>ERZ795054.389-NODE-389-length-59080-cov-5.807421_pt1 | contig 59080 bp, 51 predicted proteins | sample MGYA00375138_ERZ795054 | MGnify/ENA primary metagenome ERZ795054 (study PRJEB30183, sample SAMN05720215) | anaerobic digester metagenome | isolation source: active sludge of municipal wastewater-treating anaerobic digesters | place: USA | collected 2014-12-23 ... | reverse complement strand
GTCCGTAGAAGTTCTTCGCCGAATCATCGCCAAAGTCGCCAAAACAAAATAAAAAAGACGCAATAAGCGTCTCATGAAATGAACCTTTATCGACGTTCTTTTCCATTCCGGGCATTTTGCCCGGTTTTTATTTGTGATAGGGGAGATTCGCCATCAGGGTCAAAGCCCGATAGACCTGTTCGATCAGCATCACACGGGCCAACTGATGGGGGAAGGTCATCGGCGAAAAGGAAAGGGCTTTTTGCGAACGGGCTTTCACCGCAGATGACAATCCCAGCGATCCGCCGATCACAAAACAGATTTTCGAAGCCCCATACGTGGCCAACTCCGCCAAATAATCGGCGAATTCCGGGCTTGACATCGGTTTCCCGGCGATTTCCAAGGTAATCACATGGGCGTCCTTGGGAATTCTCGTCAGGATTTTTTTTCCTTCGGTTTCCAAGACCGTCAGTTTCTCTTTCTCCGAAGGATTCTCGGGGATCCGCTGGTCTTCAATCTCGATCCACTCGGTCTTGGCCAGTTTCGAAAGGCGTTTTTCGTATTCGGCGACGGCTTCGATCCAATGCGTTTCCTTCAATTTTCCCACCACGAGAAACACCAGGGCGATCATAGGGGTTTCCTCTTGGCGCGCGGATGGGATTTGTCATAGATTTCCTTCAGCTTTTCTTTGGACACTTTGGTGTAGATTTGCGTCGTGGAGAGACTCGCGTGTCCCAGCAGTTCCTGGACCGTTCGAAGATCGACTCCCCGGTTCAGCAGGTGGGTGGCGAAAGAATGGCGGAAGGTATGCGGCGACATTTGTAAGTTCGAAGCTTGTTTTCCCAATTCACGGTCCAAAATATCGCGAACGCCGCGATCGGTGAGCGGGTTTCCGTGAAAATTGAGGAAAAGCACATGATCATCCGCGCGGACGGTGCGGGTCCGAAACGCCGGGCGGACGATCACCAGGTAATCTTTGAGACGGTCGATGAGCGTGTCGTGCATCGGGACATATCGGTCTTTGGAACCTTTTCCGTGGACCAACACGACCTTCGCGACGAAATCCAGATCGGTCAAGCGGATCTTGACCAGTTCCCCGACACGCAGTCCCGAACCGTAAAGCATTTCAAACAAGGCGAGATCGCGTTTCCCCGCCAAAGACGACGAATCGATCCGGTTTAAAAAATCGGCGACTTCGTTCTCATAAACAAACCGGGGAATTTTCTTCTCTTCTTTGGGAAGTGAAGCACCGACGAACGGATTGGTTGTCAATTCGCCGTTTTTTCGCAGCCATTCGAACATCGAACGGACGCTGCTGATTTTTCGGCGGATCGATTTGGGGTCGTAGCGATCGTGCAGGGATGCGATGTAAAAACGCGCCATCCGTTCGGTCATTTCCTGCAGGTTGCCCAGTTCTTCCGTTTGTAAAAACGCCGTGAGGGTTCCCACGTCGTCCAAGTAGGCTTTGACGGTGTTGGGGGAGTAGTTTTTCTGAATGGCAAGATAATCTTGATAGGTGTCGATGATTTCAATGTCAGTCAAACGGATGCGCCTCCAACAGGCTTCGCAGGGCCGCAAGGCTCCGCTCGGCGAACAATGACTTGCGAGTGCGTTTTTGATGTTTTCCGGGAATCGGGGGGAATATTCCGTGATTGATGTTCATCGGTTGAAAAAAGGCGGGTTCGGTGTGAGCCAGGTAATGGGCATGGGCGCCGAGGGCGGTGACCGTCGGAAACGTCACGAGCGGCATCTTTCGAACCAGATTGGCCATGTTGAGGGCGGCGACCATGCCCGATCCGACACTCTCGACATACCCTTCGACTCCGCTCAACTGCCCGGCGACAAAAACCCTAAAGTCGTTCTTCATTTGGTACTGTTCGTTGAGAATCAAAGGCGCGTTCAAAAAAGTGTTTTTGTGCATGACGCCGTAGCGAATGATTTCGGCATTTTGAAGACCGGGAATCATTCGCAGGATCCTTCGTTGTTCGGGAAAGGTCAAATGGGTTTGGAACCCCACCAGGTTATACATGCTGGCAGAGAGATTGTCTTGACGAAGTTGGACGACGGCATAGGGACGACTGCCGTCGGGTTTTTCCAATCCGACCGGTTTCATCGGGCCGTAAAGCAACGTTTCTTTGCCTCTTCGGGCCATTTCTTCGAACGGCATGCATCCTTCGAAGACCTTCAGTTCATACTCTTTGGGGATGACGCATTCCGCCCGGATCAATTCTTCATACCAGGCATCGTATTCTGCCTTGGTCATCGGGCAGTTCAAGTAGGTCGCTTCCCCTTTGTCGTACCGACTTTTGCGATAGGCGATCGTCGTATCGATGGAATCGGCTTCGACGATCGGCGCCGCGGCATCGAAGAAATAAAGGGTGTCGATCCCCGTTTTTTGTCGCAACGCCGCAAACAGGGCATCGCTGGTCAGGGGACCGGTGGCGAGAATCACGAACCCGTCGGGGATCGCGGTCACCTCTTCGTCGATCACTTGGATCAAAGGATTCGACCGGATGGCTCGTGTCAGCCATTCCGAAAAGGCCGACCGGTCAACGGCCAGCGCGCTGCCGGCGGGAACCCGAGTCGCATCGGCGGCCTGCATGACCAAAGATCCGCAGAGACGCAACTCTTCTTTCAGCAATCCCACCGCGTTGTCGATCGAGTCGCTTCGAAACGAGTTGGAACAAACCAGTTCGGCGAAGGATTCCGATTGATGGGCGGGGCTTTTCCGGATTTTTTTCATTTCATGAAGATAGACGGGGATTCCTTTGTGGGCCAGTTGATGAGCGGCCTCGACGCCGGCGAGTCCGGCGCCGATGACGTGGACGGGAGAATCATTCATGCGATCACCTGTTTCGAAATCGTTCTCATTATATCATATTACCCAGAAAATCGCGGAGACGCCGCGAAAAAAGCGATTTCCCGTCAAGTCATTTTTTGATTCGGATCAGGATCGGGTCGGGACCAAGGACGACCGCTTGGTTTCGGACGGTCATGGATCGACCGGTCAAAACATTGCGATACATGCCGTCGGACAGGGCGATTTCCAGTTTCCCACTCACTTGGCCGACATTGAAAATGCCGATCCACTTTTCGGCGTCGTTTTCCACTTCCTGAAACGCGACGCCATCGACGGCCGGAAGATGAAATTTCCAGATGCCGGAAGTGAACACTTTTCGCTTATGAATCCGGGCCAGCACCCGAATCAAGGAAGACAGATCGTCTTTTCGGACCCACGGATCCTTCTCAAAAAGGTTCGGTCGACGGTCGGAAGCAAACTCTTCGCCAGCATACAACATGACCGCAGCCTTCTGCATGAAGGCGAAGGCCGTCCAATTGCGGATTTTGGGCAGGTCGCCCCCGACGTATTCGGCGATCCGCGGAAAGTCATGATTTTCCAGGTTGGCCATTTTCACGTAGTTCGCCGGATAGATTTCCTCTTGACGGGCCAAAGCTTCCAAATAGGGACGCAACGGTCGAATCCCCTTCAAGAAGTCATCGAAATAGGGTTGGATATCGTATTCGTATGCCATGTCGAAAACGGAAAAGATCTCCGCTTCCGAAGCGGCTGCAAAACCACGATCCCGAATATACTTGACAAACCCCCCGTGGACCGATTCCGACAGCCAGATGACATTCTTCCGGACTTTGGCCACCGTTCGGCGCGCCATTTTCCAAAAATCCAGCGGTATCAGACTCGCGACGTCGCAACGGAACCCATCCACGCCCATGGCGGCATAATCGGCTAGGATTCCCGCCAGTTCGGTCCAAAGACCATGATCTTTCGTATAATCAAAATCGGTGATATCCCACCATTCGCCAACGCGGTTGGCGAAACCCCCGGAAGCGTCGCGATAAAACCATTCCGGATGGGTTTCCAGAAGCCGGGAATCTCGGGAAGTGTGATTGAAAACAATGTCCATCATCAATTTCATTCCCCGTTGATGGACTGCGTCCAAAAGGGCGAGAAAATCACCCATCGTTCCCAAATCGGGATCGATCGCCCGGTAATCGCGAATGGAGTAAGGGCTGCCCATCGTCCCTTTACGATTTTTCAGACCGATGGGATGGATCGGAAGCAAATAGACGATATCCACACCCAGGGAACGGATGCGGTCGAGGTCGGTGATGAGTGCTTGGAATGTTCCTTCTGCGGTATGGTTGCGGACAAATACCTGATAGATCAACAGATTGCGGTAACGGAGCGGCGTTTGTTTCATCAAAGGCCTCCTGAGGGAGATATTGTGGGACTCTAATCCGAGTATATCCCAATTCGGATTTTTTGTCCATTCCTGCCACGTTTGTGTCAAATGTTTCCTTCTCCGATACGGGAGATGTTTTTTCATTACATTTCAAAGAAATGCGTGCGATTCGAACGAAAAACTGTAAATGTTTACAGAAAGGTGGAGCGGTCTGCTTTCTTTTTACATAAAAAGCCCGTATAATGAAAACAGGACGCTTCGACGAAAGGATGATCCCCATGTCAACGATCAAAGATGTCGCCAAACTGGCGCACGTGAGCGTGGCCACCGTTTCGCGTGTCATCAACAAAAAGAAATACGTGAACGAAACGACCAAACAGCTGGTTTTGGATGCCATCGACCGTTTGGATTACGTTCCCAATGAATTGGCCCGCTCGCTTTTTCGCAAGCAATCCCGGATCATCGGCATCATCGTTCCTCACCTGACATCCTATTACTTCGGGGATTTGTTGGAGGTCATCGAAGATTCGACGATCAACCATAACTACCGCTTGATGATTTGTAACTCCCAAGACAACAAAGAACGGGAAGCCAAATATCTACAGGTGTTCCACCAATACAATATCGACGGCATCATCATGATTTCCAACACGACGCGGATCCAGGATTACCAAAGCCTGTCGATTCCGATCATCGCCATCGATCATAAATTGACGGAGGACATCCCTTCGGTCACGAGCAACAATTATCTGGGCGGAAAACTCGCCGCCGAGAAACTGGTCTCTTGCGGGTGCAAGAAAATCATCCATTTCCGCGGTCCTTCCGTCCTCTTGACCGTTCAGGATCGGACCAGCGGTTTCAAATCGGTTCTGGAAAAAAACAACATCTACAATTTCAGCTTTGACTTGGATTTCAAAAGCCCGAGCGGGGAAGACATCGAAAACGTCATCAATGCCAACCTCGATTGCGACGGAATCTTCTGCGACTCGGACATCATGGCTTTATACGCGATTCAATCGCTCAAGAAGAACGGACGCCGGGTCCCGGAGGATGTCCAGGTCATCGGATTTGACAACATCGAGTTGTCCAACATTATTTCCCCGAAATTGTCCACCATCGCCCAATCCGCCGCCAAGATCGGCAGTTATGCGGTGGAGACGCTGATTCGGCTGATCGATGGGAAACCGATCGAAGAATATCACCGCCAGATCGACGTGACCTTGATCGAACGGGAAACCACAAAACACCAATGAAAAAACGAAGCCGGGAAATTAATCGGCTTCGTTTTCTTTTGACTTCATCAGGCTGTTGACCCAGGTTTCGAGGCGTTTCAACGTGTCTTCCCCGACATTGTGTTCGATTCCGCACGCTTCGGTGTCGGCGACCGCTTGGGGGACTCCCAAAATGTCGATGAGGAATCGGCGGATGACCGTATGTTTGTGCAGAACCGCCTCCGAGGTGGCTCTTCCGAGATCGGTCAAGCCGATTTCTCCATACGGAGCTTTGTGAACGAGGCCTTTTTCAATCAAAACATTGACGGCGCGGTTGACGCTCGCTTTGGAAACGTGCATGTGCGTGGCGATGTCGACGGAACGGACGTTGTCCCCTCCGAGCATGTTGATCATTTCCAAGTAGTCTTCCATCGATTCGCTGTAACGGTCAATTTTCAGTTTCATCAGATCACCCGATCAAGAAGGAATTGGTTGTCATCATTATAGGCTTTTTTCCATCATTCATCAAGATTTTCCCGATTTTTCCTCGGGTTTGCTGGCGCAGGATCCTTCGATGGCGCATCCGTGGCAGGATCCGCAGGTATTGCCGCGGCGTTTGAGGACTCGCCGGACGGTTGCGAACACAATGAGAATGGCACCCCCGGCGACGATTGCCGAAAGCAGGGAGCCCGTGTCTGCGGATCCCAGTTGGAATATCAGTAAGGCCACCAAGTAAGCCACCATCATCTCGTAAACGACGATGAAAGCGAACCATTTCCGGGAACGCAATTCTTTGCTCATGGCAGTCAAAGCCGCGATGCAGGGAGAACCGAGGAGGGCAAACGCCATGAAAGCATAGGCTTGGACAGGAGAGAATGCGGTTTGGATGCTGGAAAAAAGCAGTGACCCGTTCTGAACGACGTCTCCTTGGATTCCGTAGAGAATTCCCAAAGTCCCGACCACCGATTCTTTGGCGACAAAACCGGTCAGAATCGCCACCGCCGGACGCCAATCGGAGAAACCGATGGGACGGAACAGAGGGAGAATGAACTTGCCCAAATACCCCAGCAAACTGAATTCGATTTCGTTGTTTTCCAACAACCGGAAGGTTCCGTCGACAAAACCGAAATAACTCAGGAACCAAATGACGATGAAAGCCCCGAGGAGGACGGTCATCGCTTTCACCAAAAACCCTTTTGAGCGCTCCCATGTGTGAAGGAGCACGTTTTTGGGTGTGGGCATCCGGTATTCGGGCAACTCCATCAGATAATTGGCGGAGCTGCCTTTCATGATCGTCTTTTTGAACAAAACCGCCGACAACAACGCCACGATGATTCCCAAAAGATACATGGAGAAGACGACCAAGTACGAATGGGAGGCGAACAAAGCGCCGGCAAACACGGCGTAGATCGGGGCTTTCGCCCCGCAGGAAACGAAGGGGATGACCATGGTGGTGATCCGCCGATCCTCGGGACGATCCAACGTCCGAGTGGCGGTCACGGCAGGCACCGAGCAACCGAATCCGAGCAGCATCGGAATGAACGATTTGCCGGAAAGACCGAATCGACGCATCGCCCGATCCATGATGAAGGCCGCGCGGGCCATATATCCACTGTCTTCCAAAAGGGCGAGAAACAAAAACAAAATCGCGAGTTGCGGCAAGAACCCCACCACCGCGGCGAGACCTCCGAAAACGCCGCGGACGATTAAACTGGAGACCCACGGGGCCATGCCCAAGGCGACGATTCCGGATTCGATCCACCCGAAAAACGCATCGATGAGGCCGACGAATCCGTCGGTGATCCACGTCCCAAGCGGCCCGAACGCCAAATAAAACACCAAAAACATGACCGATCCGAAGATGGGCAATCCGAACCATTTGTGGGTGAGGATTTGATCGATTCGGTCGGTGACATTATCTACCGCTTGGACGGGTTTTGCCAAAACCTCCGCGCAAATGGACAATATCCGATCATATCGTTCGGCCGGAAGCACCATGTCGGCATCGACGGAAAAATGCCGGGATTCTTCAACCATGACGGCTTCCAGAGCATGAAGGACCGGTTCGTCGAAATGAACCGCGGAAATTCCCTTTTTCCCATCTTCAAAAAAACGATAAGCCAGAAAACGGGAGCCAAGCAATGGTTCGAGACGATCGACGGCCCGTTCCAAAGCTGCGGAATAGCGAGGCATCGAAGGCCGGAGTTTCCCGACAATCAACTCGACTTGACGCATCAAATCCAGTAATCCATGCTTTCGGCTGGCGGTGATGGGAATCACGGGAACGCCCAAACGTTCGGCCAACTTCGGAATGTTAATGTCCTCCATCCGTTTCCGGACGATGTCCATGCAATTGAGGGCGATCACCATCGGCAAGCCGGATTCCAACAACTGATGGGTCAAAAAGAGATTCCGTTCCAAATTCGAGGCGTCGACGATGTTGACGATGACGTCCATCTTCTGTTGAAGGACGAAAGTGGCGGAAACCTCTTCTTCCAGAGAAAGGGTCGACAGCGAATATAGGCCCGGAAGGTCGATGATTTCGGCTTCCGATTCTCCCAAAATGGCTTTCCCGGTTTTCTTTTCCACCGTCACCCCGGGCCAATTCCCCACAGACTGGTTGGATCCGGTCAACCCGTTGAAAAGGGTAGTTTTTCCGCTGTTGGGGTTTCCCACCAAAGCCACTTTGATGCCCATCAGCGGGTCACCTCGGATTTTTCCACTTCGATGGAACGGGCTTCGGCTTTTCGGAGCGTCAAAAGGTACCCGCGGACGACAATTTCCATCGGATCGCCCAACGGGGCCATTTTTTTGACAAGCACCCCGGTTCCCGTAGTCAAGCCGAGATCGATCAATCGCTTGCGCAGGTTATTGGGATGCAGATTTTGAATGATGCAATGTTCACCGGGTCGAATGTCTTTCAGTGTCATGAGGTTCCTCCGGCTAAAAGTTAGCCAAATCTAACTATAATCTCAAAAAAAGAGGGCGAGCCTAGTTAGATTACGCTAACATTATATCCCGATCCACCGCAATTGTCAATTGGGTTTCGTCCGACACAAACGTTTTCAAAAAAGGTCACGGAGGACCGCGACCTTTTTAGGAATGGGATTTTTCCAAATCAATCAAAAACCGTTTTCGTTCGGTCCCGGCTTGATAGTTGCCAATCTTTCCGTCCGACCGGATGATCCGATGACAGGGGATCAGCAGGGGAAACGGATTTTTGGCGCATACGGAGCCGACGGCGCGAATCGCGCGGGAATGACCGGACCGGATCGCCAATTCCCGATAGGTGATCGTCATCCCATAAGGAATGGTTTGGATCGCATGAAGGACATCCTGCGAAAACCCCTCTCCCTTGAGAACCAAAGGAACCGAAAAGTGTTTGAGGTCTCCGGAAAAATAGCGATCCAACTCGTCGACCAGCGTTTTCACGACCGATTCGGGTTTTCCCCAAGGCTTTATTGGGGTTTCAAGGTCGATTTTCAGGATCTCCCCGTCCTCCGCCAAGATGCCGATCGATCCGATGGGAGAAGGATAGACGAAATAAATCAAGGGTTATTCCTTCGCACCGCTTTGGTGGCGATCAGATCAACGCCCGTCCCGCACAAATCGTGGACAATGACCTGCCCGATGACGACCGGGGCTTCGATTTCCAGATTCTTCAAAGCCAAGATGCATTCGCGGACCATCGCCTTGGGAATGTCGGTCCGTGTTTTTACGGAAACCATGTCGATTTCCCCGTGAAGAACGGGGATGACGGAAGTGAGCGTTCTCCGGGGGTTGGTGACTTCTTTTCGCGCGTATTCCTCTCCGCGTCGGCAAGTGTAGCCGAGAACGTTGGTGATGACTCCGTCTTCCATCTCGACGGTCAAAGGGCAGCCCATCGGGCAGCTGATACAGGTAAGTTGTCGGGTTTCTTTCATCGGGCTCACTCCTTTTCCACCAAAATACGGATGCGCGACAAACCGGGACGGTCGGTGATCCATTTTTTGGGAATGTTGACCTGTTCCATCTCGCCGGGAGTCAAAATCCGTTTTTTAAGATGCATGACCCGTTCTTCATCCAAATACACGGAAAGGAAAACATCGCGATAGACGTTGTCGGTCCGGAACCGGATGACGGTGATGTCTTCGGCGTTTCCGGGATGAATCCGCGAGGGAACCGAATAACGAACTCCGTTCTGCGGTTCGACCGCGACCGCGGAACCGTCTTGAGACAAGCCGGCGATGTACTTCACGGCAAATTTTCCGGCCAAAGCGGCTTCTTGAGAAACGAAATCGACCAAATCATGGACATGAAGGACGTTGCCGGCGGCGAAGATGCCGGGAATCGAAGTGGAGAGCGACTCATCGACTTCGGGTCCTTGGGTCTTGGGATTGATTTTGACGTGGGCTTTGCGGGATAGTTCGTTTTCCGGAATCAATCCCACCGACAACAGTAACGTGTCGCAGGCGACATATTCTTCCGTTCCGGGAATCGGCATTCGGGTTGCGGGGTCCACTTCGGAAACGTTCACCCCGGTCACCCGTTCTTTCCCGAAAATCTTGGTGACGGTATGATTCAACTTGAGGGGAATGCCATAGTCGTCCAAACATTGGACGATGTTTCGTTTCAATCCGCCGGAATAGGGCATGATTTCGCAGACCATTTTGACTTTGGCCCCTTCCAGGGTCATGCGGCGGGCCATAATCAGTCCAATGTCGCCCGAGCCCAAGATGACGACCTGTTTTCCCGGCATGTAGCCTTCGATGTTGACATAACGCTGGGCGGTTCCGGCGGAAAAAATCCCGGCAGGACGATACCCGGGAATGTTCAGTGCTCCCCGCGAGCGTTCTCGGCAACCCATCGCCAAAATCACGGCCTTGGCTTGAATCTGCAACAAACCGTCTTTTTCATTGATGGCGGAGACGACTTTTTCTTGGTTGATGTCGATCACCATCGTATCCAAACGGTAATCGATGCCCAAATCACGAACCTTATCGACGTAGCGACCGGCATATTCCGGACCGGTCAACTCCTCTTTAAAGGTGTGCAGACCGAAGCCGTTATGGATGCATTGATTGAGGATCCCCCCCAAGTAGGTTTCGCGTTCGAGAATTAAGATATCACGGTTTCCGTTTTCAAAACAACTGATGGCGGCGGCGAGCCCGGCAGGGCCTCCCCCGATGATCACGATGTCACGTTTCATCATGGCCGCATCCTCCTACAAAGAGTCCTTATCAAATTCGACGAGCAAAACGGAGTTCGGGTTGAATTTGGCCACTTCACGCGGATCGAGATGAAGTTCCTTTGACAAAATCTCAATGACGCGCGGCGCACAGAAACCACCTTGGCACCGGCCGGCTCCCGCTCGGGTGCGTCGTTTGATTCCATCCAAGGTCTTTGCGCCGAGGGGACGGTGAATGGCGTCCTTGATCTGGGCGACCGTGACCAGTTCGCATCGACAGACGATTTTTCCGTAATCGGGGTTTTCGCGAATGAGCGAGGCTTTTTCTTCGACACTCAACGATTCGAAGCGGACGACGTCCTTCCGTTTCGAAACATAAGTGGTTTTTTCCTTTAAACGCAATTTTTGGGCGATCATCGCGGCCAAATCGTCGCCGATGACGGGAGCGGAAGTCAATCCGGGGGATTCGATGCCCGCCGCATTGAAGAAACCGGGAACATCATCGGCTTCACCGATTACGAAATCGCCCCCGGCTTCGGTGGCACGGAGGCCGGCGAAAGCGGTGATGACAAATCCCATCGGAATCGATTTGACGCTCTGACGGGCTTTGGCGACGATGGATGACAACCCTTCCGCGGTGGTCGAATTGTCCTCTTTGTCGATGATGTCGTTGGCGGAAGGACCGACAAGCAAGTTGCCATCGGGCGTGGGGGTCACCAAAACGCCTTTTCCGAGGGCAGTGGGCAATTGGAAGACGGTATGGGATACCAGATTGCCGACTTCTTTGTCAAAAAGGCAATATTCCCCTTTACGGGGTGTGATTTTCAGTTTGCGGGCGGACAACTGATTGTTGATGTCATCGGCATACACTCCGGCGGCGTTGACGACCACTTTGGCAGTCAATTCGCCTTTGTCCGTGAAGATCTTGAATCCTTCACCGATTTTCTCGATATCGATGACCTTGGTTTCAAACCGGAATTCGGTTCCGTTGAGGGCGGCCACTTCGGCTTGGGCAATGGTCAGTTTGAAAGGGTCGACGATTCCCCCGGTAGGAGCATAAAGCGCTCCGGCCACGGTATCGTTGAGATTGGGTTCCATCGCCAGGACTTCCTCGCGATTCAGCACCCTCAGCCCTTCGACTCCGTTTTCATAGCCTTGTTTACGCAAGGCTTCCAATCGCGGCAGGTCTTCGAGGGAAAATGCCAAAACCAATGAACCGTTCCGATGATAGGGAATATCCAAATCGCGGCAGAAGGATTCCATCATCTTGCTGCCGCGAACATTCATTTTGGCTTTCATGCTGCCGGGATGGGCATCATAACCGCTATGGACGATTCCGCTGTTTGCTTTGGACGTTTCTTCGCAAACATCGGCCTCTTTTTCGACTACGACCATCGTCAACTGATACTTGGATAAGGCTCGTGCGACGCTGGAGCCGACAACCCCCGCGCCGATGATACATACATCATACATCGCAATCACCTTCCTGTCTTGTCTGATATTGTTGTGATATGGCATTTATTATACACCCGATGACCGGCATTCGGTGGCATAATTGAGTGAAAATCGGCAATTGTGCCGCCTCCCTTAAACCAACCTGTGTTCAGAAAGGAAACGATCCAAAACCGCCGTGTAGTTCTCCCGGTTTTTGCGAAAGGCTTCGGCGTGCCGTGCCCCATTCCCCGCTAGGTACAGGGTTTTCGGAGAGGGACAAGCCTCATAGAGCATTTGGCTGTGTTTGCTCGGAACAAACGCATCATCGGACCCGTGGATGAAAAGGATGGGACAGACCGCTTTTTTGACGGCGTCGATGGGACGAACAGACGAAAATGGAATCCCGGTGGCGAGGCGAAAAAACCAATCCGCCAGCGGTACGAAGGGAAATCGCGGTAGGCCATAACGCCGACGAATGAGCCCGGTGACCAAAAACCGAAGATCGGCAAAGGGACAATCCGCCACGACAAACCGGATTCGGGAATCGGAGGCCTGTTCCAAAAGGGCAGACACGGCCCCCATCGACTCGCCGTAAACCCCGAGACGGTCGACGCCGAACCGATTTTGGGCATCGTCGATCACGGTTTCCAAATCTTTGGATTCATAAAAACCCAAGGAACAGGTCTTGCCTCCCGAACCGGCATGGTACCGTTGATCAAACATCACGACGTCAAATCCGTGTCGACGCATCAAATAAGCATACTTGATACTTCCATAGTGAGAATAGGTGTAACCGTGAGCGATGATGATCAAAGGAGAGGGTTTTTCCGGATGTTTGTTTGGATTGGGAAAAAAGTAGCATTGTAAAGAATACCCGTAACGAGAACGGATCACATACCCGGTCCGATCCCATGTATCGAAAAGCGCCAACAGGTCGGGGGTTCTTTCATTCTCTTTTTCCCGGGTCTGTGGAAGGGTCAACCGCGGGGGGTGATACATCGAACGGGCAATGATCCAGCTCGTCACGAACGTAAGGACAATCGCAAGTCCGCCCAAGCAGAGGGCGAGGATTACGTACCAAGGCATGATGGCCTCCTTAAAGAATGGGAAGAATTTCCCGCTCCCCGTGCCGGAGTAGATCCGTTAACCGGCTCCGAGCCGAAGGAAAATCGCGCCGAACTAAATCGTCCACGATTTGGACGTGTTTTTCCAAAACAAAAGGAATGACGGAAGGAACTTGATAAAAGAGAGAAACCATCGGTTGCGCCAAATAGTGAAAAGTATGGTACAACATCGAACTGACCATGTTTCCGGAAAGTCCGATCAGGGCCTCGTGAAATTGAAGATCCAAAGCCGCAAGTTCTTCCGCCGGGGCCCCGGAAGCAGAAAACCACAATTTCTCTTTGGAAAGAAGGTCTTGAAGAGTCACTAAATCGAGAACGGAAAAAGATTCAGCCTGGGAAAGGGCATCGATTTCCACCATCAATCGGCATGCCAAAGTATCCTTGATCATTTTTCGTCGCAAATCATGGTTATCCCCGTGAAAGATATCTTCAAGAACAGACAGCGATCCGTTCTTCAAAAAGTCGTTGACTATGATGAAATGTCTGGGATTAATCCGGAGATACCCTTTGGCTGAAAGTGCCGAAATGGCGCTGTTTACCACGCTTCTGCTGACTGAATGGACCAAGGCGATTTCCCGTAGCGGAGGCAAACGGTCGCCAGGTTTCAGCTGACCGGAGATGATTTGATTTTGCAGTGCTTTCACCAGTTTTTCGGTAAAGTTGTCCGTCTTTTTCATTGAATCACCGTCTGATCAGGAGAAAAAGCGACTTCTCGGTTCTCGTTCTCGGGGTAGATGTACTTGTGGACGGGCGGCATACAGTTATATACGACATCGATGTCCATATACCCCATTCCCTGTTGGTTGAAACCCGAAAACGTCCCCTTGAGCAGGATGTCTTCCATCGTCATGGAGAAAGCTAGTATGGTAACCCTCTGGCCGGGCTTGAGCAGCGCCAACCGCTCGGCAAATGGGGAGTCCGAAAACACCATTCGATTGGAGCCAACCGATTGTGCTTGAATGATCGGGACCACTTCTGGATACCCATCTTCCCGCAAAAACGCTACAAACTTCAACGTATCGAGCTTAGCGGTGAATCGAGAGGCCCAAGGCTTCAATATCAATTTTTTTTCGACCGTTTTAAGCCTATTTTTAGCCAAAAAAGTTTTTATGGACTTTTGAATGATTTTCCCCATCGGAAGCGTGCTTTTCTCCGAGATTTCTCGCATTTTGAGGTAGTAAACGGTGTTAATGCCGAAGTACGTGTTGTATCGATAGAGGGGTTGATTATTATACATCTCATAGTCGGGACCCTCTTTTAGAATATGATCAAAATCCATCGTCCCATACCAAAATTCTTTCTGAGGATTCATGATCAGGAATCCCGCTTTGGGTCGCATAATCAGATGATCTTTGGAGGAACCTTCGACAAACTTGCCGAACATCATGGTCGATTCGTCTTTTCCTTGAAGGGTCGACAAAACCGTCAGGTGTGGTCCCCCTTGATCGTCGATCGTGGCGACCAACCCGATTTTGACGGAGCCTTCAAACGCCTTCAAATCTTCATTGTTCATTTTTGTTTTCATCTTTGTTCCTCCTCAATTCGGGTCATTCCCGTCCAACTGATCGATTCGTTCTTCCCCAAAACCGATTGGGCTGTTTCCGTCAATTTCCCCATGTGAGATGACGTTTCCAACGGGGTATCGCGATAACGCCACTCAAGTCCCAGACGCTGATATTTGTCTTTGCAGAGATTGTTGAAAGCGCACAGTTCCCAGCGTTCAAATCGGATTAAATGATCCCGAAGAAAAGTGGCGATTCCTCGGATATTCTCTTCCCCGTCGGTGCTGTCCGGAATGATCGGAGTTCGAATCCAAAGTCGTATTTTTTCGTTGGCAAGCCTGATTAGGTTCTCCAAGATGATCTTGTTTTCCGATCCGCACCAACGCTGATGAGCTGCGGAATCGATCAACTTCAGGTCGTACAAAATCAAATCGACATAGGGAAGAAGGACTTCGAAAGCTTCATAATTCACGTCTCCCGATGTGTCCAGAGCAAGTGAGATTCCTTCTTTTCGAAGCAACTTGCATACCTCGAGAACCTCTCGATGTTGCAACATCACTTCTCCTCCGGAAAAGGTAATCCCGCCTTCAGAACCAAAATAAGCCTTGTCTTTCACCAACTCATCGGCCAATTCTTTGGGGGTGATGTCCTTTCCCATGGCCGACATGGCATCCGTCGGGCACGCCTTCACGCAGGCAAGACAAAGATTGCAGGTTTCCTTGTCCCACCGGATGCCTTCCTCTCCCATCGTCAAAGCATGACGCTGACAGACAGAAACGCAAGTTCCACAGCGGATGCACCGGACATCGATCCATTCTTTTTGGATTTGACCGCTCAACGATTCGGGATTGTGACACCATTGGCAGCGCAAGGGGCATCCTTTGAAAAACACTGTCGTCCGAAGGCCGGGACCGTCCTCGGTCGACATCCGTTGAATTTGAAGGACTCTCATAACATCAATACTTTTGGTGGGATTCCCGGGCAATGATTTCGTTCTGCAATTCACGTCCCACCGTGACAAAGTACGCATTATATCCGGTGACTCTGACCAAAAGATGTTTGTATTCCTCGGGATGCGCTTGGGCATCTTTCAACATTTCCGGATCAAGCACATTGATTTGCAGGGCCGTTCCCCCGTTGTGAACGTATCCTTTGAGAAAAGCTTTGAATTTGGACAGATGGTCGGGGTTCCGTAACAACGATGAATTGAACGTGATCGTATGGCTAGCCCCATTGGGGAGGTGGTTGAGATATCCTTGAAAGTCGCCAGTCTCGGCTTTTCCGCCTAAGGCTTTCCCGACGGAATTGGCATTGGCCGTCGGGCCTTGGGTGTCAGCACCGTTGGAAGGACAGATGGCGTTGGAAAAAAACTGACCTTGTTTGCGTCCGTCGGGAGAAGCGGGAAGAATAAAACCGGCGCTGGCCCAATAGTTCCAAGAAAGCATGCCGGGACGGAATTGACGATGCGTGGAACGCGTCCGATATTTCCAGGTTTCCCGGGCGAAAAACGCCATATAGTCCTCGGCGATGCGGTCGGCTTCCTCCTCGTCGCGTCCATATTTCGGAGCTTTGTTTTTGGCTTTGGCCCGCATGATTTCATGACCTTCCCAATTATCGATCAGGGCATCACGAACTTCACTCAGGGTGTATTCTTTTTGATCATAAACCAAATATTTCACGGCGAGAATCGAATCGACCGTGGTGGCGAACGTAACCGCTTCAATGGTCACAAAACCCAACTCAGCTCCGCCTTCGGTAATATCGAGACCTTTTTCCGCACAACCTTTGACTAAGGTGGATAGATAAGGGGTGTTGCCGTATTTTGCCCGGACGCGTTCGGAAAGTTCATAGATTTCCACGCTATGGCGGACGAGAAAGGCCGTTTGTCGTTTGACGGCCTCATAAAATTTGGCAAAGGTGTCTAAATCCGCCAGCGTTCCGGTTTTCGGCCCATGCTGACGGATGGGAAGAACTACCCCGGTCAGATCGTTCTTTTTGGGGGTCAGATCCTTACCGTTGTTGAGTGCCAATTCCACCGCTTTATAGAGATATAGGTTGTTGTCGACGGTCCCGGATCGGTCATTTCCGACCATCGTGTTTTCCAAGCAGCCGACCGAGGCGTAGTCCGCCACATTGGCCGAATGGATTCGATCTTCTACTCCGCCCATCTTGGCCTCGCGGAGCATGCCGGCGATCGATCGTTCGTCGAAATTGAGTAAAAACGGAGCTCCTTGGGATGAAGCGACCATTTCGACAACGCGATCCAGCAATTTCTCGGGGGATTTCCGGTGAAGACGGACGTTGGGTTTGGGTTCGAGGATCGGAGACATCTCGTCGATGACATCCAAAAGGACATACGTAAGTTCATTCGTCAAATCGTTTCCGTCGGCATCACAGCCGGAAAGATTGAACAACTGCCCGAACCCTGCCGTAATCCCGTTGTTTCCAACCTTGATTTGAGCATCGTAGGCGGTGTTGCAATGAAACCATAGACAGCCGAGAATGTCTTTCGCTTGGGCAACGGTCATTCCTTCCGCCAGCGATTTTTGATAATAGGACAGCAAATATTGATCCAGACGCCCGAAAGATACTCCGGGTCCGGGATAGTTTTCGTCCGCCATGACCAACATATGAGTCAACCAAAGCGATTGAATGGCCTGTCGGAAGGTCTCGGCCCCTTTCCAGGGGACGATTTGCAGGTCGGCAGCCATGGTTTCCAGTTCCGCCCTCCGAGCCTCCGTGGGGGCTTTTTGCGCTTCTTCGCGGCACTTTTGGGCATATTTCTGGGCAAGTTCTCTGGGCATCGTGGCGGCAATCATCATCGCCCGAAGTTGGGCGCCTTTGGCCGTGCGGCGGTCCTTCGGAGACAGTTTTTCGTATCGGGATTGAAGATCCGCATATACGCTTTCAAATCCGTCGCGGAGAATTTTCGCATAATCGGGAATCAAATGACCGCTCGTGGCTCCGTCATTTCCGAACCCGTAATAATAATATTCCACTTCCCGACGACGGGATCCGTTGGGACCCAAAACCAGTCGATTCCGATCTTTGGCTTGTTTTCGGGACAGGCAATGCGAGGTCAACATGTTGAAACGGGCACCGCAGAGCAAGTCGTTGGGGATGATCTCTTGCGGAACATGGTTGACAATGGCTTCTTTCAAAAAAGTCGCCCGTCGTTCTTTTATCGACAATTTCCAAAAAGCCGGAGGCATTTCGATCGGAATCGCCGTTTGCAGGCTGGAGGAAGCATAGGTTTGATAGAAGGCAATGGTTTCCGGAACGATATAGTAGGTGATTTCATCGAAAAGATAATCCCACGGCTTTCCGTCCGAATAACAGTTGTACTGATTGTTCCAGGCGCGATGAATCCCTTGAAAATAATAATCTCTCAACCATTGAACCCGAGGCGACAGATTTTTCGGTTCTTTCATCTTGACGGTTTGTTCCATGATGGCCTCCTAATAATTGCTGTGGTAATACCACAGACTTATTATAGACGAAAGCGCAAAGAAAGCAAGCGCTTTCAGAAATTGCGTAAAAAAAACCGATTGATTTCAATCGGTCGATAAAGCGGGGGATAAGGGAGTTTTGGGAGGGCGGTTGATGATTTTGTCGATTCGCGACAACGCGATAATTCCGGCCAAAAGCAGAAAGATTCCTTTGAAGCCGTCGGAAATATTCAACGACCACCAAATGCCTCTTTGGGCCATCGATACCGACAACCATAGAGCCAACGGGACGCGGATGACGTTGCCGATGATTCCGGAAATCGAAGGGATTTTGGTTTTTCCGATTCCATTGAACAATCCCGCACCGATGCCCTCAAGCATCATGAACAATTGGGAAAAACTGATGATCCGCAGGTATTCCGCCCCATATCGGATCGTTTCTTCGTCGTTGTTCAGAAAGATCCGAATCAACATTTCGGGAAACAGAACGAAGGCCGCGGCGACGACGAGGGAATATGGAATCAGAATGGCGGAGAGCCAAACCGTTCCCTTCCGGATGCGTTTTCCGTTCTTGGCTCCGAAATTCTGTCCGACAAACACCGTCAGCGCCGTTTGGAAGCCGCCGGCAATCATCCAGGTGAATTGCTCGATTTGAGAACCCACTCTTTGCCCGGCGAAAACGGAATCGCCGTAACTGACGGCCATGATGCCGATAATCGTCGAAAAAGTGGTCATGAACATGCTCTGCAACCCAACGGGAAAACCGATCCGTAGCAATTCTTTGGTAGTTTTCCACCGAAAGGCATCGCGATGAAAAGAGAAAATCTTCTGGTGAGAACGGGCGTAAAGAAACACGAAAACAGACAGCGTCACCGCCTGAGAAATAACGGTCGCCCACGCCGCTCCGAGGATACCCATGCGGAATGTCAGGATCATCAAAGGATCCAAAATCATGTTCAGGGCCAATCCGATCGGAAGGATTTTCATGTTCAACGCGGTTTTCCCCAAACCTTCGTTGATGGAGGTAAATCCGTTGATGAGAAAAACCACGAAATAGAACCCGCCTGTGATCGACAGATACTGAACGGCTTCGGTGTAGACATTCGCCGATTCCAATCGAAACATGGCAATCAAGGGATGTCGCATCCCCACAATGATCAGGGAGGTCAGAATCCCCATCGCGGCCATCAGGATCATCCCGTTGGAAGCATTGCTGCGGATTCCGTCAAAATCCTGAACTCCCGCGTGATGGCTCACTTTGACGGAAATCCCGATTTTGGCGATCAGGATGATTCCGAAGGCAAACCAAAGGATATATCCCGCGGTTCCGATGGCGGAAAGCGCTTCGGGTTCGGAAAACCCGATTTCATCCACTTGACCGATCCAAAACATATCGGTCAGATTATACGCCATCTGTGAAATCGACGTCAGGAGGACGGGAAGGGCGATGGTGAAGATTTTCTTGAAGATGGACCCGGATGTCAAATCGTAGATTCGGCTCATGAGCGGACTCGTTTCTGCATTCCTAATTCGAAAAAAACCTCAGAAGAGGTTTCTTTCGTCATTTTGCGGCGGGAGAACCTTCCACCAGATAGGTGGCTTCCATGTCGGCCACCGACAGGGCGAACGACAGAGGGAATTTTTCAAAAGCGGCGGAGACATGGTTCTTTTCTTCGGTATCGGAAAAGCCCATGTGATACCGAATGGCAAAGGCTTCTTCTCGGGTTAATTTCATGAAACCGGAAATGATGTAGACGGATTTTTCCCCGTGACCGTACGGAAGGGCATCGCTATAATCGTAGGACGGAACTTGAACCCATGTCCCGGCTTTATCTTTCACGTTTCGCATGCTTTTTTGGTAAACGTTGACTTTGCACAAATCGTGAAGAAGCCCGACGATGGCCACGGTTTCGTCCGTGAAAGACAATCCGTAATCGTTGCGAACCCGCGGACGGGAGAGGTAGTCTTTCAAACAGTGATAAACATGCAGGGAATGTTCAACCAATCCGCCTTCCACCGACAAGTGAAATCGCGTGGATGCGGGGGCAACGAAAAAATCGCTCCCCGAAGAAAGCAGAAACTTGAGCAGTTCCTCCGCCCCGTCCCGATGAATGAATTGATTGTAAACAGAGATGAATTCAGCCTTGTGATCCATGACGAACCCTACAACGGTTGACAGTGAAGGGCGGTGCCGACGATTTCGTAGCGTTTCCCTTCGAATTCGACAGGGACAAGCACCTGGATGATGTCCAGAATTCGGAATTCGGCATTGGCGGCCAAATCTTTCACGATCCCGCCTTTTTCAAATTTATTCTCGGAAATCGACCCGGCGAAAACGAATAAATCATCTTCTTCGTAGCGTTTGGCGTTGCGAACGAACAAGTTCGTCAACATCGTGGATTTGATTCCTTTTTCATAGACTTCGAATTTGTACGGATTCTCCAAATTGAAGCGCCGGCGGAGATTGTCATCCAAGACGGTTTTTTCGACGCTCATCCGCACGTTTTCCACGCCTTTTTCGACGGATTTGATTACTTTGAGCCCAAGTTCCTTTGCTTTTCCGGGAAGATCTTTGATGTTTGCCACGTTAACACCTTCTTATCAATAGATTTTTTCGTACATCGATTCCAAATATTCGGAAGACAATTGCTCGGACACCAGCTGATGCGAGGTGATTTTGACACCCCCGGCGATCGTTCCGTAACAGAGGCATTTCTCCATCGGCTGGTTTTTAAGATATCCATAGAGAAAACCGGAAAAGAAACTGTCGCCCGCGCCGTTGGCGTCGACCAGAGGATAACTTTCGATGATGGGTTCAAATCGCGGCTCTTTGTTTTTTTCCAACAACGTCGCACCGTTCCGTCCGTGGGTGGTGACGACGAATTTTTTACCTTCGCGAGTCCATTTGGTCATCCAATGCAGATAGTCGGGAAGACGATCCGAGGAGAGGAAGATGACGTCCGCGGCATCGATGAACGGTTGGTAGTAGAGATCTCCACCCTGATAATCGTGCAAATCCGTCCACACTTCCTTATGGTATTTCTGGATTAAAGGAATCAGACGCTTGGTATAACCGATGATGTTCAAAACGATGAGGTCGGCGTCCTTGATCATGGTTTCCAAACGGGGCAAATCCAACGGCAGATCGGCAGTGGAGGATTTCACGAAAATCGAAATGCGTTTTCCTTCCCGATCCATCAAATTGACATGTCTTTCGGTTTGAACGTCCCAATCGTAGGTGAACCGGACATTTTTCGATTCCAAAAAGGCGATGATCCGGTTTCCGGGTTCGTCGTTGCCCAAAATGGAGTGCAGACGATTATCGATTCCGAGTTTGGTCATCGCCAGCGCCTTCCCGGCGCCGGTCGAACCGACCGCTTCGATTCCGGAGGCAAACAAAGTGGCCGGAACCGGATCGGGAAGTCGATCCAGATAGATGATTTCGTCATAGGACGTTCCACCGAGAATCAACACTTTTTTCATGACAATACCTCCCTTAAAACAGGCCGCCGATTTCTCCGTCGACGACGTCCATTTTCTCGAACGCCCCGTTTTTGGGCAATCCCGGCATCGTCATCACTTCACCAGTCAAAGCCACCAGAAATCCCGCCCCGATCGAGGGTTTGAATTCGCGGATGGTCAAAGTGAAATCCCGGGGTCGTCCGAGCAACTTGGGATTATCCGACAAGGATAAGGGCGTCTTGGCCATGCAGACGGGAAGACGATCCCAGCCCGCTTCGGCGTATTCCCGCAGTTGGGATTCGGCTTGTTCGGAAAAAATGACGTTACTCGCACCGTAGAGGCGCTTGGCGATCGTTTCAATCTTCTCGGGGATGCTTTTCTGTAAATCATAAAGCGGGCCGCATAGGGGATCGGGCTCCGCCGACGCCAAGACGATGACACGCCTTGCAAGTCCTTCCGCCCCCGCCCCACCCGACGCATAGACGTCGGAAATCTCGAGCGCAGCGTGTCTTTCCTCCGCCCATTCTTTCAAGAAGCTTATTTCCTCGGGAGAATCGGTGGCGAATTTGTTTAACGCGATAACAAAAGGAAGGTGGAAATAACGGATGTTTTCCATATGCTTTTCCAAATTTTCCATTCCTTTTTTCAAAGCCGCCAGGTTTTCGGTTTTCGTGTCCTCTTTCGGGGCTCCGCCATGAAGGCGGAGCGCTTTGAGACTGACGACCAAAACCACCGCCGAAGGCATGACCCCCAAAACCCGAGTTTTGATGTCCATGAATTTTTCCATTCCCAGATCGGCGCCAAAACCGGATTCGGTCACCACAAAGTCGGCGGCACGGCGGGCAAAGTCGGTGGCGATCACCGAATTGCATCCGTGGGCAATATTGGCAAAAGGACCGCCGTGGATCAACACGGGGGTGTTTTCGAGGGTCTGAACCAGGTTAGGCTGGATGGCCTCTTTCAAAAGCATCGTCGCCGCCCCGGCCACATGCAAATCCCCGGCGGTGACCGGTTTTCCGTTCGTGTCGTAAGCGACGATGACTTTTTCCAAGCGGCCTTTCAAATCGTTTAAATCCCGGGATAAGCACAGAATCGCCATGATTTCGCTGGCAACGGAAATGTCAAAACGGTCTTTCCGTCGAACTTCTTTGGGGTTGGAGAGCCCTACTTCGATTTCCCGGAGAGCACGATCATTCATATCCATGCATCGTTTCCAGACAATCCGTTCCGGATCGATCCGCAACGGATTCCCTTGGAACAAGTGATTATCGATGACGGCGCTGATCAAATTATTGGCAGAAGTGACCGCGTGGATATCCCCGGTGAAGTGGAGGTTGATGTCTTCCATCGGTTCCACCATCGCTTTTCCTCCGCCCGTGGCGCCCCCTTTGATGCCCATGACGGGGCCCAACGACGGTTCCCGAAGACAAACGGCGGAAGCGACGCCCAGACGACGAAGGGCGTCGCCCAAGCCGATCGTGGTCGTGGTTTTCCCTTCACCCGCAGAAGTGGGGGTGATGGCGGTCACGAGGATGATTTTCCCCTGTCGGGAGAAACGGGGACTTTGGACGGCGGACATTTTAATTTTGGCTTTGTAATCTCCGTATAATTCCAAATCGGCGGGTTTCAGACCCAAAGTGGCCGCAATCGTGGTGATTTTCCGTAATTTTCGGGGATGGTTCAAGGTTATGTTCTTCATCGTTTGCTCCTAAAAGTGAGAAGTGTTCAATCATTGAGAAGCAAAACCGTGATGCTCTCCACGCTGGCGGTGTGAGGAAACATATCAATGGGTTGGATCGACTGAATGCGATAGTGCGGAGTCAGTCGATCCAAGTTTTTGGCCAGGGTGGAAGGGTTGCACGAGACATAAATGATTTTGGGGATTCGAGCTTGAATCACGGAGTCCAGTACCGGGTCTTCGATCCCGCTTCGCGGCGGATCGAAAACGACGATATCGGGTTTCCGCGCTTTCAGTAACAACTCCGGCACCATTTTCTCGACCCGATCCGCCATGAAAGCCACGTTTTTGATGCCGTTGAGAACCGCATTGGCGATGGCATCTTTGATGGAGGAAGCCGAAACATCGATCCCGAAAACCATTTTGGCGTGGCGTGCCATCTGCAAGGTGGAAATTCCGACTCCGCAGAAGGCGTCGATGACGACTTCGTGTCCATCGAGGGCACAGGCCTTGAGGACTTCTTCGTACAAAACGGCCATTTGGCGGGTATTGAGTTGGTGAAAAGCCTCGGGACTGAGTTTGATGTCGAGATCGCCGATTTTTTCCAACACATACGGGTCACCCGCCAGCAAATCAATGGATTTGCCGAACATCGATACCGTGTGTTGTTTGTTCACCGAGCAGAACACGCCTTTGACCCGCGGGATTTCCTTAAGGATTTCTTCGGCGACCGCTTTCAAAACCGGTTGGCACCGGCTAACGATGAAAGTCACTTGGAGTGCGTCGGTCGAAGATACATAACGGGTGATCAAATTGAGAAGGACTCCATCCGGATTCAAAGAATCCGCAGCTTTGATGTTTCGGCGCGAAAGAAGCGAAAGGATCTTGGCGTTGGTCTCGTTGACAAGCGGTTCTTGGACCATGCAGGAATCGATGGCGACAAATTTGTTGGAATTGTTTTCAAAGAGTCCCAAGGTCAGACCGTTGGGCGTGTTTTTGAAGGGCATTTGGGATTTGTTGCGATACCCAAACGAAGACTTCATGCCCAAAGTCCGGCGGATGTCCAATCGGTCGATGTCCAAATCGGTATACCGGCGCAGAGATTGCTTCAAGATGCTTTGCTTAATCTTCATTTGCTCGGGATAAGCAATGTGCAGCATGTGGCAAGCCCCGCAACGCTCAAAATACGGACACGGGGGAACGATGCGTCGCGCGGATTGTCGAAGGATGGTATCGATTTTCGCCAAAGCATACCCCGGTTTGAGGTCGACGATTTCGACCGTGACCGATTCTTGGGCGATGGCTCCGGGAACGAAAATGGCCAGCTTCTGATGGTAGCCGATGCCTTCGCCGTTGATCCCTTGTTTGCGAATTTCGATTGTCAGTTTGTCGCCGATGGCGAGAGGTTGTTTGTCTTCCATGTATTTACCACCGTTTTCATTATATCATAAAAAGAAGCATGTCAGGCGACATGCTTTAGTTTTTGACCGTGTAGGTAGGAACGAATTTGGCGACAAGATCCTTAACTTCGGCATTCCCGAGCTGTTCGAAGGATTCCCGGATGAAGGCCACGTCTTTTTCGACTTCCTCAATCGTTTGGATGTTTTCAATGAAGATTTTCTCGTTGTCGGTTTTGAGATGATTCGAGTTTTTGTCGACGAGCAATTCTTCGAACAATTTTTCGCCCGGACGGAGCCCGGTAATCTTGATGTCGATATCGATGTAGGGGCGCAAACCGGCAAGCATGATCATCTTCTCGGCAAGATCGATGATTTTCACGGGTTGACCCATGTCAAGGATAAAGATTTCCCCGCCCTTGGCAAAGGTCCCCGATTGAAGAATCAAACTGACGGCTTCGGGAATCGTCATGAAATAGCGGATGATGTTCCGGTCGGTCACGGTGAGAGGACCACCCTCTTCGATTTGTTTTTTGAAGAGAGGAACCACGGAACCGTTGGATCCGAGAACGTTCCCGAACCGGACCGCGGAATACTTGGTCTCGGAGATTTTGTCGAAATACTGGATGATCATTTCCGCAAAACGTTTGGTGGCTCCCATGACGTTGGTGGGACGAACCGCTTTATCGCTGGAAACCAATACCATCTTGTGGACATGGTGCTCGTGACAGAGTCGAGCCACATTGAAGGTTCCCAAAACATTGGTTCTGACCGCTTCAACGGCTGAATCCTCCATCAAGGGGACGTGTTTATAAGCGGCGGCGTGAAAGACCAATTCCGGTTGGAACTCTTGAAAAACATGTTGAAGGCGTTCGTAATTATAGACTGATCCGATCAGCACTTTCCGCGGAACGGGATCGGGATCGTTTTGATACCGACGATTCAGTTCCATCTGCAGGTCATAGACGCCGTTTTCATAGATATCGAACAAAAGCATTTGGGAAGGACGTTTTTCGATAATCTGTCGAACCAATTCCGATCCGATGGAGCCCCCGGCTCCGGTCACGAGAACCCGTTTGCCGGCAATGAACTCCGTAACGCCGTGCCCGTCCAACTCCACGGGATCGCGTGAAAGCAAGTCGACGACGTTGACTTCCAACAAGGTTTTCGGAGCTTCTTTTTTCAAATCTTTGAACTTGGGGAGACGTTTGATCTTTACGGGACGTTCGGAGATGATTTGGATGATTTCTTGGAATCGTTTCCCGTCAATATTGGCGATGGATATGATGACTTCTTCGATTTTGAACTTGTCAATCAGCTTTGGGGTTTCGGAAACGGGCCCATAAATGTTGAGGCCGCACATCAGTTTTCCGATTTTCATAGAATCATCGTCCACGAACGCAATCGGTTTGAAATGCAGTTCGGGATTGTTGCGGATTTCGTCAAAAACCAGCTTCCCGCCGGCGCCCGCCCCGATCAGAAGAGTCCGTTTTCCGGAAGTTCCGTTTTGCTTGAACAACAAGATTTTGAGGAAGCGTTTGGACATGCGGGATACCGAAAGCAATAGCCCTTCAAGCACCGCCGTGAACAGCAAAAGCGTTTCCGGAATGAAATAAAATTTGTTGGGAATGGCGAGGGTCAATCCCGCAATGCCCGCGTTAGTCAAAATCACGGCCACGAAGATGCGGAACACTTCGTCGAATCCGACATTGTCTAGGACCATCCGGTACAACTTCATCAAGAAGTAAACCCCGATTTTGAAAAGAATCACCGCGGGCAGGATCATCCATGCCCGAACCATTTCCTCATACGAAAAACCCGTGTCGACGGGGAAGCGTAACGCCAGAAAAACCAATGCATAAGTAACGAGAATGCACATCGCGTCCAGAAACATGAATTGGACGACGCGAATGCGCTTCATATATTCGCCCGAAGGAACCGATATGTTTTTTTTCACTTCGCGGCCTCCACGACCTTGTTGTCTTTCAGTGAAATGATTTTATCACAATCGCCGGACATATTCAATAAGGCGAACGGTAAACCGAGGGAAAATTGCCTTTTTCCGCAAAGACAAAAAAGAAAACGGACCGCTGGGTCCGTCATTTGTCAATCATGGTGGTCAAAGGCAATTCAAAATAAAAGGCGACTCCGTCAGGTAGATTGTCGACTCCAAACCGGTATCCGAGGTTTTGCAAAGTGATTTTGACGATCGATAGTCCCAATCCTTGACCCCCGTACGCCCGGGTCCGCGCCTTGTCCACTTTGTAAAAACTTTCCCAAATTCGATCAAGGCTGTCTTCGGGAATCGGCTTCCCGGTGTTGAATACCGTCAGTCGGAGCCATCCGTCGTCCCGACGGGAAGAGGTGATCCGAATGATTCGGTCCCCATCCAAGTGGTTTAAGGCGTTGGAAAGATAGTTGTTCAAAACCGTCTGCAGCGAATCGTAGTCGGAGGTCAGGAACGTGTCTTCGACCTCTTCCTCGAATATGGCATTTTTTTCGGTGAATTTGATGGAGAAAAGCTTGACGGTTTCATCCACCAAATCCTTGATGGAAAACTCCATCATCGTTGTCTGTTGGAACCCGGATTCCAGTTGACTTATTTTTAGAAGGTTCATCACCAAACGGTTCATTTTGTTGGCTTCGTCATCGATGATCCCGAGATATTCGTTGATTTCTTCGGGTTTCAAATTGGGAAGCCGCATGGCTTCCGAATAACCGATGATCAAGGAAATCGGCGTCTTCAGTTCATGGGAAGCGTTGGCGATGAATTCTTTGCGCATCGTGTCGATGTTGGTTTTTAACCGGATGTCGGCGGCGAGTTTATCGTTTGCCGATTGGAGTTCCTTGATCGAATGTTCCAACTGGTCGCTCATCTTGTTGATGGAGGCGCCCAATTCGCCCAATTCATCCGGGGTTCCGACCTCCACTTTGGAGTTGAAGTTCAGGTCTGCGAGTTGCTTGGTGACTTCGGTCATTTGCAGGATCGGATTGGTGAATCGATTGCTATAAAGGTAAGTGGCTACCCCACCCAACACCATGAAAATCATCCCGACCATTACGGTGAAAGTGTTGAAAATGGCGATACTGTCGGAAATGGATTGAATTGTGACGGTAAGGACATAGTAGAGATCCAATCCGTTGTCTTGACGGATTGAAACGCACAACGCGTGCATCGAAGGACCCTCTTGATCGCCGGTCTGACCCGTATTGGAGACCAAAGGGGCCAAATAGGCGACAGAATCGCCGTCTCCGGAAAAAGCGACCGGTTCAACATCCTGAACGGATGTCCCCGCCTTGACCAGATCGAAGGTGGTGATGATGTCCATCACCTGATGCCCTCGGATTGAAAAGCGATCCCCATAGATCCAAGTCACGTAAGGGGGCAGATCGCCGAAGTTAGGTTCATTGGTAGGAAAGGGGTTTTGTTCCATGATAATGATACGGATGTTATAGGCGCTTTCTACGGCCAAAAGGGCGGCCGCCGCTTGATCGGCATCACCGTCCAAATCAATTTCGACAACTTCGGAAAAAGCGAATATCAATGATTTTTCTCGAGACTCGGTATAGTATCGTTCCAAAAAGGTGTTATTGAGGACGATGAGTCCGGCAATGAACACCAAGATGATGCCATACGTGATCAGGAAAAGGCGGTTTCTAATCGATGCTTTCATTTTCGATATCCAAACGGTACCCGATGCTGCGGACCGTCGAGATATAGGAAGCGGCATTTCCCAATTTGGAACGCAGTTGTTTGATATGCGTGTCGACCGTTCGGAGGTCACCGAAATAATCATAATTCCAAACGGCGTTCAAAATTTTATCGCGGGAAAGGGCAATCCCCTTGTTGTTAATGAAATACTTGAGCAATTCGAATTCCTTCGGGGTCAAATCGACCCTTTTGCCTTCAATGAAAACCTCCCGGGAAGCCAATGACATCCGAATGGTACCGAAGGATAATTCTTCGACTTCGCTTTTTTCCCGCTTGAGGATCTTGTTGATGCGCGCCATCAAGACCGAGGGCGAGAATGGTTTGGTGACATAGTCGTCTGCCCCGAGTTTGAATCCCTTGAGTTGATCGTATTCATCGCTTCTGGCCGTCAGCATCACGACCGGAACCGTGGAGAATTCCCGAATCCGTTCCAAAACGAACCATCCGTCATATTTGGGCATCATGACGTCCAAAATGACTAGATCGATCTTGGTCTTCGAGTCAAACAAAAGATCGATCGCTTTTCCCCCGTCTTCGGCCTCCAAAACTTTGTAGCCTTCCCGAACGAGAAAATCCGCCAGAAGTTTGCGGATCCGAAATTCGTCATCCGCAACCAAAACATTAATGTTTCTCATAATTTCATCACACATCCTTTGAAAAGAAAAGACTTTCGAAGTCTTTCTTGGGAATCATTTTGCGATAATACGATTTCATTGTATGAAAAATTTATGGCATTCTTGTGATGTTTTTCGAATCGAAAGAAAAAACTTGCCAAGACCCGTGAGTCTCGGCGGAAGCGTCTGTTCAGGAGAGAACCGATGGGTTGGCGAAAATTCGTTCTGCCTCGGCTTTTCCGCATTTCTTCTCCACCACCCGATAGGCTTGGGAAAGATGATTGGGACGAAAAACATGGATATCTGAGGCAACAAAATCGGCTTGCCCGGTTTTGATCAATTTCATCGCGGTCTTTTCGATCTCGGCTCCGTTGTATCCGATGATCGAAGAAGCGTTGATCTGTATCATGCCGCCCATCCGTTTGATGATTTCGAAGTCCCCCCACCGCAAATACCGGTAGCGTTCGGGATGAGCGATGATGGGGATATAACCCATCGATTTCATATTATGGATGGCTTCTCCGATGTCCTCGTCCTCGACGGACAAAGAGAATTCCAATAAGACCTTGTTGGATTTTCCCAGAGGAACGACGGTTTTGGAACGCAAATCTTTGGGGGTGGAAACGGTATAGTAGATCTCCGTACCCAAATGCAGCCGGATGGGAAATCCGGCTTCTTCGACCGCGCGGGAAAAAGACTCGAAAATTTCCAAATTATGGGCATGATCCGAGAGATAATTCCGAATTTTCATGTAGTGCGGGGTCAAGAACAAGTCTGTGACGCCCGCAGAAATGCTTTCCTCGATCAATTTGAGCGAGGAAGCGACATCGGGGGAACCGTCATCGACAAAAGGAAGCACATGGGCATGAATATCGATCATGGAAGGACCTTATTTGGTCTCGCTTTTCTCTTCGCCATAGGAGTAGTGATATCGATATCCGTGATAGCCCTTCGTTTTTCGGAAATCAATATTTCCCAAAACTCCGCCGATGATGTTGGCGTTGTTCCGACGAAGAATCTTCAACGCTTCTTTGGCATCGTCCTTTTTGGTGCGATTGTAGGCGACGATGTAGACAACGCCGTCCGCCAAACCGCTTAAAATCACGGGATCGGTGACCGAAAGGACCGGGGGAGTGTCGACGATGATGTAATCATATTCGTTTCTTAACGAGTCGATGAGAGCGGCGGTAAGGGAGGAACCAAGGACGATATGGGGGAACGATAAATGCTTTCCCGACAGCAGTAAATCAATTTTACTGGGATCGTGAACGATCAATTCATGATAATCGACGTGATTGGTGATGTATTCATAAAAACCGCCGTCATTCACTTGATGAAAGGCGCGATGAATCTTCGGCCGACGAAGGTCAAAATCGAGAATGATGACTTTTTTGCCTTTTTCGGCGTAAACGGCAGCAAGATTGATCGCCGTCGTGGTTTTTCCGTCTTCGGGAGTGGCGGAGGTGCATTGAATCACCTGCATCCTTTTATCCAAAGAGGCGATGGAAATATTCATTTCCAATTTACGATAAGCTTCGGCTTCAACGCTGTTGGGGGCATCCAGGACGACGTTCTTATATTCAAAATACTCCATTTAGTCCACCAACTTTCTTTCTTTGATGGTTCCGGGAACCGCGGCGATCACGTTGATGCTGAGGTATTTTTCCATTTCCTGAGGGGTTTGGAATTTGTTGTTGAACAATTCCTTAACAAAAATGATTCCCAAAGACAAAATTCCGCCGACCAGGAAACTGATGACGACATTGAGAATTTTATTGGGAGAAGTGGGATTGTTCGGGGCTCCCGCGGGCAACATCTGGGTAACCCGACCTTCCAAAAAGCGGTGGTCTTCGGATAATTCGATGCTGTTCAATACCAGCGTGTTGGCGATTATCGCGGCGAGTTCAGGGCTGTCGCTGACCACTTCGATCCGTACGATGACGCTGCTGGTCACAGAGGAAAGGGTAATCATTTCCTTCAATTGGGAAGGCGTGATTCCTGCCAGTTCGGGAATATCCGCAATCACACTCGACAAAACCAACGGGTCGGTCGCAAAATCCTTATAGGTGATGACCAATTGCTGAGCCAAACTGACCGCACCGGATTCGGAACCGGTTCCGACCATGGTTTCGGGGTCGACTTCGATCATGATTCCGGTTTCGGCCGTATATTTGGGATCGACCACGTACCACGTGATCAATATCCCGATGACGGTCACCCACAAAGTAACCAAAAAGACGATCGTGATGTTATTCCATACAATCCGCAAGAGATCGGAAAGAGTGATGCCCTCTTCAACAACGGCTTCTTGTTGCCTAATGTCTTCCATTTACTATCGCTCCTTATTATGACTGCGCATGCATAATCATTTTACATTATTGAGGTGTTTTTTTCAACAAAACAACTTTTTCACATTAGGAACAACCCGACAAACAGCGAAATCGTCCCCAAAACCAAGGTATAGATGCTGAACAAGACCAGTTTCCCGCGGCGAAACCAAATGAAGATGTATTTGATGGAGAAAAGCGTGGCGAAGAAACTGAAGGCGGCGGCGACGACATAATAGGCATAGAACCATCCGTTGTTAACATCAAACCCCCAACTGAAGGTGGCGGGGGATTGCAGATAATCGATTCCATACTTGAGCATTGAACCGACGGACACGGGGATATAAAGCATGAAGGAAAAGATCAGCACCGTTTCCATGGATAATTTACGCATGAGGCCGGAGGAGGTGGTGATTCCGCTACGAGATAACCCGGGTATCGGAGCGAACATTTGTCCCAACCCGATGACGGCGGCGTCGCGGAATGTGATTGTCTGCCGACCGTTGACATATGATTTGTTCCTTACGAGATAAAGGGCGGTTCCGGTGATCAACAAGCCGAGACCGACCAAGACCAATGGGTAGTCAGCCAAAATCAAATTGATGGAATGGTTGAAAAAGAATCCGACAATCCCGATTGGTAACGAAGCCAACACGACTTTCCATCCATATAGCCAGTCTTCTTTGGTTTCCTGCCGCGTGGATGGCCGAAACAAATAACTCAGGAAATTCTTGATCAATCGGGCAAGGAACTTCCGGAAGTGAAAGAGGATTGCCACCAGCGAACCGATGTTGACTAATATCAAAAAGAGGATGCCCTCGTCGGTGTTGATGCCCATCAGTTGTTGCGCGATGGTCACGTGGCCGGATGACGAAATTGGCAAGACTTCTGTAATTCCCTGGACGATGCCCAAGATGATGTATTCGAGAAAATGTTGGATGATTTCGGAAAAACCCATACTCAGTAACCCTCCGGGGGCCCAAATGATATCAGGGCATCAGAACGGAAAGCAATCGAACAAACGACCATGCAAATCATTTCATCAGGAACAGAGCGATGGAAACCAATCCGGCCGCCATGCAATAATAACCAAAATACTTCAGCCTGCCGTTTCGAAAAATGGGACGAATCCAACGGAAAGCCAGAGCGGTGAACAATAAAGCCGCCAAGAATGCAACTGCATAGTATAGCAAATATTCCGAGGAGGGAAGCCCCGTCCCCTCCGAAAACATTTTTTTCACATACAGCAACATTGCCCCGGCAGAAGCCGGAATATAGAGCATGAATGCAAACCGGAGGGATGACTCCAACTTCACGCCGCGATGCAAGGATCCGATCATCGTCATCCCCGAACGGGAGACGCCGGGGACCGGAGCGATTCCTTGGCAAAGGCCAATGAAAAGGGCGTCGCGATAACTGATGATGTCATTTCGTCGTGAAAAGCCACGAAAACCACTGGTCAAAAGTACGGTCGCGGTAAACATCAGACCGATTCCCGAAAGGAGACCCCCGTACCGCAGGAGCATCTCGTCGAACCAGTCACTCAGAAGCAAACCAACCAATGCGGCAGGGATGCTGGCGACAACGATTTTCAAACAGAAATGGAAGTTTTCTCGATGTTCATTGCGGGTTTGAGGGCGTAAAATGAACAAGAAAAAGGAGCGAATGAGGCGAAAAAGGTCTTGGGCAAAATAGACAAGGAAGACCACGAGGGAACCGGAATTGACGAGAATCAAAAACAGAACCCCTTCGTCAACTTGAAGATGAAGAAGCAGTTTTGCCAATTCCACATGCCCGCTGGAGGAGATTGGAAGGACTTCGGTAATCCCTTGGATGATCCCCAAAAGCAGGTATTTCAGCATTTCTGCGATGTCGATCACTGCAAAAAAACTCATGAACTACCCCCGGAAGCACGAAATCGCCAGTTTTCCAATCGCACTTCATCGTTTCCTTCTGCGCGTGAGCACACTAGAAAAGAAAGGCCGGCATCCGGCCAGTTCTTTGGTTACTTTTGAATCTCCGTCATCCACAAACCGTGAAGGTTGCAGAATTCGTAGGCTTTGATGGCTTCATCCGGATTGATGCAAAATACCGCGCTGGGAACGGCGCCCGGTTCGAAAGTCCGGATCTGGAAAGTCTTTTCCTGAGCGAGGAAAATCCACTGAATGAAATGTTCGGGAAGCATCGGGTGAAGAACGCCCCCGACGGTAACCCGGATATGATCCCGGTCGATTCTTTCAATCACGGGGAGATGCTTTTCGTTTCCCAAATCTTTGCTTTTCGGTTGCAACAATGTCATTTCTTCGCCGCAGCAGGTCAACGTTCCGCCCCCGAAATAAGTGTAGACGATCCGTTTGCAATGCTTACAATAAAAAATGTTCATGTGTCGGCTCCTTCTCCATAGACTATAGGAAATCTTTTTTCATTATAGCACGCCGAAGGGAGAGAAAACAGTGAGAATTGGAAAATCAATGATCCTCCGGTGCGTTTTCGTAGGCATGGACGACTTCATCGAACAATTCATCGTCCTCGACGGTGGAAACGAAGTGTTCACCGGTTTGCTCATCGATGTCCAACTCGAGAATCACCAATCCGGCATCCTCATCTCCAACTTCTTCTCCGTTAATCTTCAAAAGATCCAAAAGCGCATAAATCATCCCATGTAACGGAACGTAGCCCAACTGAGCCATTTCGAATGTGTCCTGATTGTCGTCGGTCATAAGAATGTTTTCAAAATTCTCATCGTCCAGGATCGCTTCGATGATTTCTTTGTCGTTCATACCGTTTCCTCCTAATAGTGATTCGTGATTTTTTCCGCAAAACCGATCAGGTTCGTTATTTCCAATCGCGTTCCGTCGTCCAAAATGACAGATCCGGAATATTTCCCGAAAACTTGGTGCCCCAAATTCTTGATGATCACAAAATTCGTGTCGTCTTGCCGGTCCAGAATCGGTTCCAGCGTCAATTCCAAGCGCCCGTCGTTGGACGTGAAATGCCACGGCTTCATAAAATCCTCCGAATCGATGTGAAATTCGATTTGGTCCAGTTTGTGGGCTTTCCCATCATAGAATAGCATGTTTTCCGTCGCTTTTCTGGTGTCTCCGAAGCCGTATCCGATGTTGAAGCCGAACCGTTTTCCCTCCACCCATCCGGAAGCGCTTCCCCAATACCAGGTGTTTTTGTAGGTCCAAACCCCTCGACCCCAATCCAGAACCGCCAGCGTATCCGCGGGATCAAACTCGATGATCTCCGATCCGATGGTCACTTTCCCGGTTACGGGAAGACAATTGATTTTTTGATTCAAGTAGAAAGCCTTGGGCTTCTTCTCCCAAGGAGTGGCGATCACCATGGTATCATCGTTTGGACAATCCAAACGCAATTCAGCTTTCAAGGGGATTCCGTCGCCAAAATCGGCGACGGATACCGTCAATAACCGTTGGGTTTCCTTACGCTCGAAGACAAAATCGTATCCCGACCCGTGATATGCGACATCCCCTTTTTCAGAAGAAGCGGGCAATCCGAGTTTTCCAAAGGTGAACCACAACATTTTTGTCTTTTTCCACACCTTTTTTTGAGTAAAATCGAAAAAGACCGCGCTGATGAGTGCACTGTAACTCAAATCGGCAATCGTAAAGGATATTCCGAAACGGGAATTAAGGGCGCAGTAATAGTCCCATTCCTTGATTCGCCATCCGCTGGCTTTGATTGCCTCTCGGGAATAATCGAACAATAACCGCTTGGCATAACCGGGATCCGTTAACCGGCCTTTTCCATCGAGCAGTGGGGTTCGTTCCTTGATTTCTTTTTGCATGCCATCACATCCCTATTGTTGTCCCTTGAAGGTTCGAATCATCGGGAAAGGGGCAGAAATTCCGCTGATAACATTCTACCAACAAAACGGGCATTGGTCAATGGAATCCCAAAGATGGGGTCCGATTGCACAAAAAAACCGCAGGGCTTGTCACCTGCGGTTGATTTGTAATTCAATCATTTGGGATTTTTTCGGCTTCGAATCAACAAAATGATGACCATGACCATGACGTAAGCCAAACATCCGAACAAAGCAATCAGATTCATTAGCATTTCATTGCCGGTCCCAAATCCGATGGAAGGCACCATCAAGAATGCGAACAAAGGCAAGGCCATGCTGATGGCGGTTCCGGAACCAAGAACGAGTTCTTCCGCCACGGGGGTTTCCAGATTGCGGTCCAAACCTTTAAGCAAGGCGATTCCGGTCGATGCGACACCCGTGAGCATGCCGTATAAACCAATAAAATATTCGTTTTGATATTGTGAATAAACCCGTTTCGTGATGAATCGGGTGTAAAACAAGGTAAAGATTCCGCCCACCGTGGAGATTACCAACAACAACCAACCGTATTCGACCAGAAAGTCGACCGTGATCGTCAAAACGGATCCCGCGATCATAACGTTAAAGCATGTGGAACTGATGTTGGACAAAAGATAGTTGTTGGTCAAAAATTTGATGTCTTTCTTTTGGCGTTTTTCCACAGCTCGTAAAATGACCTTGTAAACCAGGGCATATAAGATGGCGATGATGAAGTTGAAACCTTTAAGCAATCCAAAAATGGTGTTGCCGATATTACCCAGCGGGACCAAGACCTTTTCGAGCAAGAACAAGGTTCCCCACACCGCCGCGTAGATGATGGCAATGATGACAAGTTGGATCGTCAACCCGTCCAAGACGCTGACTTCTTTGACCGTATCGATTTGGACGGTTGTCGTTTCCACCGAATCGTCGGGCGTATATGTCTTCGGTTTTTCCAACCCTTTTCTCCGAGACATCACATTGATGGCAATGACACCGATGATTCCGCCCCAAAGGAAACCAAGAAAGGCATAGGATGCGCCCAAGGCTCCGCCTTGTCCCCCGAGCATATTGTTCCACATGTTGCCGAAACTGATGGCCAACCCGGGACCTTGTCCGAACCCCAGAGCCAGCAACATTCCCGATCCGACGAAATAATCTTTCCAGAAAATCATGACCAACAGGATTCCGATGAATCCTTGGAGCGCATACGTGCTGGTGATGACCATCCCCGTCGACCACAATTTTCGTTTGTTCTGATGCTCGGATCGTTTGAGAGACAATGCCAAAAATCCGATGGCCAAGGCGTGATAGACGATGGCGGTCAAAGCCGGAACGTCCAAGGTGTAGGAACCGGGAATCACGACGCTGGAAAACAACAAGCCGATCATCCCGCCCAACAGGGCGGTCGGCATGACGATTTTGCTAAGGAGTTTGACTTTGGATTTTAGGATTTTCCCGACAAACAGAAGGATACCGATGAAAAGCAAAGAAATCAATGATGAGGACCAGTATTCCATATTATGAGTTCCCTCCATTCAGAAAATTGATGGCATCAAACAGTAACATCGGGTCTTTGACTGCCGCAAAATAGGTCTTGTCTTCAAAATCAAAAGCCAGTTCTTCTTTTCGGTCAATGTCAGGTTTTGAACACGATCCAAGGGGAATGCGATCGCGGTCTCGGGGTTGGAAAACAAGAGGCGATCCTTCTCTAGTCGGATGTCGAATTTTCCGATTACCCGAGAGCGGATTTTCGCTTCGGAAAAGTCAACGTCTTCGAGAATCCCCGTGGTTTTCAGCGGGTTTTTGACGAGCTCGGGGATCAAAGGTTTCTGAAATGCATCCCAAGCAATCAAATTGTCGAACGGGAGACCTTCCAACAAACTAAATCGGTTGAATTCGGCGATCTTTCCGCAATGGGAGCAAAATATTTCATGCCGCTTGGTACGGATACACTGGGTATTGCCACATTGGGGACAGGCATAGATAAAGCGTTCCAACCCCTCGGCCCGATGTCGAAGATCGTAGATATGATGTTGTTCGCGGTTCCAGTCAAAATCATTGAAACGGAGCGCTTCGACGATTTTGGCATATAACACCTCTTGGTCGATGGTTTCCAATTCCTCAGCTTTGACGAGGGTATAATAACGGGCGTCGATGAATCCTTTTCGGACGGGACGGTCGGACCAACGGGGGTTGGAAAGATATCCCCCGTTCACGGCGCAAACGACGATGTCGAGTTTCAGTTTTTTCAGCAATTTGGCGGTGCTGAAGGGAATCGAGCTTTCTTTTCCGAAATAGGAGGAGTTGCCTTCGGGGAATAAGAGGACCCCCCGTTTTTCCTTCTTGATCGTGTCCATGATCATTCGAATGGTCAGAATGTCGGATTGACCTTTGCGTTTGGGAATGGAATGGATCAGTTGAGTCAACACAAACCGCATGAAGGGTTTTCGAAACATAAAACTGTTGATGACGGGAAAGGGGTACCGATCCAAGGGCAAAACCGTAAATTGCCCGTCGATGAGACACGAATGGTTACCAATGAGCAAATAAGGGTCTTGGCGATCCGGGTCAAAATTGTCATCAAAAGAAAAATGGAAACGGTATTTGGAAAACAGAAAAGTCCGTAACAAGGAATTGAGGATGCGTTCTTTGAGGTTCATCGGCATTTATCCCCTTTGGTGTATTCGATTATATCATAACTTCATGAATGAAAAAGTGTGAAATGGCAACTTTTTCACATCTTTTTCGGCATGGATAAACACGACCGGGGATGGATTTTTATATGAAGACCTGGAAAGAAACGGGGCGGGGACTTTCCGGGCTTCTTCATCGGTGATTCCCGTCGAGAACGGGTTCCTTTTTTTTCAGTTGGTGTTATAATGAAACAAAGGAGATGAAATACCCATGGAAACAACCATCCCGAAAGAAATCCGCAAACAAATCGTCGCGATGCAACGGGGAGAAATCACCGAACATTACGTCTATCAAAACATCGCCAAACGCCTCAAGAAAAGTCCCGAAAACCAAAAAATCTTGTTGAAAATCGCCGCCGAAGAAAAAGCCCACTACGAATTATGGACCCGCTATCTCGGAACTCCCGGAAAGCCTTCTGTCCTGAAAATCATTTGGTTTTCCATTTTGAATTTCTTTCTGGGCTATACCTTCACACTTAAAATCATGGAACGCGGGGAGAGCAACGCGAAAATCAATTACGGAGAAATCGGGAAGTATGTTCCCGATGCCGAAAAAATCGCCATGGACGAAGACGTTCATGAACATGAACTGATCCAACTGCTGGACGAAGAGCGTCTGAATTATGTCGGATCGATGGTTCTGGGCTTAAACGATGCCTTGGTGGAATTGACCGGTGCGCTGGCCGGACTCACATTTGCGGTCCAAAACTCCAGTTATATCGTCCTTTCCGGATTAATCACCGGGATCGCCGCCAGTTTTTCCATGGCTGCCAGCGAATACCTCAGTTCCAAAGCCGATGGACGGGCAGATGCTTTGAAATCGTCCGTATATACCGGTATTGCATATTTGATAACCGTATTTCTTTTGATTTTGCCTTATCTCTTATTGGGATCTCAACGATTCTTGGCTTTGGGAATCATGTTGGCAACCGTGGTCTTGATCATCTTCTTTTTCAATTACTACATCTCGGTAGCCAAAGACCTCAAATTCCGTTCGCGCTTCCTGCAAATGCTCGGAATCAGTTTGGGCGTGGCCGGTTTTTCGTTCTTGGTCGGTTTTATTGCCAAATTGGTCTTAGGTATCGAGTTATAATCGCCCGTCCTCAAACAAAGATCGTCCGTTTTGGACGATCTTTTTTAGTAGGTTTTGATTTCCGTGATCGGATCCAGTCGAAGAACACGGTGAAGATAAAAAGCATAACTGAAAATCAGAACTCCCGCCGCGGCCAAGGTCCGCCAACCCGTGGACAGAGCATCCCACGGAATCGTTTTATAGAAGGTGGCGAAGAGCATGAGCGGTCCCAAATGGGGAATCAAGACACAAAGTGCCAAGAACGAACAGAATGCGGCAATGATCGTGATCGATAGCACTTCACGGCCCAACTGACCCGCCAGACCCGTAGGCGATAATCCCAAAATCTTCAGTTTCGCATAATCGTTTTTGAGGGAATAGAAAAGCAAGAGCGAATTGTTGATGATGACGATGACAAACCCGATGACGATCGAATAAGCCAAAAGCGACATGAAGTCCATCACCAAAAAGATTTCATCCATTCCTTCCGCGAATAGTTCCTGGAAATCGACCAAATAATAGAGGCGTGCATTGTATTTGGCCATCAGGCCGGGTTTGAGGGTTTCGTCATCCCCGTTTTTGATGATCACGGTGTTGGCCATTCCGGCGTTCGCAAATGCCTCCAGACGATATAGATTGGAAAAAACGATTCCATGATAATTCGTATGGATGAATCCCGCGATGATGAACGTCATCTGCGGATTATCTCGTCCCAGTTCGACGACGACTTCGTCGCCGACTTTTAGACCATAGATTTTACCGACCCCTTCGGAGACGGTAATATAGGGCGTTTGCGTGTCCGCCAGTTTTTCCAAAACCCCGGAATCAAATTCATAATCGAAAAATGCATCCATATTTTCGGGCGGAAGCGAGATGAAGAATACCGCTCGACGGCGACGTGGGGTTTCGTCTTGAGATAAGTCCATGGAAATATAACGATAGATGATGGCGTCCTGCATCGCTTCCACATCGTATTCCGCGCTTATTTGCGTCTGGACCGCGACGGGGTCATCAACGATGTTGGTCAAAAAATAGTCGGCGAGAACGTTGTTTTTCAAAGTCATCGAATCCGCCTCGATGAAACTTCGAACCGTTAGGTTCAAAGCGATTACGACAATGGAAATCATCGCCACACGCAGGGAACTGCGAACGATTTTGTTGCTGCGAAGGTTTTGTGCCCCGAATAATCCGAACAAGGATTTTTGTTTTTTTCGAGAAAGCCCCGCTCCGATCATCGAAGCCAAGAAATCGCACAATGTGAAACAAAAAACGATTCCGAAAATCATGGAAAGCAACGCGTTGACCGGCTCAGAGAACGCTTCCGTCAGCTTTTGAACGACAAACAGGATTCCGGAAACCCCCAGCACAATGAATCCCCCACGGACCCATTCGTGTCGGTGGTCATACGTCAGCGCCACCCCGGACTGGCGAATCAATCGGCGGAACCGGATCAAAACTTCGCCCCCGACGAACAGCAAATACGCCGCTAAAGAGACAAGAACGACGGCACCCCCCAATCGGATGACCGATTGGATCCCCAAAATCGCCGCACCTTGATTGAACACGGCCCAAGCCAGATAGATTCCCAGGGGAACGGCCCCCATGGACATCAACAGGAACTGCGTCAGCCAGATCGACAATGAAAATCGGTGGTCTCCTCCCAAGGTTTTAATGATTCCGATCTGTTGTCGGAAATCTTGGAAAAGCAGGGGGAATACCGAATTGAGTACAACCAAAACAGCAATCAAGGTGATACCACCGACCCCGATAAACAGCGCGGAAGTGTTCTTGGTAATCATCTTGATCACCAAAGGATCCGCGGTCGGGGCGGCTACGAAGCCGGAGTAATCCGGATCTTCGGAAAGCAGACCGGACACCGTATCGGCTTGGGCGGGGTCAATGAGGTCAATATAGACGATGTTACCCAAATTGGACAGACCTGACAGCGAAAAAAGTCGTTGCAACAACTCGACTTTGTTGACAAAAACCGCTTCCCCGGCAAACAACCCTCGATCGGGAAGGATCGCCTTGATGCGATAGGGGACTTCTGAGCCGGACACATAGAGGCGAACGGTATCGTTTTCGGATAAACCATGTTTGTCGGCCATGGATCGGGTCACAAACATTTCGCCGTCGTTCAAAACCCCCAAATCTGTATCGATGAGATTTTCCAAATCGATGACCGCGCCCGAAAAAACTTGGGCATAATAACCGGGATCGTCTCCGGAACCGATCAATGAATAGTAGTTGAAAAAGCAGGCCGCAAAGCGGTAATAAGCCGAATATCGTTCGGTCAATCCGCGCTTGTTCAAAATCCGCGATTCGGAATTGCTGTCATAGGTGAGGGTCATGTCGACATTTAAGTAGGGGTCCTGCAATTGATGGTAAAAAATCTGGGAAAAACCGTTGTTCATTCCCAAAATCAGAATCGTCAATGTCATCGACAACGTCAACGTCAAAAAGACGACCAAGGATCGTCCGGGGTTTCGGGTGATATTCTTCCAAGAAAAACGGAGCCTAAAGAGAAAGGATTTCATCTTTGACGATCATCCCGTCGACTAATTTGATGTTCCGAGAACAATATTGCAGATAATCATCGCTATGGGTGACCAAAACGATGGTTTTTCCGTTTTCCCGATGTAACTTTCGCAACAGCTCCATAATGTCTTTTCCGTTTTTGGTGTCCAGATTTCCCGTGGGTTCGTCGGCAAAAAGGATTTCGGGATCATTGATGAGACTGCGGGCAACGGCGATCCGTTGCTGCATCCCTCCGGAAATTTGATTGGGATAATGGTTTTGGAATTCCTTCATCCCCACCAACTGAAGAAGTTCGTCAATGATGGTCTCATCTTGATTTTTGCCGATGATCCAGGCAAGCATCATGTTTTCCCTGACGGTCAGATTGGGAACCAGATTATAGAATTGAAACACAAAGCCGATGCGCCGTTTCCGCAACTCGGAAAGGTCGGTTTCAGAATAATCTCCAATGGGTTTTCCGAACAGGGAGAGGGTGCCTCCGGACGGTTTTTCCAATCCGCTAAGGACATATAAGAGCGTGGTCTTCCCGCTTCCGGAAGGCCCGGTGATACCCACAAATTCGCTGGTGTGGATCGTCAAGTCGATTTCCTTGAGAATCTGGGCTTCGATTTTGCCGTTCTGGTAATTTTTGTTCATTTTTTTGCATTCGATCAAATCCATACCCATCCCTCGTTCCCAAGCGTTTCCCACGGTTTCATTGTCGTCATTATAGCATTAACCCGGTCTTTTTCATAGACGTCTGATAAAAACCGCCGGTTCGTCACCGGCGGTCCGTTCTCAAAGCTGAATTACTTTCTCGACGAACACCTCGATGATGGTCGGATCGAATTGTGTTCCCGCATGCTTCATCAATTCCGCAACCGCGGCATCTTTCGAATGGCTTTTCCGATACGGGTGTTTTCGCAGGATGTCGTCATAGGCTTCCGCGATCGCGATGATCCGAGATTGCACGGGAATCTCCTCCCCTTTGAGACTGCGAGGATATCCATTCCCGTCCATTCGTTCATGATGATTGAGAACGAATTGAGCGATGTTCGCAAAATCGCTGACGGATCTCAAGATTTGGTAACCGACTTCGGGATGCCGACGAATGTCCAAGGCTTCCGCTTCGGTCAAGGAGTCGTTCTTTGCCAAAATCGATTCGGGAATGGCGATTTTCCCGATGTCGTGAAGCAACCCGGCCAAACCCAATTCCTTCACGTCCGAATCGTTCATCCCCAAAGCGATTCCGGTTCGCTTGCACAACTCGCTGACGGATTCTGCGTGACTTTGCTCGAGGGCGTTTTGATCGAAGAGACTTTTCGTGATCAGGTTCAAAATGTCATTTTTGAAACTGGCTCCGGAGAATAACTTGTTCCGATACATGTCGTCTTCGGATTGTTTGTAGATGTCATCCATGGATTCTTCCATGCTGACCTTGGTTTTCCACCCAAAAGATACGGACAAAATGGCTTTCACCATCTGTTTGGAGGCGATGGCGCGACTGATACGATTGACGAAGGCTTCGGCTTCTTTCGGCCCGGTTTTTTTCATGATGACGACGAACTCGTCGCCACCCACGCGGGCGATCATGTCGCTCGCGCCAGCCTCCTTCTTCATAATGTCCGCAAATGTCTTCAGCAGTTTGTCACCGGCGGAATGGCCGAAGGCGTCGTTCGTCAGTTTTAAGCCGTTGACGTCGGCCATGATCAGGGTGATCGGCAGATTTTTTTCGATGTCGACGCGTTTCAGTTCTTCTTCGTAATAACGGCGGTTGAACAACCCCGTCAGTTGGTCATGGGTGCTGAGGTACAGGACTTCGTTTTCGTTGTTCTTTCGCTCCTGAATGTTACGGGCGATGCCGATGACTTCAATCTCGTTGGCGGCGTTCTTCCGGAACTTGGCAGAGATTTCGACCCAAACCCTGGACCCCGATGCCGTCGGTTGTTGGACTTCGAACAAATCGGTGACCGAACCCTCCGTCCCGTTTTTCAGTTCGGACATCAGGTTGGAAAAACCTTGAGAAAGTAAGGCAAAAGATTCGGGTGTCAAAGTATCCTTCATCCGTTCTCCCATGGCAACCCCGACGGTGATTCCGCGCAGGGCGGTGATGGAAGGACTGACATACGAAAAGCGATCTTGTTCCGGATGGTAAACCCAGATGACGTCCTGGGTGTTATCGGTAATCAATCGGAATTTTTCCTCACTCAAACGGATTTCTTCTTCGATTTTCTTTCGTCCGGAGATGTCTTTGACGGTGATCAAAACACAGGGTTGATGTTGGAATTCCACCAAAGAAGCGGATAGGAGGACTTTGTGCGGTTGGCGATTGGTGTTTAAAAGCGTGATTTCATAATCTTGAACCGATCCCGAAGAATAAAGTTCATTCAAAAAGGCTATCCGATCGGTTTCTCGTTGATAAAATTCTTTGACGGGTTTTCCGAGAACATCCCAACCTTCAAATCCAAATTCATTGCGTGCGATAGGGTTAAAGTATTGAATATCCTCTCCGGCAACGCTGGATATAAAAATGGGAAAGGGGGCGTGATCTAACAGACGCAAGGAAGGACATTGGCAAAATCGGACCCCGGGTGAGTCGCTATCGTCTTTCCGGAGTTCTTGAGCCAGAAGCAAAAAAGCCGACTGAGCGGGCAAACGGCATAGACGACATTCGAACCCCCTTCCTTCGTTTTCTTCGGGCATGAGGGCAAATGAGGTCGACCCCAGGGGTTGACCCTCGATTTCCCGCATCGCTTGGAGGCAGCGAGCGAGTAACCGCTCGGTAATCCATGCGGAAGACTGGTCCGGTCGGGCCTTAACGGCTATCGAATCGGGCTTGGGCGAACCGGTTCCTTGATGAAGAATCCGCCCTTCGCCGTCAAGAACGGCAAAAAGGTCGGGAACCATCCCAAGGAGTTGGGCTCCTCCTTCGTTAGTGATTGCCTCTTTTGGCTTTTTCATAACTGACCCCCCTTTTTTGAATTTCACTCAAAGCCAGATCAGAATGGGACTATCCGATTCCAGTCTATCCGATGGCAAGACGGCTGTCAAGCGCCACAAAAGAACAAGCAAGGAGAATAGAGACTGAAAACTAAAAAGGAAACCGACGTTGTCGTCGATTTCCCGTACAAATCACAGGGTTTGGATCGAACCATTCTCCAAATATTCGGAGATGCGGTTCTTTCCTTGCTCTTTGGAATGATACATGGCTTTGTCCGCGCGAGACTCAAATTCTTCCTTGGAGACCCCGCCCTTCCAGAGACTAATGCCGATGGACACGGACAAGCCGATCGTCGTGGTTTCGTTTGGTCGTGATTCGAAATGTTCAAGGTTTGCGATGATCCGGCGAGCAACCATTCTAGCTTCTTCCCAACCCGATTCCGGCAATAACACCGCAAACTCGTCGCCGCCATAACGGGCACAGACATCGGAACGACGAATGCTTCTCTTCAAAAGATCGGCGATTTCTTTGAGGACTTTGTCCCCCGCCGGGTGACCAAATTGATCGTTGATGGTTTTGAACGAGTCCACATCGAGCATCATCATCGATAAGGGAATCGACTTCATTTTGGCATCGATAATGCTCAAGCGCAACCGTTTGTCGAAATAACGTTTGCTGAAAAGTCCGGTGAGATAATCCACTTCCAAAGCCTCGACTCTTGATTCGAACAAGTTATACACCACGATGGACAGGGCAATGACAAATAAGGACATACCGATGGTTAGGGTGGTTTGGAGTTGTTGGATCAACGACTTCACTTGATCGTCGTTGATGTCGACCCCGACGACTCCGATAATTTCGCCATCTTCGGGATCGACGATTGGGGCAAGGGCCGTCATCATCGTGACTTTCCATACCTCATCATATTCCATTTCCGAAAATCCGGCGATTCCGGAATCATACACGTTCTTTAACTCGTCCCAAGCAACCTCGGAGGTTCCGAGCGGAGAAAAAAACTCGCTATCCGGCATTTCCGCATCGAGAACATAAGCGAATTCTTCCGAAGAAATTCTTTTCATCGTGTACAAATAGGTCGCTCCGGAGTCGCTTTTCAGTTGTTGAAACATCGACAACATCTCGGAATAATATGCTTCGTCGTAATTTTCGATGGAATAGTCATCGACTTCGGCCAAGTCGCGGTAGGAATCGATGTCGGTTTCGATGAAAGTGGCGATCGACGAAGCCAAAGCCACGCTGCTTTTTCAGAAATTTTGGAGAATAAGGTTACGGAAATTGGAAAATATCAAATACCCGATGCCGAAGGTGACAACGGAAGTCAAAGCTAAAATGGCGAAAAAGAGAAAGGCCCTTTTGGAAAGATTGGATTTCATCCAATTCCCCTCCTCTCCAAAAAACCTATCCTACCCTCCATCATGAACTAAAAGGGAGGTCAATACAACGGAATTAGGAACCTCGGCTCCGAAAATCAGTTTTTGGGACGAAAACGCGAAGTGAAATGACGCAATACCGGCGCTTCATAGGTAAATTCCAAACCGCGGATTTCTTGACGCCGATCATAGACTTTTTTCAGGCATTCGGCGACATAATCCAAATGTTGAAGGGTATAGGTCCGCCGCGGAATGGTCAACCGCATAAGCTCCATGTCGGACTTTCGGTTCTTCCGGGTTTCCGGATCTCTCCCCATCAACAACGATCCGATTTCCACGGCGCGAATCCCGCCTTCGAGATACAATTCGTTGCTCACGGCAACGGCGGGAAATTCATCATATGGAATTTGCGGGCACATGGCTCCGCAATCCACAAACACGGCGTGACCCCCGGTCGGGTATTGGATGGGAATTCCCGCTTCACGAAGTCGGTCCCCCAAATACCGGACCTCGTCGATGCGATACCGAAGATAATCGATGTCTAAGGCTTCTTTCAAGCCAACCGCCAAAGCGTCCATATCGCGTCCAGCCAGACCTCCATACGTCGGAAAACCTTCCATCGGAACGATATAGGTTTGGCACTTTTGGAACAACTCGCGATCCTCTTTGATAGCAATCAAGCCACCGATATTGACCAGTCCATCCTTTTTGGCACTCATGAGGAAAACGTCCGCATAATCAAACATTTCCCGAACGATTTCCATGATCGAGCGGTTTTGATAACCGGGTTCGCGCTGTTGGATAAAAAAGGCATTTTCGGCATAACGAGCCCCGTCGATGATGGTTTTGATTTGGAATCGGTGGGCAATCTCACAAACCTTCTTGATGTTTTCCATGGATACCGGTTGTCCTCCGACGGCATTGTTGGTAACCGTCAGAATGATTCCGGCGACATTCTCACGGCCGTAATCAAGGATGGCTTTTTCCAATTTTGAAAGATCAAAATTCCCTTTGAACGGATGGAAATGAGGAAGATCCAAACACTCTGGGCAAGCCGTGTCGACGGCATGAGCACCGGCTAATTCCACATGAGCACGGGTGGTATCAAAATGCATGTTGCTGATGAAAACCATCCCCGGATGACGAACCAACTGAGGTATAACGACTTGTTCCGCGCCTCTTCCTTGGTGGGCGGGCATAACAAAACCATATCCGGTGATTTCTTTCACCACGCGCTCCAAGCGGAAGTAACTGGCCGATCCGGCATAGGCTTCATCGCCCATCATCAAAGCCGCCCACTGAAAATGGCTCATCGCGCCGGTCCCGGAATCGGTCAGAAGATCGATAAACACGTCTTCACTGCGAAGGGCAAAGGGATTATACCCTGCCTCAATCATTTTTTGACTTCGTTCTTGGGAGGAAATCAATCGAATAGGTTCAACCATTTTGATACGAAACGGAGGAAGAGAATAATTGGATGGCATTGACACACCTCAAAGTGAATCATCAACCTATTTATACCACAAAAAGGAACAAAAAAACAGTAGTTTTGATATGAACAAATGAAATGAAGAATAATGTTGATGGATGTCGAAATAGAACAAATTAAGGCGGTGAATAGAATGAAATGAAAGACAGGAAACGTCGATTTTTGGGCATTTTTTGAAGATGATAATGAGCTGGATTTGGATACGAAAACTCCCGCTTGAGAAAAATCTAGAATGCCATTTCTGCGACATCCTTTCTCGCAATTCCAAAGAAATATCCGATGGGCGGATGCATTTTATTGAGCGAAAAGGGATTATCCATGATCACAAATGACGAAATGTCAAAAATTGAAAGAAAAATGCGATAATCAAAATTTTTTTGACCACTTAAGCCCTATATTTAGCCATTTTTAAGAAATTGGGGTTTTTCAGTAAATTTTGGGTTTTTTTGTAAATCCTATCCTTATTCCTTAATTGAATGAGAGATTAATATTTTCAAAAACGTCACAATCATCGGCTCGATTTTCGTTTTGGTGGTATAATCAAAGACATAGATGCGTTGAAAGGAGAACATTCATGACAAGTAACATTAGGTTAAATAAGTGGATTCATGAAATGGCGGACCTTTGCCGCCCTGATCGAATCCATTGGTGTGACGGAAGCGATAGCGAATATCAGTCTTTATTACAGATGATGGTGTCCAAGGGTGTCGCCATTCCTCTGAACCCAAAAAAACGTCCGGGTTGCTACTTGTTCCGCAGTCATCCTTCGGACGTAGCCCGGGTAGAAAACCGGACTTTCATTTCGTCTCTTCGGCAAGACGATGCCGGCCCGACCAATAACTGGATCGACCCTCAATCCCTCAAATCGACAATGACAGACTTGTTTTCTGGATCGATGGTCGGGCGAACCATGTATGTAATTCCTTTTTCGATGGGTCCCGTGGGGTCTCCCTTGTCCAAAATCGGAGTGGAAATCACGGATAGTCCTTACGTCGTCGCCAACATGCGGATCATGACGCGCATCGGTAAACCCGTTTTGGATTTTTTGGGAAGTGACGGAGAGTTCGTTCCTTGTCTGCACTCGGTGGGATATCCGCTTCTCCCCGGCATGGTTGATCCTCAATGGCCCTGTGCCCCGATCGAGAAAAAATTCATCAGCCATTTTCCGGAAGAACGGTTGATTTGGTCCTATGGGTCCGGTTACGGCGGTAACGCTCTGTTGGGAAAGAAATGCTTTGCTTTGCGAATTGCCTCGGTCCAAGCTCGTGACGAGGGTTGGTTGGCAGAACATATGCTAATCCTAAAAATAACCAACCCCGAGGGAAAATCCAAATATATCACTGGAGCTTTTCCGAGTGCCTGCGGGAAAACAAACTTGGCGATGCTCGTTCCGACGCTCCCCGGTTGGAAAGTAGAAACCGTGGGTGACGATATTGCCTGGATGAAATTCGGAAAAGACGGCCGCTTGTACGCCATCAACCCCGAAGCCGGTTTCTTCGGCGTCGCTCCCGGAACCTCCGCTCAGTCCAACCCCAACGCTATGAAATGCGTGGAAAAGAATACCCTTTTCACGAATGTTGCCCTAACCGATGATGGGGATGTATGGTGGGAAGGCATCGGGTATGATGCCCCGGATCATCTCATAGATTGGCAGGGTAGGGATTGGTACAAGGGACAATCGAAAGAACCGGCCGCCCATCCGAACTCGCGCTTCACGACCCCGGCTCATCAGTGTCCTTCCATCTCTCCGGATTGGATTGCCGAAGAAGGCGTTCCGATCTCCGCTATTCTGATTGGGGGAAGAAGACCTTCGACCATTCCCTTGGTCAACGAAAGTTTTTCTTGGGAGCACGGGGTATTTCTCGGGTCGATCATGGGATCCGAAATCACTGCTGCGACGATTTCCGACCAAATCGGAAAAGTACGGCGCGATCCCTTTGCGATGTTACCGTTTATGGGGTACCACATCGGAGATTACTTCCGTCACTGGTTGAACATTGGAAAAATGACTACACCGGAAAAATTGCCGAAAATCTATTATGTGAACTGGTTCCGGAAAAACGCAGAAGGAAAATTCATTTGGCCGGGTTACGGAGAAAACAGCCGCGTCTTGAAGTGGATTTTCGAGCGATTGGAAGGAAAAGCCGCCAGCCAGAAAACCCCGATCGGGAATCTTCCGACTCCGGACTCCTTGGATCTGGACGGATTACGCGTGAACCCCTCTGAACTGGCATCGATTTTGACGGTCGATCTCGGTGGCTGGAAACGGGAAGCTGAAGATGTCAGAAGTTATTATCGTATTTTTGAAAACAAATTGCCTTCAGCCTTGGCGGACCAACTGGATCAGTTGGACCAACGTCTGCGGTAAAGCCAAATTGTGACAGAAGCGTGTCGAAAATCTCATCGGAATACCTATATATATATAGGATAAAGAAAAAACTAGAAGGACTCTTTTGTCTTTCTATTTTTTTTGATTTTCTATCATTTGGCCGGATGGGACATTACTTCATCCAAGGATGCATTTTCTTCGCAACTCATAAATATCTTCGTAAAGAAGGCATTTTTTTCTTTCTCTTCGCAAGAAGGCGGTTGTCAGCGAAAAAAAGAATCCCGGATGACCCCGGGATTCAATCGGAATTGAAACAAGGTTTTACTTTCTCTTGATTATGTGATCGGCCGCCAATTTTCCGGTCAAGATCGATACCGGTAATCCCGAAGGGGAGAATGACCATTGTCCCGCCTGAAGAATTCCGGGGATTGGTGTGTTGACAGCCTTCGCGATTTTTTGAAATCCATCCAGTACCGGCCGTTTGGAATCTGTGAAGGACCAGCCCGTGATGGCTCCCCCGGCGTTCTTGGTCCATTTTTCAATCGATAACGGCGTAGCGGAAATCACGTCGATGATTTTTGCCTTCAATCCGGGGATTAAGGTTCGATCGAGGATCTCGATGATATGGTTTTCACAGAACCGTTTATAATCTTCATACCATTGATGACGGGCAATATGAGAAACCAGCGAGTAATCGACTAGGGTGCTGACGATGATCCCGGTTTTACCTTGGGGAGCCAACTCAGAGTATCGCATCGCGGGAATGGATATTTCGTAAGTGGTGTTTTCCAAGTAAGTGAGCATCCATCGTTGCAGGTCAGACTGCGAATCCGTGAAATTACCGTCCGGGGTTTGGATCAGGGAAAGCGGTGAAGCGGACAACCCGATCAGCGAGGGAGTGAAAAACATATGCGCTCCGACGATCTTTCCGATTTGATCGGCGGGAAGATCCACGGACACAAACAGGGAGTGAACCGAATCACCGGGGTTACTTTTTTCCACTCGTTGCTTTTGGTCGGTAAATTCGGATTTGATAAACTCCGATTGCGATGGTTCGGGTCGAAGGGAACGGTACAGACTTTTGGAATCCGCAGCCCAAATCAACGAGCCATAGGAATATCGTTTCCCATCGCTTGTTTCGATGTTGCGGTTTTGCGGATCAACGGTCACGACTTCGGTTCGGGTGGCGACCTCGCCCCCGTGGGCAAGGATATCTCGGACCAAAACATCCGCTAAAGTTCCCATCCCGCCCCGAGGATAATAATAGTCCAAGTAGAGACTGAAATAACTGAGGGCGAAAAAGGCCGGGGTGCCGCGGAAGAAATGTTGAGCGATGACATCGATCAACGCTTGGTTCCGTGTGAATCGACGCAAATGATTCTGAATCGGATCTTTCAGTTTTGTCGCTTGTCGGATGTTGCGCCCATATCGAAACAACCATGGTATGACTTCTTTAAGAAAATACTTCCGATCTTTTTTGACGTCCAAAAAATATGGATTGTCAATTCCGTACAAAACATCCATGTATCCCATGACTTTTCGAATCTCTTCGACAATCGCGGCGATGTCGCTAAGGTTCTCGGGAAACAGCTTACCCAACATTTTTCCATATTCGTCCAGACTTTCCTTGCCCGTCAAACGAATGACCTGATCCCGAACTCGAATGGAAACCGGACTTTTGTGAAATTCAATGGGAATGTCCAACTGCCGAAGCATGGGAAAGACGATTCCGGAATTCTCCATCGCCCGGATTCCTCCGTCAAACAGGAAACCGTCCTGAGTGAACGAGTTCACCAGGCCTCCGACTTTTTCCGCTTGTTCGCAAATCAAGATTTTCTTATTGGCGCGGGCAAGATAGGCTCCGCTGGTCAGCCCGGCAATCCCGGAACCGACGATGATCGCATCATAGGTCACCATGATTATTTTTCCTCAAGAGTATGTTGATGTTCCGCAACGAACACAAGGACCTTTTTTATTTCGACGGGGTCTTGGTATTTCACGGTTCGGATACACCGCTTCTCGCAGGCCGAAAGCAGTGCGTCGCGTTGATCGGCTTCAGAAGGTAAAACGGAACACAATCGTTTGGCCCCCGTGAAATTACCGACCACAACCCGCCGCAAAATCCCGCGAACGTCTAACTCAGTTCCGCGAGAACAAGTCGGGTGTTCGCAATTGTCACATTTCCACGCCGCCAACCGGACGGATTTTTGCGGCTCGGGATCATCCAAGAATAATTGGTCTTTCGTAAAAGGATGCGGGAGCGTCTGAACATACGATTTCATTCCCTCCCTGTAGACGTACGGTTCACGGTTACGATCCTTAAGAATGGCGTTGGCTGCGGATAACCCAGAGACCGTGACCGCTGGGGTCCCGGTTCCCATCACGGTGGACTCCCCGCAGAAAAACAGGTGATTCCAACGACTCCGCGTATGCAATCGTTTGAACATATGCTGCCCCAACTTCTGTTTGGGCCCGGCGACGGAACCGTTGTTCTTGTTGGTATATCGTTCGATCGTCAATGGGGTGGCAACTTCTGCGTAACGCAATCCGGAACGGATATTCGGGAATCGCCGTTCCAAGACCGACAGAAGACGTTCCTGTTCCCGGTGTTTCTTTTCTTTGTAGTCTTTGGCATCGCTACGATCCCATTTTTCCAAACTCGGCCCGATGGCCAAAACAACATGGGTTCCTTCGGGGCAAACCGTGCGGTCGTCAATGGAGGGGATGTACACGGTTACTTCGCTCTCGTCAATCCGGTCGGGATTGCCGACGAGCATTTCGACGGGAACCGTGTTTTCGGGAATCACGGTATGATCCACAAGGGTGTAAAGAACAATGGAGGGATAGGTCGGTTCGAGTTTCTTGACCCAATCGACTTCCTTGGGTTTCAACAACGAGGGTTCGATCAGTTTTCCCATCAGGTTCCAAACCGTTCCCGAATAGATGATGTCCTCGGCGAAGTGCCGAGTCCCATCTTTCAGTTCGACGCCGATCGCTTTTTGACCGGAGAACAGGATGTGAGCGACTTCGCTTTCCATCCGTAAAGCTCCGCCGTTTTCTTCAATCACCTTTTCCAGTTTGCCCGTGAGAAAAACCGTGGATCCGCAAGGATAATAACTTCCGCCAAGATGGTTGTCGACAAACATCACGGCCGCCAACACCGCCGGGCTTTCGGCGGTCGTCGTATAACAATAGGTCGACGTCAATTTATCGAAGAATTGAAACAACCTCGGATCGCGGAAATATTTCTTCAAAACATTTTTTACGTTCTTATTTAAATAGCTGAGGAATTTCAAATAGGACAGCGGGTGGGCCAACATGCTTTTCAGTGCTTTACGTGGATCGGTCTCATCCGGGGTGGTGAATTGTTTGTTTTCCATCATGACATGCTGATAGAGTACCGACAAATCGGCATAAAAACGACGAAGGTTTTCACGCTCGGTCGGAAACACGGTTCCGAGTTCCTCGACGAAACGATCGAGGTCGGCGTGGAAAGGAATCGGCGTGTCGCGGAACCGAACAACGTAGAGCAAGTCGTGCTTGATCATTGAGATCGGTTCTTCAAGCGAATCAAACACAAAACGATGGGGATTGAACCCTTTTTCCCCGAACCCAAACAACATCGAGGATCCTTGATCAAAAATGACTCCGTTCCGTTTAAAAGTCCCGCAGGATCCACCCGGATTGTAGGCTTTATCAAAAAGCAGAACCTTCAACCCGCGTTTTGCCAATAAAGCTCCGGCCGTCAGACCCGAAAGCCCGGCGCCGATGATGATGACATCGTTATTCATGTTGTTATCCCTCGCGTTCGGTTGGTGTCAGTTGTTCCTTTTTGACGAAGAAGTACGAATGAATCAAATAATCCACGTGATGTTGCCACGCCAGATCCCAGAAAAATCGCTTAGCGGAATCGATGGAAAGCGCCCCGTTTCGGCATTTATCCATTTTCTTATAGATTGTCTTTTTTTCGGTTTCGGATGCAAGATCCTTAAAGTATCCGGCTACGTGTTCCAAAGCATTCATCGAATGGCCGAGATAGGCCGGTTTTTCCAAAGCTCTTTCGATCCATCGATAAAAGTTCAAAACCGGATATGTGTTCTTTTCTTTAAGTAACCCTCGAATGGCTTGGTATGCTTGCGGATCCCTTTCCAAAACCAGATACTTGTACCGCGCCCACTCCGCTTCGAGGTGCTTAATTTCCCGATCGGGACGAAGACAGTTCCAACATTTGACCGCGGACCAGTTCTTGTCTTTGACCTCGAGCATGACGTCGGCGTCGACGATTTCTCCGACGAAGTCCAAAAATGGGTCGATTGCAATCGTGAAAGAATGGGATCCACGTTGCTTGGATGGATCTTGTTGTGAATAGTGCAATTTTTGCTTTCCATCGGCGGCTTTCCAAGTTTTCCCTGCTTCCATCACCCATTCGGATTCCGTTTTGGGGTCTGCGGAAGGATTGATTTCATGGTGTAGATTGTCAAAAACGGCAGGAATCCCCAACTCATTGGCAATTCTCAAAACTTCCTGAATGGTGAAGGACCGGTCGTCGTTCTCGATGATCAGACGTCTCCTTACCGCCTCGGGAAGTCCTCGATGATGATCGATGAAACGACGAATGGCCGCCTCCCGATCTCCATATGTGCCGCCCACATGCAAAATGATCTTTGATGTGGCATCGGTTTCCAACGCATCCAAAACCTTCCCGTGGTAAATCAAGTCCTCGATCGATCGGGAAACCACGTCGGGGTTCGGCGAGTTCAAGACGGTATACTGCCCCGGGTGCATCGAAACACGAATTCCGTAATCGTGGATTTTTTGTCCGATCTGCCGGAATTTTTCGGCATATTCTTCCGCCCAAGAAACAGGATTTTCGGGGCTTGAACCGAATGGAATCAGATCGGATGTAATCCGAAACAACCGGATGCCCATGGAATGGTTATATTCTGTGACCCGTTCCAAGGCGTCCAAGTTTGCGGCGATGATTTCCCGCATTTTCGAAGGCGTGATATCCTTCTGCCTCAGTGTTCGATATTCCGTTCCCGGAACACCGAGGGTCAAGCAGGCATATCCGATATTCATGATCGACTCCCCTATTCTCGTCGGAATGAAATCCTTAAAATACTATACCATATCAAGCGCTTCCATTCAATCCGGGTGCACTTTTTCCTCAATGGAGAAAGAAAAAACCGCCCATCCTCTCGGGTGGGCGGACTGCCGGCTCATTCATCATTTCGCAGATGATGGAAAAATGGGGTGGGGTCATGCAAATATTGGCGAAGGAGATTGACGGACTCCACTTGGGCAAAGGTCGTCGGTTCCAACCGATCCTCGACGAACTCCCAAAGATCCGCATCCGGAATCCCCATCAAGATCGGGGAATGGGTGGCCAAAATGAATTGGCACCCGTCGGCCACGGCTTGGTCGATCATGGCGATTAAAGTCAGTTGGTTTTGAATCGAAAGGGGTGTCTCCGGTTCATCCAACAAATAGAGTTGATCTTTTCGAAGGCGGGAAGCAAAAAAGTCCAAATAGGATTCTCCGTGTGAAGCGGTAAGGAGATCCTTCTGATACATCCCCTCAATTTCTCCCAAGGTGCGGGAAAATGGGGCGGAGGCCATCATTCGGGCATAATCGGAACGGGATCCATATTCTCGTTGTACCCGAGCCAACTCTTCTTTGGCCAGTTCTTTCTCTTGGGCAAGGGAATGAATATAGGAGGTGAAATCTTCGGCAGAAAAGTAAAAACCACTCGGTTTGAGCAAATGGAATTCCACACCGATGGTTTTGGCCGCCGATCGGAACAAGGCATCGTTTTCGCGACGGATTTTGTCTTCTTTGGTAATTCGATACAATGCGGTTTTCGCCGCTATCAAATCCAACAAGGTCGATTTCCCGCACCCGTTTTCGCCGATGAAGACCGTTACCGGGCGTTCAAAAGCAATGATCTGTTCCCGACGCAAGGCGGGGACGCTGAATGGATACCCGGTTTCTTGGGTTTCATGCAACAGCACTTTCTTCAAATGAACCATCCGATCTCGCCTCTCTCTGTTTTCCATTATAATCCCTCTCATCGGATATTCCAAATGAAAAAGCGATTGCTGGGCAATCGCTTGACAAAATTGAGTTCACTTGGTGGTTTTCTTTCCGCGGATGGCTTTGACCCATGTGGTGACTAAATCGATTCCGATCATCAAGGATATGAAAATGAAGAAACCCGATAAACCCTTGACGATGTTTTGAGCCAACTCGGTGGAAGTCATTTGAAACATTTCCGCACCCCGTTGGAGAATACCGTGAGTGAATATTTCCGGTTGACCGACGAATGTGAACATCACGACGATGGAGAAAACCTGTTCCAAGGTATGCAACGCGGCAATGATGGGATTCCATTCGCCATATCCCAGCTTGGCGGCACTGACGATCAAACCCAAGACAAAGGAAACGAGATACAACGGCATGATGGTTTGCACAAAAGTTTCGGAAAACAATGGGTCGAGCATCACTCCGCTTTCCCACCAACCGAGATATTGAGCATGATGGTATAACAGCCAGATCCAAATCACTCCGAAGATCGATCCGACGATCAGTTCCGCCACGGCTCCGGCCCGATTGATTTTGATCACATGAGCCTCGGGGAGCTGGGGAAGGTCATGCTTGGGATCCCATTTTTCTAGGTCTTTGCATCTTTGCCCGGCCAAATTGATGGCGGCGAAAATCAACGTGACGATTCCAAAAGCTCGGAAGGCGCTGTCGATGACGCCCGATAACGTTTTGGAAAAGACTTCCAACACCACAAGAAACGGCGAATCGGCTTCGGGTGATTTGAGGTTTTCAATCAGTCCGAAGACCAGAGAAATGGTGCAAAAAACAATGAGAACGACCTTTAGAACTCGAAGATAATCACCCATCCATTCGGGGGCAATCAAATACCGTTTGGTCCCTCGATATTCATTGGCAAGGTTGCGAGGATGTCCCAGCGTTCTCATAACCTTGACGAGATCGTCTTCGTTCGGGGATTCCGGCAACATATCATCCATGTTGGCCCGGAGTTCTTTGGCAACTTCATCCCTCATGGATTCGGGGAGTCTCCGGGTGACGTCATACACATATCTTTCTCTCAAATCTTGTTTCATTGTTTCAAATCTCCTTCCAAAAGGACAGCCATGTCCCTGACGATTTTCTGCCATTCGTTTTTTAATGCACTGAAGATTTCTTTTCCTTCTTCGCTCAATAAATAGTATTTCCGCGGACGGCTTTCACTGGTGTCCCATTCACTGACCAGGAGACCTTGGGATTCGAGCCTTCGCAGTAAAGGATATAGGGTCCCGGCTTCAATATCCACTTTTTTATCCACTAGATCCTGCAGAAGGGAGTATCCGTACTGCATCTTGTCCAACTGACTGAGAACTCCCAAGGTTTGGGTTCCGCGACGGAGTTCCGTACTCAGATTTTTGATTAAGGATTCATCCATATTCTCACCTCAATGTTATTATACTGTATGTGATACACTATTGTCAACAAAATATTATTAAAAAATTAAAACCGCGGAGATCCATAGAGGTTCTCCGCGGTGCGTCAAGATATTTTTCTTGAATGTATTTGGTTATTTCCGGATGTTGCGGATTTCGGCGATGGCATCGAAGGCTTTTTGATAGATGGCCTTCATCCGTTCTTCGCCGATATGATCCATCACTTCGGCGATGGGAAACCAACGCACTCCCGAGTTTTCATCGGCTTTGATACGAACTTCTTCGTGATCATCCGCAATCAGCAAGTAGGTAAGGTTGAGATGCAAGTGATCGGGAACATAGTGACCATGTTTGATATGATTGTGCACATACACGGAATCAATCATCCAAATATCTTCCGACCACGGACGTACGGACTGCACTCCGGTTTCTTCTTTGGTTTCTCGCACCGCCACCGCGAGGGAATCTTCCTCTCCGTCGTTATGCCCCCCTACCCAGGACCATGACCGATAGATGTTGTGAAAAGCAAACAAGACTTTTGTCATCGATTCGTCGACAACAATGGCTGAAGAGGTGATATGCGCCGCAAGGTTCGAGCGATATAAAGCATCGGGATTGCGAGACAAGAAATCAAGAATGAGTCGCTGATCGGCTTCTTCTTGTTCGTTTTTGGGGTGATAAGCTTGGATTTTTTCGGTAAGCATTCGTCTATTGTCCTTTCTGTTTTTTTGTTACATCCAAATCAATTGGCAATGAAGGTTTTTTTCGTGGACGAAGAATCAACCAAAGCACCAATAGGATCTGCAAAGGGATTCCGGCAATGAAGAAGAGCCATAACCGTGGATGATCGAAGGAAAGGAATATCGACAATGCCAGTGTCCACAAAGTGAGGGAAGAAAACAAAAAGACCATCAATTTCTTTCCCCACATCCGATAGAAAATAATCAAAACGATCAGAGAAGAAGGGATGGCATAAATGAAGGTCAGCCAACTTTTCCCCGGATCGGGAAGGAATATTCCTAAAAAAACGTAGACTCCTGTAGCGACCGCCCAAACGGAAACGGCTGCCATCACCGAAACCAAGTGGCGGTTGATTGCCGGTTTTCGAATGTTTTTGGGTTTTTTGTCCGAGACGAGATCGTTGAGGGTGACGCCAAAAAGACCCGCCAACTGCGTCATGATCACCAAGTCGGGAAGCGACTCCCCGCGTTCCCACTTGGAAACCGATTTGTCGGAGTAATTGAGTTTCTCCGCGAGTTGGATCTGGGTCATTTCCAGTGCTTTCCGATAATGAATCAAATTTTTGGAAAAAGTCGCCTTCAGGTCGTTTTCGTTCATAGTATTGGTATTTTACCACGATTCCGGATTGGTATCAAGACCCGGTGAAGGGATTCTACTCGGAGGAGAGTCGTTTATGGACTATTCTATTTTTAAAAAAATCGAAAGATACGCTCTGAAAAAAGTGTAGAGCGACGAAATCAAAGGTTGGGGGTATGATGAAATCATCGGGGGAAAATCCTCTGCGGTTTTTTTGGACCGCAGTTCCATTCGCCCCCACCATAAACCGGAGGAATACCTATGGCAAAGTTCCGCATCGTCACCGATTCCTGCATCGACCTACCGGCTTCGATGGTTTCCGATTTGGGAATCGAGGTCATCCCGATGACCGTGACCGTAGAAGGTCGATCGTATCGCAATTTCCCCGACGAACGGGAAATCAAATCAGAGGTTTTTTACGACATCTTGCGTTCGCAGAAAGTCACGACCACTTCGCAACTGAATCCTGCGGATCATGAAGCAGCGATGACGAAATGGCTCGACTTGGGGTATGACATCCTTTCCATCTCCTTTTCCAGCGCGCTTTCCGGTTCCTATCAATCCGCCGTCATCGCGGCCAAAGAATTAAGGGAACGGTATCCCGAACGTCGGATCGTCCTCGTGGATTCCTTATGCGCTTCGATGGGACAAGGACTATTGGTGACCCATGCCGCCCGATTGCAGATGGCAAATCACCCAATCGACACCGTTGCCCAATGGTTGGAAGACAACAAACAAAAAATCTGCCACTTGTTTACGGTGGCCGATCTCAATC
>ERZ795054.383-NODE-383-length-59980-cov-6.141160_pt1 | contig 59980 bp, 71 predicted proteins | sample MGYA00375138_ERZ795054 | MGnify/ENA primary metagenome ERZ795054 (study PRJEB30183, sample SAMN05720215) | anaerobic digester metagenome | isolation source: active sludge of municipal wastewater-treating anaerobic digesters | place: USA | collected 2014-12-23 ... | reverse complement strand
AATTGAGGAAAATACGGTATAACATCTGTGCGCCATAACGCGAAAGGACCGCGCTTGATTTATTTATTCAGGGAGGACTCATCAATGCTTAAAAAGATCGGCAAAGCCAGTATTCTGTGCCTCATATTCATCCTGCTCGTTCAAATAAGCAACGGCAACGCCAAAACGCATCCTTTCGTGATCGTTGACATCGAAAACATTTCGAGATACAATGAAGACCGTATCTTTTTTCAGCATATTGAAATGGTCACCGATGAAAAAATCGACAATTCCATAGCAAGCCTCCTTATCATCAAGGACAGCAAGGTTTATCTCTTCAGGGACGGATATGACGCCCCAGAAAACGTCGCCACCCACAGGCTTACCCTTGAAATGGAGAACAGGCTGATCCCCGACCTGTGGGAAAACAAGGCCGACGGCAACCCTGACTATATCCAGGTGACGGACCGAAGAACCGAACTGCTCAAAAACGTGACACAGGACTTCGTGACGAAAAATTTCGGGGAATTCTACAAAAACGCCCGCGACAGTTTCCTGAAAAAACACGTGGCCATATTCACCGACCTGATGGTCAACAGGAAAAACACCGGTCTCTTTGTGCGCAGGGAGCCGCTGGCGAAAAGGGTCTATGACACCGGCCCGGTAAAGTATTTCATATCGGCGACGGCGAAAACCATGGCTGAATACATTTATTACGCTGAAGATGCCGACGGCGACGGCATAACCGAAACATTCATGGTCTCCATTCCGGACGGTTTTCACTGGGGATATCAATCAGGAGCCAATGTAATCTTCATATACAACAACCAGCAGGAAGACATCAAAAACGTCATCGGGAAGCTCGCCCACAACGCATATTACGGAACCCCCGAAGAGGAGCAGGTCATCAAGGAGACCTTCCCGAAAAGCGAAGACATCACCAACATGATCGAGGATGTTTACCGGACCGTAAAAACGCAGAACTGAAACGATCACAAACCGTCACAAATACTGAAAAACCCGCCTTCAAGAGCGGGTTTTTTTATCTTTTCCAGTTTCTGTTAATACCGTGCGGCTGGGGCAGGTTATTGTTCTCGGGAAGAAAATCCATCGGATTCAGGGGTATGTCTTTAAAGCGTATCTCAAAATGTAAGTGGTTGCCGGTTGAATGGCCCGTGCTTCCAACATAGCCGATTATCTGGCCTCTTCTGACGCAATCGCCCTTTTTTACGAATACCTCCGAATTGTGGGAATACTTGGTATAATAGTTGTCCCGGTGTTCGAGCACGATGACTTTACCGTAACTGCGGTCATACTGGGCGTAAAGAACCCTCCCGTCCATGGCCGCAAGTATCGGGGTGCCTTTGGTTGATGGAAGGTCGATAGCGCCATGGAGCTGGCCGTTGCGCATTCCGAAAGCCGATGAAATTCTGTCAACGGTTTGTATCGGCCATATAAATCCGGACTCGCTGCTTATGGATTCGGTTTTTGCGCCGGGGGCCTGTTCCAGGCTCGCGATCTTTTCGGAAGAAAAGGGAATGAAGATATACCGGTTCAGGCTGTAAGGATTGTTGGCCTTTTTGACCAGCTCGATTGTCGAACCGAAGCGCTCAAGCTGGATTTTCAGGTCTTTCATTGAACTGACGCGGACCCATCTTCCGGTCATGCCGGCATATTCCTGGATCGCAAGATTGTCGGTCTTGACCGATTCGGCAAAAATCGGGCATACCGCAAATACAATGATAATAACACAGGATAACAGTTTGTTTTTCATCCGCCCAGTCCCGAAAAACCGATAACAACCGCTTGTAAACACAATTACGATGAGAGGAAACGATCAGAGAGGCACGATCTATATCTCTGCGTCAGGCTGCGCAACGAGCCGCAATCGAATGGCCCGGTACAGCGCAAACCCGAATCCGCATATAACCAGGAAAACTCTTTATAATCAAAACCCGGATGTCAAGAAAAAAATAATCCGGTCCGCCGGTCCTGCAAATTTTTTACTTGAGAAAACGCTCGATAAACTGCAGCGTAAATCCCCTCTTTATATGCTGTCTGCTCAGGCTGTAATTATCCCTGGTGATGATGTTCGAGCCGTAATCAGTAGAAAAAACCCTGCGGTAGCCGGCAAGCATGCACAGATCGATGAGTTTCAGGTTGTAGCGGCCGTAGGGGAAAGCGAAAAAATCCACCTTTTTCCCAAGCTGGATTTCGATGATCCTTTTTGAAAGATACAGTTCATCATACAGCTTTTTCCTGGATTCCGGATCGTCGTTCTGCGAAAGTTCTGCGAGGTCGATGTGCGATATGCTGTGGCACTGGACATCTATCCCGTTTTTATCAAGCTCCCGCAGCATGTCCCAGGTCATGACCGATTTTCCATTTCGATAGATGAAATCGGTGTAGGCGAAAAGGGTCACGGGATAGCCGTAATCCCGGGCCAGGGGAAAAAGTTTTGAATGCATCGAGTAGAATCCGTCGTCAAAGGTGATCACAGCCGACTTTCCATCGAACGCGCGCGGGTTTTCGAGCCGTGCGACCAGTTCGGAAAGGGGAATCACCCGCACACCGGCGTCCCTGAACAGGTTGAAATGAGAAGCAAGAACATCGCTGTCTATGGAAAAAACGCCTTTTCCGTCAATATTGTGGTACAGCAGGATCGGAATTGATAGCAGCCGGGAACGAACTTCTTTCCGCTTTTCCTGCCATGCCGGCCGGCCGCTGAAAATGATCTCGGGCGTCCAGAAATAAATCGCTGCGGACGCCGCGAGAGCGGCTGCAAGGATGATCAGTATTCTTACCGTGCTTTTCATGACTCGATCCGGCAGGCGGGCTTATGCCCGCCTTACGCCCTGATATATTTATCGATTGCGGCTTGACGATCCAGCATAATTTAATTTCAGACCGACTTTTTCCTTTTACCGCCGCATATGCAAATTAAATTTAGACTTTACAATTATTGCCTCGACAGTATAGTATAGCGTATATGTTCAGGAGCAGAAGGCAACGACATGATCAACTTCACTAAAATGCACGGAACAGGCAACGATTACATCTACATCCATGACGGCAAATCGGCGATCAAGAATCCCGGAAAGCTGTCCAGGGCCATCAGCGACAGGCATTTCGGCGTCGGCTCGGACGGTCTTATCGTGATTTATCCTTCAACAAAGGCCGATTTCAAGATGCGAATGTTCAATCCGGACGGAAGCGAAGCCGAAATGTGCGGCAACGGAATCCGCTGCTTTGCGAAATACGTGTTTGACCGCGGCATGACATCCGCCAGACAGATCACGGTCGAGACCCTCGCCGGCATCAAACACCTCACCCTGCACGCGAAAAACGGCAAGGTCATTTCGGTCCAGGTGGACATGGGCGAACCGATTTTACGGCGCGACAAGATTCCCATGATCGGCGAGCAGGGAATGGTCATCAATGAATCGCTGCACCTGGACGACGGCACGCGTTTTTACATCACCGCCCTTTCGGTCGGGAATCCCCATACGGTGATTTTCGTCGAAGACGTGGAGAATTTTCCGGTAAGTAAATACGGCCCGATCATCGAGAACCATCAGCTTTTCCCCCAGCGCACGAACGTCGAATTCGTCCAGCTCGTCAACCAGGACGAGGTCAGACAGAGAACGTGGGAGAGGGGAACCGGAGAGACTTTTTCATGCGGTACGGGGGCTTCGGCCGTAGCGGCCGCATGCGTTCTGAACAATGCGTGCAACAGGAACATCACGGTGCATCTGAAGGGCGGCGACCTGAAGCTGGAATGGCGTGAAAAGGACAACCATATCTATCTCACCGGACCGGCCGTTGAAGTGTTCCAGGGAACCTGGGATTATTGATTTTCTGCTCCGCCTGAGTCATAGTCCCATATCCGGGTATCCGGTATCCCCCGCTCTAGAATCGTCACTTTCACGACCTTCGGGATGTTTTCCTTCAGGGTCTTCTCCACGGCTTTCCTGAAAAGCTCTTCGGAGCCCGGGATCGCGGACGCCTTCCCGTCGTAGAACCCGGGATCGACGTCGATGATGCAATGGTCCCCCTTGTCGGATCCGATTTTTTCATGAAGAAACCAGATCTCCCTCACGCGGATTTCGACGGGCACGAAAAGCGAGGTGTTCTCAAATTTCGATCCCCTGACGACCTCGCAAAAAAGATGCATCGTTTCCCTTTTCCTGTCCTCGAAAACCGGTATCTTTCTGATCTCCTTTTCGATGGACATGTCGTTGAAAGTGGGCAGATAGATATTGACCTTTTGCGACTCTTCAAGCGACGGTATCGACGGAAATATGGCGAGAATGCCGTTATCGGAGTGATGGCAGAACATGATGTAGTCCAGGAAAAACAGCGATGAAAATCCCAGGACCAGAAGCCTTCGCCTTTCGGGCTCTTCGAAGCTGTTGTACTTGCGGATGATTTGTCGGACAATTCTGCTTAATGTTTCCTTCAGGCGCACTTCGTTTCTCTCCTGTTGACGCGGCGGTTCATTCTTCAATTTTCGGCAATATTAATCAATAAAAATTTTGAACAGGCGGCCCGGGATATCTATCAGGCCGCTTCAGGGCGTTTCCGGATCGCCGCATCATTCAGGCCCCATGAAGCGAAAATTCACTGCGGCAAGCTGTTGTACTTCCTGATAAAATCCGCAATCCCCTGGGCAAGACCCGAAGCTACACTGTTCTGGTGAGAGGCATTGCCGAGGATTTTGGATTCTTTTTTATGGGTGATGAATCCAATCTCGACCAGCGCCGCGGGCATCAGGACGCCTCTGAGCACGAAAAAATCAGCCCGCTTGACCCCCCTCGATTTGCTGCTTTTCACCCTCCCGGAGAGTCCGCCCTGCAGCGACTCGGCGAGCATCATGCTTTCTTTTTGTATCTGGGTGGTGAGCATCATCGCTTCGATATAATCGATGTCGTCGTACAGCTTTTTCCCCTTGCTCTCGTCCTCGAGAACGACAACGTTGTTCTCCAGGGCGGCGGTGCTTCTCGCGTCGTCATTGCTCGGGTTCTGCGAAAGATAATAGGTCTCATAACCGGATATTATGGGGGACAGGGTCGCGTTCACATGGATACTGATAAAAAGCCCGTTTCCGTTCCCGGCGATCATCTCGTTGGCCAGATCGGTCCTGCGGGAAAGCTCAATAAAGACGTCTTTTTTGCGGGTCATCACGATCCTGAGGGATGGAAAACGGGCGGCCAGTTCCTTCTCAAGACGCCTCGCGACCGACAGGGTTATCTCTTTTTCATGGACTCCGCCGATCCCCACCGCGCCCGGGTCCTTTCCCCCGTGACCGGCATCGATAACGATAAAACGGATCCGATCCTTGCCGCGCTGAATCACCGCAGGCGTTTTGCCGGTCTTTGCGGGCTCTTTCACCTCGGGCTTTTTATCAACCTGAACAAGGGAACCGGAGCATCGGGCCGAAACATCAGGGTAAAAGGCTTCGATAATGGCGGATGCGGCGCGGCATGGAATCATAATCCCGCCCTGCCGGCGCACCACGGGTGTCTCTGACCGGTAAAGCAACCCGTCGATCACGAAAAGGGAGAATGATACGGTATATACGGCATAGTGGCTTTTATGGAAGAGTTTGCCTTTCTGGGTTATGATATCGAAAGAACTTTCGATCCTGTATGACCGTATAAGCTCTTCAAGGGAAACATAGCCATTCCCGTCGATCGTTTGTATTTTAAGCTGAGCGTCCCGGCCCCCGACCGGGCAGATGCTGATAAACAATGATACGATAAATATGCCGATTCGCGCTTTTGTCAAAATTGAAACCGTGTAGAAACTGATTTTTTATTTTTTTATTCATCCCGGAGAAAAAGGTCAAGATAATTTCAATGGCTGCCCTGTCCCGGCAGGGACCGGGAATAAAAAAGCTTGCAAAAACGCGATTTCGGATTTACAAGAGAAGGGCGCCGGGGAAAGAGAAGCCGAACCCGAAAATTCATCCAGGAGAGCATAATATGATTTACAAAAAATTGATCATCCTGTTTTTCATGGCTCAGATCGCGGTTTTTTGTACTGCATGCTCGAAAAAAAGCGAAATCAACGGAATATATGTGCATCAAAGCGGCGAACAGCGCTACTATACGCTCACGGTCGCGAGCATGGAAGGAAACAAGCACTCGGCCGTACTTGAGGGCGTGCCTCTCGAACGCATGAGGAACACCCCGTGGTCCCTCCCGTGCGAGCAGGAGATTGAAGACTCCACGATGAAATGCGGGTCATTCACCCTGGTGTTCAACCAGGACCTTGAAACTGCAACCGCGACCTACCCGGACAACGAGCGGCAGGTCTTTGTTTCAGATAAAAAAAGCATTACTGAAGATATAAGGATATATGAAAAAAAACAATAAACTCCCCGCAATCATGTTTCTGTGCATTACCCTGTGCATCTGGGCCTGCAAGGATAAGGGCATCAACAAGAATAAATCACATGGCAAGAGATACGCCGCTGTAATCCTTAAAGACAATACGGCCCTCAGGGTCGACCCGTTTATTTTTTCATCCAAGATAGACATGCTCAACAAGGGCGAAATGGTTGAAATTTCGGAAAAGTCAGAAGTGAAATCATGGATAGGATCGACCAATGATTACTGGTACATGGTAAAATTGAAAAACGGCGTCACCGGCTGGATTTACGGACAGAACCTGAAGATGATGGAATCGAAGCAGCTGACCTCCGACAATTATCTGACTGAATTCTGGGAGAACGAGGCTGAGACGATGCGAAAGGAAATTTCCGGGAAGTGGTGGAGCCAGAATGAGGCGGGCGATTTTACCGATCACTGCATCGAGTTCACCGATAAGGGGTCATACAGGTCCTATTCGAAAAAAAATCTTTCATCGGTGACAGAAGGGGAATACAACTTTGATTTCAACAAAAACGAGATAGTTTTTTTAAACGGGACCTCGTTTAACGGGAATGTCGTTTTCGTCAAAAGAGGGGGATCATATTTCTTCAGAGCGAAAATAGACTCCGCAATGTCTTCATTTAAAAAAATCCAGGCCCAATAAACGGAATAAAGCCATGGTGCGATTGAATAAATATCTCTCCCTTTGCGGTCTGGGATCAAGAAGAAAAGTCGAGGAGCTCATTACCTCCGGGAGGGTTTGCGTAAACGGCGTACCGGTCAAAAGCCTTGCCAGAACCATCGATCCGGACAATGACGCCGTTTCATGCGACTCGGTCCTGATAGCGCCCAGGGACCGCAATTATTATATAATGCTGAACAAACCCAAAGGCTACATAACCACCCTTTCTGACGAAAGGGGAAGGCCCACAGTGATGGAAATGATCCCCGGGAAATATGTTAAAGCGGGCGTTTTCCCCATCGGGAGGCTTGACAAGGACACTGAAGGGCTGCTTCTCCTCACCAACGACGGAGAAATGGCCAACAGGTTGAGCAGGCCGGAGAACAAAATCATCAAAGGATATCATGTCGAACTGGACAGGCCGCTCGCCGGTGAAGATAAAAAAAAGATAGAGAAAGGGATCTTTCTGCATCAGATAAACCTCAAAACGAGGCCGGCAAAAATCAATTTGATCGGCCCTACCGGGAAAAGCCTCATGATGTATATCAGCGAAGGGAAAAAGAGACAGATTCGTTATACTTTCAAAATTTTTCACTACACCGTTACCTACCTTCGAAGGGACAAATACGGCCCCCTCGAGCTTTCAGGCCTGAAAAAGGGAGAAATCAGGCTTCTCAAAAAAAATGAAATAAAAATGCTGAAATCGCTGCTCGGCGACGAGTGATTTATCACTCATCCGGGTTTTTCAACACAATCCTGACACTATTTTTGTTCTTGCTTTTTTTCCGATATAGGACATATATAAGCCCATAAAAACATGTCATCATAGGGGTTATTATGAGTTCACACAATCTCACGGATCTCGAAAAATTCAAATCATCGCTGCTCAAAAGGATTGAACCGTTACTCGAAACTGTTAAAAACGAAAACAACAGAAAAGCAATAAAAAAATTCTGGGAAGAGGATGTCGTGAGCTATCTGCTCAAGGTTGCATCAATCGACAACGCCATCAAAAAAGGGGAAATCGACGCCCCGACCGCGAGCAAGGACGTGCTCATTGAAACAAACAAGGTATTGAAGCAGGGGGACAAGCTTGAAGATATCCTCAACGATTCCGAGTACCTGAAAAAAATCAAAGGATTATTCAGGATTTCAGGAGCCCCTTACGCACTCCAGTCCCAGTCAGTCAAGCACGCACTTGAAAAGCCGGGAGGATACGCGGGCGACTACGAAATGCTGGAATTCATCTACAACAACAAGCCATTGTCCGAGGGTCTCGGATACTGCGCCGACGAGACGTTTCTGGCCGACGACTACGCCAAGGCCGTCAGGAACAGAAAAGACACCATGAAAAGAAAGCTTAAAGCATTTCTGGAATCCGACCCGAAGGACTTCAAGATCCTCAACATCGCTTGCGGCGCTTCACGGGATCTTCGCGAGCTTTTTGCCGAAAATACTTTTCAACTCACCGGAAAAACGACATTCACCCTCATCGACAAATCAAAGGAAGCGCTCGATTTTTCGAAAGAACAGTTGAAGAACCATCCTTCCGGGACCGAATTTCTTTTTTACAATCACAGCGTATATGATTACCTCAAGGAACCCGACAAGTATCACAAACTGCTCGCAGGCCAGGATGTCGTTTATTCAATAGGTCTCGCCGATTATATACCGGAAGACGCGTTCATGAAGCAGATCGGTTTTTTTTATGACCTGTTAAAGCCGGGCGGAAAATTAATAATTGCGCATAAAGACTCAAAAAATTATCATCCCCTGCTGCCGGACTGGTGGGCGGATTGGACCTTCTATCTGAGAAACATCGACGATGTCGTTAATTTAGCCAAGAGCAGTCCTATAAAGAATTACAAGCTGAACGTCGAACAGGAAGACAACACTAAGATCATATTCTTCATCACGATTGAAAAAAACTTGTAAGTCATAAATGCAGTAAGGAACAAGGGGGCTGACCGATATATGCCAGCCCCTCAAACCACAAATAAAGAGACGCTATGTCATTCCTAGCCTTAACAGGACTGGTCAATTTTCTTACATCCTTCTTTTTCGGTTTCTTCTCATTAATCAAAAATCCCGGCGGAAAGCTGAATAAAATCTCCTTTTTCGCAAACTTCAGTATCGCCATTTACAGTTTCGGATACTTTTTCTGGCAGTTCTCAGATACCCCCGAGCAGGCCGGGCGGTGGTTCAGGGTTCTTTTTTGCGGAGTCATTCTGATTAACGGCGCCTTTCTCCATTTCGTTTTTGTTTTTACTGAAAAAATCAAAGAAAAAAAAATGGAGATTATACTCTATCATTCTCTGAATATTTTTTTTATCGTCATATGCCTGACCGACCAGATATATGGCGACTTGACTCCGAGATTTGACCAGGGATACTGGCCCACGCCGAAACGAGTATTTCACATATACCTCGTGTTCTGGTCGTGGCAGTTATTATACGGATTATACTATCTGCTTGTGAACCTCAAAAAAACCTCGGGCATAAAGAAAGAGCAGACAAAATACCTGACCCTCGGATCGATCATGGGATTCATCGGAGGCGCCTCAAACTGGCCGATGTGGTATGGCGTCCCCCTGCCTCCCTACCCGAACATCCTTATATCCATCTATATCGTGATCATTGCTTACGCAATAATCAGATACCGGTTCCTCGACATCAAGGTCATGCTGTCCAGGGCAGGTATTTTAATCCTCGTCTATTCAGTGGTGCTCGGCATTCCTTTCTGGGCCGGCTATAAAACCGATTTCGGATTGATATCTTTTCTACTGCTTTTTGCCTTATCAACCGCAGGCCCGATATTATCACGATATCTGATAAACAAAGCGGAAAACATCCTGATGTACCGCGAAAAATATTATCAGCAGTTTCTCAGGGATTCGACACGAAACGTTCTCAGAGAAAAAAATCTGGAAAAACTCCTCGAATTCATCGTCGCGATCCTGAGGTCGTCCGTTAATATCGATTTCACCGCACTATATCTGTATGACAAGGATAAAAACAGGTATGTCCTCGCCGCCTCCGAAGGCCTTGACGCAGAGCCGGTTCAGTCTTATGACCCGCAAGAATCTTTTGTAAAACTGATGTTTGACAAAAAAGGCCCCGTGGTCATGGAAATCTTCAGCGACCTTTACATCAGCAAAAACAAAAAATCTCAGCTTTTGATACCCGCCTTTTCAGACAACACCATACTCTGCTTCATAGTGCTCGGTGAAAAAATCGACAGGTCTTTCTATAACAACCACGACATGCAGGCCTTTGAAATATTTTCAAACCAGATATCCCTCGCCATAGACAACTGCATGTTCCTTGAAAGCAACAAGATCAACCGCGAACGCGAGTTCCAGGCCGAAAAGCTCGCATTCATAGGAGGCATGGCCGAGGGTGTGGCGCACAGGATCAAAAACAGACTGAACCATTTTTCGCTGGCCACTGCGGGAATCAAAATCGAGCTGGACAACTTCACAAAGGAAAACAGTGAAGCGGTTCAAAACAGCGAAAATCTCGCGAAAATGATCAAAGCGATACGGGAAATCGGCGACTCTTTGATCGATAATGTCATCCGGACCGATCAGGTCATTCAGGGCATCATCAATTACGCCCAGGCCGAGGAGACCGGCAACTTCTTTTCGAAAATATTTTTCGATGAAATCGTCAAGGGTGCGAAGGATCTGGCCCGCATCAAGCACGAAATAGACAAGTTTCCGCTCGAGATAACGATTGACTCGTCTAATATAATAACCGGCATCAAACCGCAGCTTATTGAATGCCTCTACAACCTTCTCGACAACAGCCTTGATGCAATCGATGAAATGATCCGCTACCGCCAGAAAGAAAAAATCGAAGGCGTCTTTGTCCCAAGCATTAAAATCAAACTGGCCCACACGGACACCTCCCATCTAATTGAAGTAACGGATAACGGGATCGGGATCAGGGACGAAGAAAAAAACAAGATATTCGCCCCCTATTTCACCACCAAGACATCTTTCAAGTCAAAAGCATTTTCCGGATTTGGCCTGTTCATCGTGAAGCGGATGATAGAGGAGAACCACAAAGGCCGTCTCTGGTTCAATTCGGAACACCTCAAATTTTCTTCTTTTTTCATTGAGCTCCCCATGGATGCAGGCGATATCAAGCAACCCGCGGGAAACCCGGGCAAGTGAAGCCTGCGTCTCTTTTTCTTCATGTTTTCTCAAACCCTGCCGAAAATAATAAGGGCGCCTGATTCGGCTGGAGACAGTCCGGAGCGGGGATATCATATTTCACGGGTTAAGTCAATCATGCAAAATATCGACTTTTATGAAGGAAACGTTTCGAGGCCTCTTTCACCGCAATTCGACCGCCAGGACATGGAATATTTTTCCCGCATGTCAAAGACCTATGTAAAGGATGAGGAGCGGATACGCAACAGGGCCAGCAGAATGATGTTTATCATCGGGGCGCTTTGCATTATTTCGTTCACCACCGGCATGGTGGTCGGACTGAAATTCGCCGGAGGAGCGAAAAAGGAAATCGTCGATGACAGGACATATAACGCCGTAAGGGGACTTGGAGTAAAAATGACCGACCTTCTGGGTGAGAAAAAAAGCATGGCCCCTTCCTCGGTGGCGTACCCGAAACAGGACTACCCGTATGTGATCAGGGTTCAGGAAAAAATCCCGGAAAGCCAGGCCAGAAACTCGGCCTCTTTTCTTAGCTCCGAAGGCCATACCGTGATCCTGACCCGTAATATGGACAAAATCGATTTATACACCGGGCCATATAAAAACGTCGACGAAGCAAAAAAATCATTGAAAATAATCGAAGGATATTCAGCGTATGCAGATACTCAAAGTCTGAAAATACTTAAACGTAAGTAGTATTTGCATGAAACCGGTTTTTTCAAAGGCGTCGCCTGATGATATCGAAATGATATATCAGATGATAGAGCATTTCGCCTCGAAGGGTCTGATCCTTCGAAGAAGCAGGGAAGAAATCGCCTCCAATCTCGGCGATTTTTTTGTATGCACCCTGGGGAAAAAGATTGCAGGTATAGTTTCTTATCACAATTACGGCCAATCCCTCAAGGAAATCCGCTCCCTTGCCGTGGCGGAGAAGCATCAAAAAAAACACATCGGGTCATTCATCCTGAAAAATATCATAAGCCTGCTTCTGGAACAGGATTCGCCAAAAATATTCACACTCACCTATTCTCCGGACTTTTTCATTAAAAACGGGTTTTACGAAGTTCACAAAGAAACTCTGCCTGAAAAAATCTGGAAAGACTGCTCGAAATGCGAATCCCGGGATTCTTGCGGCGAAACGGCGCTCGTGTACCGCGGATGATCGAACAGGTATGCCGGTTGCGCTTTGATGACAGGCACTTTATGCGAAGGTAATTTCGATTTCTGTTCCACCCTCGCTTCTCATCACGATCTCTCCTTCAAGCTGAATGACAAGGGCATGAATGAGCTGCAGACCGAGTGATTCTGCGGTGTTGAAGTCGATCCCTGCCGGGAATCCGGCTCCATTGTCCCTGATTACCAGCGAATATAGATTCCGCTTTTTGACGAAAACGACCTCTATCCTGCCCGTCATGTCACCCGGAAAAGCGTGCTTCAATGCATTGGATATCACTTCGTTGATTATCTGCGCGAGAGGGATTGCTTTGTCGATGCTGAAAAAAACATTTTCGACCGTGATGTCAAACCCTATTTTTTCGGGATTGATGTTGTACGAATAAAAAAGGTACGAGCAAAACTCCTTGATATATAAAGAAAAATCTATGTTCGCAAGGTCGCTCGACTGGTACAGTTTTTCATGCACAAGGGCCATGGCGCGAACCCTGTTCTGACTGTCCCTGAAAAGATCAAGATCCCTGATGTCAGTCACGTACTTCGCCTGGAGATTCAGCATGCTCGATATTATCTGCATATTGTTCTTTACACGATGATGTATCTCTTTCAATAAAAACTCTTTTTCATCAAGGGAAGCCCTGATCTTTTCCTCTGCGTTTTTCTTGTCTGTAATATCCCTCAGATGCTGCACAACCATTGACACCACTCCCGAATCGTCCATGATCGGGAACATCCTGACGTCATATATCTTCCCTCCAAGAAAATTTACCCTCTCAAACGCCTTATACTTGCCGGTCCTGAAAACTTCGACCGCCTGACAATCCTCGCAGGGTTCAGCCCTGTTCATGAGGCATCGGTAGCAGAAAGAGTTATCACCCTGGCTTGTAACCCGTGAAGATAAATCGTTCCTCAAATTGCTCATGATAACCTTGAAGCTCTGATCGATGACAATCACCTGATCCTGGATTGATTTAAAAACGCTGGCAAGCAACTTCCCCGAACGCTTGAGCTGCTCATCGACTTTTTTGTGCTCGGTTATGTCCATGACGCTTATGATTGCGCCCATATATTTGCCGTCGCTGTCTTTAAGCGGTGAAAAATCCATCCTCGCATAGACGAGCGACCCGTCCTTGCGTATAAACTCGAAATCCCCCTGTTCTTTCGAGCCCATTTCCAGCCTGCGGAAATAAATCCGGCAAATCGGAACATAGTGCTCGCTCATGAAATCATCGAGCGGCCTTCCCTGCATTTCTTCAATGGCATATCCGAGTATCCCGGACAAGCTCGGGCTCGCAAACTTGGTGAGAGAATTGTCATCAATAACGCATATACCCTCGCTGATATTCTCGACCAGGTCTTTGTATTTTTTTTCCTGCTTCTTCACTTCTTCTTCGGCGAATTTTTTCTCGGACAGGTCCTCGTTGATAAGCACGAGCTCCCCGGACGGCAGTTTGTGGATGTAACTCGAACGCCAGCAGCTGATCCTGCCGTCGCTGTAGTAATATGAGGATTTTTCCTCAGGCAACCCCGACGTGAAAACGCGCTCGAACAGGCTGCGAAGCCCGCATTCGTCCGCAGACCCGTATATTTCAGAAAGCTCTTTCCCGATCACCTCCTCCTTCTTTACCCTGTCCATGATTTCACCGGCCCTGTTGAAGTCTTTCAGTATGAATGACTTGCCCCAGTCATGGCTGTCATAAATGCTGACTCCGCTGCGCATGTTGTTGAAAAGGTTCCAGTATCTGTCCTCGTTTTCCTGGAGGCGCGCCTCGATTTTTTTTCTTTGGGTAATATCAAGGATGGTTCCTGCCGCGCGCCTGGGCGATCCTGTTGAATCATACTCGACGATCTTGCCCTTCATGTGAACCCACATCCACCTGCCTTCGGTGATGAACATTCTGTGCTCCGATTCGTAAAACTGATCCCGGCCGTTCACGTGCCTTTTTTGGGCCGCGAAAATTTCAGTCTTGTCGTCTGGATGTATCAGTTTTACCAGCGTCCTGACAGGGACAGACGGCAGTGAGGGATCACATCCGAAAACCCTCATCCATTTGTCGCTCAAAACCATGTTCTTGTTTAAGATATCAAAATCCCAGAATCCGAGGTCGCCGCCTTCGAGCGCGAGCTCAAGCCTCTGTCTGCTCTCTTTAAGTTCGTGTTTGAGCTTTTTATGCAGATGTATTTCGCGGTGGAGCCTTTTATTCGAATCGAGCAGCTCGTCGGTCCTTTCCCTGACGAGTTCCTCGAGATGATCCCGGTAGTCCCGCAATTCTTTTTCAGCGGTTTTTATCGAGCTGATGTCCTGTGTCGTGCCGATTATTTTTACCGGCTTTCCCGAATCGCTGCGCTCGATTATTTTCCCCGAGCTCAGCATCCACGCATGTCCGCCGTCATGGTGTATGACGCGGTGTTCTACGCTGAATTTGTCAGTCAGGCCCTTATCGTGCAGGGACAGCTCCCTGCTGAAGGTCTCAATGTCCTCGGATGGTATAATTCCCATTACTTTATCCACATTGTTCAGATCGGTCCACACATATCCGAGAAAATTTTTCAGGGAAGGATTGATATTGAGAGCCCCGTCGGAAAGATCGCATTCCCACATGCCGATATTGACGGCCTCGAAAATATTCCTGAATGTCTCCTCCTTTTTTCTGAGCTCAAGAGCACGGTCTCTTATCGCAAGCCCGTCTGCCGCAGGCCTGTCCTTATCGCTCACCTGAATGGGAATTTCTGTCATGAGCATAACCAAATGGCCCGTTTTCCTTTTATTGTGCACTATGCTCTTGATATTGACCCCGCAGCAGCGCTTTTCGCCGCCAGCGTCAACGATCACCAGTTCTTTAACTGCCAGATCAAGGTCCTTTCTCACCGATCTTGACAGACGATCGAGTACCGCCGCTCTGTTGTCCGAAGCCGGAGCAAGTCGTGTGAGCCATTCTGAAAAAAATCGCGCGTTATTTTTCCTGTATCCGGTCAGCCGGTGCAGCAAATGGTTGTAGCTTACGATTCTACCGGAACCAGCGGCGATAAGAGCGGCTGGAACCGGGCACCCGGCAAACAGCGACCAAACTGTCTTTACAAGATTATCAGTCTCGCTTATTGCGGGATTTCTGCTTGTCTGATAAGGAACGATGTTGTGGCCAAGTCGGTTTCGCCTGCTCATATTTTACTCACGCTGCAACGGCTGTTGATCGGAAACAATATGAAATCCGGAACTGACTCGTGATGGCACTGGAAAAAGCGGATCTAATGAACAGAGTGATACGTCTAACATATGCATGGCGACATGTCAAATAAATTACGCTGGATATAACTGTTTCCGTGAATACCGATCGTCTGCGGAGGGAAATGCACCTCATCCGGTCAAACGGTTTTTCCGCCTCAACCGATGACGTACAGTATTTTATCGAAATCCTCGGATTTGTCAAAAAAGTAATCAGCGCCGAGATCCATGCATTTTTTCATGTACTGCGGCTCCGGATAATTTGTCAGAACGATAACTTTGGTGTCAGGCTGTTCTTCCTTGATTTTTTGCAAAACGTCAATCCCGCTTCCCCCATACAGTTTCAGATCAAGAATAACCGAATCGGGTTTGCTTTCCCTGATGCCGTTTATTGCTTCCTTCGGCTCACCGGCGACTCCGCATATTTCAACCCCTTTTATGGTCGAAATCATTGAAATAATCCTTCCCCGAATGATAACAGAATCCTCAACTATGAATACCTTTTCCATATTTTTGTCCAGAGTGTGCATATATCTTATGTCATCGTAAAACAGCATACAATGATATGCAATCGGACATCATGCCCTTTATGACATTCATGGATGTCTTTTTTTTAATTAAGACATGCATGCATAATGATGTAGGATTTTTCGAAAATTATTGTAGGACAATTACCTACAAGCTGTGTCAAGCTATTCGATCAGGTGGTTGTTGATCACATAGTGGGTCAGCTCGGCATTATTCTTCATATTCATCTTTTCAAGAATCCTCTGCCGGTAAGTGCTTATGGTTTTCACGCTCAGAAAGAGATCCTGTGCGATTTCAGTCACCGTTTTCCCCGATGCGATCATGCAGACGACCTGATATTCCCGGTCGGTGAGATATTCATGCAGTGGTTTCTCTCTGTCGTTTGCGATGCTGTCCGCGAGTTTTTCTGCCAGGGTCGGGCTGATGTACTTCCCCCCCCTGTATACTTTCTTGATCGCTTCGATCAGCTTTTCCCCGGCGGTTTCCTTGGTAAGATAACCCGATGCCCCGCCCTTGATGGTGCGCACAGCGTACTGGTCTTCCGGATGCATTGAAAGAACGATAACCGGAATATCCGCGTATTCCACCTTGAGCTGTTTCAGGATTTCGAGGCCGCTTCTGCCGGGCATTTTAATATCGAGCAGAATGACGTCGTAATCGCCCTCCCTGACTTTCTCGAGCAGCTCCTGTCCGTCCCTGGCTTCGCCTTTAACCAGCATGTCCTTGCTGTCCGAGATTATTTGCTTCAATCCGGCTCGAACGATTTCATGATCATCAGCAATGATAATATTAATCATTTTAATTCTCCTGCCTGACAGGGACTTTCACTTGCACCGTTGTGCCTGAATCCGAATTGGGGGATATGACCGCCTCCCCTCCGCATGAAAAAGCCCGCTCCCGTATCCCTATCAGCCCGAAGGACCTCGAATTTTTGATAGCGTCTTTGTTGATTCCGATACCGTTATCTTCGACTTTAAGCTCGATCTGGCCATTTTCATATCTCACAATAATATTCACCTTTGTGGCCTGAGCATGTCTCATTATATTTGTCAGCGATTCCTGAAAAATTCTGAAAAGCGCCACGGATATTTTTTCATCCAGGTTCAAGCCGTTGACCATGCAATCGACGTCGCACTCGATGCCGGTCCTTTTACTGAACTCCTCGGCCTGCCACTCGATCGCGGGCGACAGTCCCAGATCGTCGAGAATTCCCGGCCTTAAATCCGACGAGATCCTGCGCACAGTTTCAATGATGCTGTTGATGAGCTCCGACATCGAATTCGTTTTGTCGTGAAGCTCCTTCTGCTCCCTTCCGATGCGTTTCATCAGCCAGAACAGATCCATCTTGAGTGCGGTGAGGGACTGGCCCAGCACATCATGTATTTCCCTGGCAATGTTCGTCCTCTCGGTCTCCCTCACCGTGACCAGATATTCGGAAAGGCTCCTGAATTCGTCCTGGGATTTGATCAACTCATTCAGGGCGTTTATCCTTTCACTATCATCCCTGATAATACCCTGAATGCCGTTTAAATTATAATCTGAATGGATCACCGTCGAAGTTATCAATACCTGAATCTGCGTACCGTCCTCCTTTGCCAGGACAGCATTATGATCCACTACATACCCTCTTGAGAGGAGATCGGTCCAGAACCTGGACCATTCTTCAGGATTTAAGAAAAAGTCGGATATTTTTTTCTTTGCGATGACATCCTCATCGATCCCGAAAAGATTCAAAAGCGACTGGTTCACATTGGCGATGTTCCCGTCAATATCGCTCAGGAAGATCGCGTCCCTCGATTGTTCGAAAAGCGTGCGGTACTTGATTTCGCTCTCCTTCAGTTTCTTGTCGATCGTGTGCCGGTATATCGACGTTTCAATGGTCGTATAGAGCTCCCTCTCGCTGACCGGTTTGACGATATAGCCGTAGGGCTCGGTGACCTTTGCCCTCTGAAGAGAGGATTTGTCGGAATGGGCGGTAATAAATACTACCGGTATGCCGAATTCTTTGAGGACGATATTTGCGGTCTCGATCCCGTCCATCGAGCCCTTGAGCTTGATGTCCATGAGAATGAGGTCAGGCCTGTTTTTGGATATTTCCCTGAGGCATTCCTGGCCGGTTATGACAATTCCGGTGACTGCATAACCAAGCCTTGTCAAGATGCTCTTGATATCGAGGGCGATTATCGATTCATCTTCAACTATTAGTATTTTTGTCGTATTCATTGGCCCGCTTATGCCGGTGGATTTGCATTTCTGGTTATTGAGGAACACAATTCGACCCAGAAGCGTTGTTTAGAGTCCAGATAAAACCACAGCCATGATGATTTGTCAAGAATTTCACGCCTCCAAACATATGAAAATAGTACAAGGCTCATTCTCAGCGCCTTACGGTTTTGAATGAATCCAATATTTTCTTTATATCATCTTTTTTACCCACATAAAAATCATGCTCGCAGACAATCCTGACCATATATCCGATGCTGCCGTTAACGCAAAAGGCCTCATAGCCGGCAATTGACGGCTGCTGTTGATGGGAAATTTCATAAATTATCCGATTCTTATCCGCCGAGATCTTCCGCCTGAAAAAACTATCCGGGCCGATATTGTTCCGCCAGTTCTCCTCCAGCTGATCAATATCGTTCAGAGGAATCGGGAATGATTCTGCGTCGATGAAAATGAAAATATCGAACCTGCCTATCGAGCGCGGTATTTCTTTCGGCTCCTTCTCGATATCGATCCCCACGGTCAAGCCTGAATACTTATAATGGAGATTCTGCCGTTCGCGATTCTTCAAAACCGTTACCTGGTTTGGCGCTTCTAATGAAAACCGGAGCTCGTCATCATGCAGGTGCGTCATCCCGTCAAAAACGGCCACTAAAACCGATGCTTCACTATTCCATTGTTCGAATCTGTTCCCATGCCTTTTTTTGTATTCATTGATAAAAGATCCCGCATCCGCACGGCACTTGCGAATAATCATGTTTTTTTCAGGCAGAATCAGAATCGATTTCAGTATGCGAAGTCCTTCGACAGGATGCAGCCTGATGATCTGTTTCCCGTGATTCAAATGGTATTCGACGCTTTCGGAAGATACGGGGGGGATTATCTCAGACGGCCGGTCAGGCGTGTAGACCTTGCCGTTTTTATCTATGAAGTATGAATTTCCGGCCCTGTCGCGAAAATACTTCCAGTCCGGCATCTGAGCATGCGGCATTTCAACTGCGGATGCAATGACGCAGGACACAATAAAGCAGCGGATGCAGGTTTTCATCATTAAATAAGATTGAACAATATTATTCCGGCGACAATGATCAAAACGACAATGCCCAGCATGAGATAAATTATTTTCGAGTCATCGTTTTCCTTTTTTTCCGGTTCGTCATCAGGGAGATCCATCTGGACCTTGACGTTTTCCTCTTCGACGATTTTAGCGAGCACGCCCTTTGCGACGAGGGCGTAAATGATGTATCCGCCTTTTTCCATAGGTATCTTCGCCTTGATTCTTCCTTTGATCGGAGAAATATTTCCATCCTGATCAATAGCGTTGAGGACGGTCAATATCTTGTTGGAAATTCCGTCGCGGCTGGCGAGCATCACCTTGATTTTTTCTCCTGCTGCGATGTCATTGATGTATTTCCCCTTGATCGGAGACACTATCAATTCACCGCTGATAACGTATTTCGCCTCGCTTTCGATGCTTTTCAATTTCTCTTCAAAGGGCGAAAGCTGCTCTGACTGGATAGCTTCATCCCCGGGCCTGGCTCCTCCCGGAACCTCGATCGGTATTCCGCTCATATCAACGGCCAGGGAACTCGTCACACCGAGTTCGAGCTGGCACTGCACATCAGGCGAATTGAACGATTTTGTCAGCACCTCGAAGATTGTCTTCGTTAAACCGTCCAAATTCCCGTCGCTGACGTCAGGAAAGACATCAAAACCGATGAGCGAATCAAGAATATAATTCGTAAAATTGCCCGTATCTATTGTCTGGCCGTGCTGACCGTATGCCGTCATGTCATTGTAAAGCGTCTTCCAGTTGTCGAAAATCCTCACTTTCTCAAATATATCTACGTTAGTCGAAATTAATGCGGAAACGTTGGAGATGTATTCATCAATCGTGTTGATGAACGCCAGAAAAACGCCGGCCTGGCCGAGACTTTGCACGGCAAATTTGCATTTAATGACAATTATGTCCTGATACTGGCCGGAAACCATGGCCTTGGCCTTATCCATGTTTCCGGAAGTGAATTTCAGAGCATGCTCGATCAGTTTCGTTTTTTCATTTAATGAGCTATACTGTTCGGTCATCGCTTTTATCCTGATCCATCACAATGCTTTTTTCCAGCAGTTCGTATTTCTTATGCGGTTTGAGGTTTATCAATTTTCTGACACCCTGCAAAACCCTGAATTTATATTTGAGATCCGAAGTTATACAGTATATCCCCGTCTCATGGAGCTGGTCCGCCACAGCGGCGCTGTCAGCCGGAAGTTTAAATCCGAAAAACGGCCCCATGCTTTTAAGCAGGTGTTCAGGGGCGATGTACTTAATTGAAAGACTGTTAACCCCTATTTCCAGTCTCCTCAGGACGCGGTGCTTTTTATCCTTAGAATCCCATTCGTTCTTCCAGTTTTTCGGATTATCCGTGATCTGAACCTCTATCCTCTGCTCATCCTCATGCACTATGACCCGGACATACGTACTGTTTGCCTTGTATGAGGCCAGAAGCCCGAAAAGGCTGTCATCCCGGTTAGCGCTTATTATTCCCGAGCTTTTCATCATAACCTTTAGTCTCGTTCTTATACTGACGATATATGGTCATTGTAAATCCTGAGAAGCCTCCTCCGAAATAATGTATCGCTTAAAAACGAAACTTCCTCATCGTTCATTCCTATAAATACGCCGATATCATGAACCGATGTATTCCTGTTGATCCTCAGATACTCGATGACTTCCCTTTCGACCTTCGACAATGCGCCAATGTAAAAACTGTTGTTCTGGCGAATCCCATCCGTAATTACCGCTATTTCATTTTTATTATATTGTGAGAACGATTTGAAGACTGAGTCAATATTAATTTCAGCAATTATGGATATATTTTTCAGTTTAACGTAAAATATCGGGTCGCTCTTCCAGGAATCGATGATCAGCCGCACAATCAATTCATCGATAAACGAAGAGTCGATCACGCGGATTCCTTCAAAGTCCAGCAGCAATACCTCGTGCGCCGAGATGTTCTTCATTTTATCCCGGATTTTTGCATACATCCGCCTTCCGACCGGCCTGGTGATGAGATCCGGCCCCCGGTGCTTGATTTCCTTTGTCAGTTTGCTTATCTCGGCAACCATATCATGCAGTCAGTGAAATCGAAATCTGTGTGCCGCTGAACGGCGATAAACTATTTTTGTAAAATATATACGACCCTGAACGTGTTTTATTATACAGGGTCGAAAGCGATGCATTGTCTGATCGTATGTATATCATCCCGTTCAGTCGTTCGATGATGGAATTCACCTGACATAACCCATAACCGTATTCCCTCTTGCTTGATATCGGGGTGGTCAACGCCATTTCGATGAGTTTCGCTGGAGAATCGAATTGAATTTCCTTGTTCAACTCAAAGCTTTTTACAATCCCTATTCCCGAATCCGAAATTACGAGTCTGAATATCTTCTCGTTATTCAGGCTATAGGTCTGCATCGATAGATACCCGGACTCAAGACTGTGCTCGAAAATGTTCTGGCACAGCTCGGAAATCACTGTAACGAAATAATCGACCAGATTGTCTGAAAACCAGTGTTTAAGGATGAACGAAGCCCTTTTCCTGAACAATTCGATCACGCCGGTTATTACTTTCACGCTTTCTCTTTCTTTGTTTGGTATCTCGACAATTTCTATTATTGTTTTGCTCACGGAACTCCTTTTAAGCATCATTTTCTCATTAAGCGAATCGGCCGTCTCAAATATTTCGGTTTTGAAAAAATCCATCCGCGAGAGGTACTGGTGAATGGCAAGCGGGATGCGAATCAGCTTCAGCTTAATTCCCCGCTTGAGGAGATACATTTTCCCGAGCAATAAAAATGAAAGCATCGAATACGGCTCTATGAAGCTTATTCTTGACAGGTCCAGGCAATCGGCGTCGCGGACAATTGTATCAGCCAGATTTATAACATCCTCAAAAGTATAGGGGTCCCTGAATTTATTTGGAAGCAACACTGTCTTTTTATCGGTCATTGTCATGTCAATTATTCAGTTGATTGGATCCAATTCCAGCCGATTGTCTTATCGCCCTTATTATTCTCGGTTTTTCTTTCCTTTATCTAAATTTATCTTTTCAATGAGGATAAATAAAAAGGGCTGTCCTTGCGGCACAGCCCTTTGCGCTAATTTGATGTGAGCAACTACGGCATATCTTAATACATACCGGGCATTCCGCCTCCACCCATCCCTGGATGAGCGTGCGGTTCTTCTTCTTTCTTTTCAGTGATAAGAACCTCGGTCGTCGACAGCATACCTGCGACTGATGCGGCGTTCTGAAGAGCCGATCTCACGACTTTAGCCGGGTCGATGATTCCCTCTTTCATCATATCGACCCACTCAAGGCTGGCCGCATTGAAACCGACTCCCGGTTTTTCGCTTTTGGCTTTTTCAACAATAACCGAGCCTTCGAGTCCCGCATTCTGAACGATCTGCTTCATGGGAGACTCAATGGCCTTGCAAATAATTTCTGCTCCGATCTTTTCGTCTCCGCTCAGCTGTTTTGCCAGGTCCTGAACAGCCTTCTGTGCGTTGAGAAGGGTTTTCCCGCCGCCGGCGACGATTCCTTCCTCTACGGCAGAACGGGTGGCAGAAAGAGCGTCCTCGACGCGCGCTTTTTTCTCTTTCAGTTCAACTTCGGTGGCCGCGCCCACATTGATGACCGCAACGCCCCCCGCCAGTTTCGCTTTTCTTTCCTGTAGTTTTTCCTTGTCATAATCGGAGGTCGAGTCATCGATTTGTTTCTGGAGTTGATTGATCCTGCCCTTAACGTCCTGCTGTGAACCGGCACCTTCGATTATGGTCGTGTTCTCTTTATCCACGATAACCTTCTTCGCCCTTCCGAGCATATCGATGGTCGTGTTCTCGAGCTTCATACCCAGATCATCCGAAATGACCTGACCCCTGGTAAGAACCGCTATATCTTCCAGCATTGCCTTTCTTCTGTCGCCGAAACCAGGGGCTTTAACCGCCACGCAGGAAATAGTCTTCCTCAGGGTGTTCACCACAATGGTTGCGAGAGCTTCACCCTCAACCTCCTCCGCTATTATGAGGAGAGGCCTGCCGGCCTGGGCGACTTTTTCAAGTATTGGGAGGAGATCTTTCATCGATGAAATCTTTTTCTCATGAATCAGGATGAACACGTCCTCGAGAATCGCCTGCATTGATTCGGGATCAGTCGCCATATAGGGAGAAAGATAACCCCTGTCGAACTGCATTCCCTCGACTACCTCGAGATGGGTTTCGATGGATTTCGCCTCTTCGACAGTGATGACGCCGTCTTTCCCGACTTTATCCATTGCATCGGCGATGAGATCTCCGATCTCAGTGTCGTTGTTTGCCGAAATCGAAGCCACCTGGGCGATTTCCTTCTTGTCGCGGATTTCACGAGCATTGGACAGAATGTAATTTACCACAGCCTCAACAGCCTTGTCGATACCCCTTTTCAGGCTCATCGGGTTGGCGCCGGCGGTAACATTCTTGAGGCTTTCCTTGTAAATTGCGGCCGCCAGTATGGTTGCCGTCGTGGTGCCGTCTCCAGCGACATCATTGGTCTTAGTCGCCACTTCTTTTACCATCTGCGCGCCCATATTCTCAAACGGGTCTTCGAGCTCGATTTCTTTCGCTACGGTCACTCCATCCTTGGTGACGGTCGGCGAGCCGAATTTTTTATCGATAACGACGTTCCTGCCCCGAGGTCCAAGCGTGACCTGAACCGCGTCTGAAAGCTTTATTACCCCTTCCAATATGGATCTTCGCGCCTCATCATTGTACTGTAATACTTTTGCCATTTTTTTCCCCTTTCGAAATAATTTTATTCTTAGCGACTATTCAACGATAGCGAGCACGTCGTTCTCACTGATTATCAGATAATCTTTTCCGTCGTGCTTCACTTCAGCTCCTGAATATTTTCCGAAAAGAACAATATCCCCGGCCTTGACAGTCATGGGAATAATGTCTTTACCGTCCCTTTTCCCGGAACCCACTGCAATTACCTTTCCCTGCTGTGGTTTTTCTTTAGCTGTATCAGGAACATAGATCGAGCCGACCCTCTCTTCCTCAGGTTCAACGATCTGTACAATAATCCTATCAGCAATTGGTTTTAGTGCCACGTAAGCCCTCCTTTATAAATAAAACTAATTTTTTTACTACTGGATGTTAGTTCAACAGTTACCGTGAAAACCATGAAATGATAAAAATAAATCATATGGAAATAAACAGGCATTATTCATCATACCTGAATATGTCAATTATTTTAATAATTTTAGATTTGTTGTTATTGATTATTAGCACTCATTAAATCGAGTGCTAATAATCAATTAATATAAACTATAATTGACATTCATCAAGCACAATTATTAGCGTTTAAACCCGATTATTCTTGATTATTAGAAAATAAGATTAAAAAACAAGATATTTCAGAGAAATTTAAAAACTTTATTTCACAATATAGTCCGATTTACCTCCTTTTTTTTCTTCAAGCCTGATTCCCTCAATCACCATATTCTTATCAACAGCCTTGCACATGTCATAAACAGTCAGTGCAGCCACAGCCACGGCTGTAAGCGCTTCCATTTCTGCACCGGTTTTTCCATCCAGACGGACCCGGGATGATATGCGAATACCCGTAGCTTCATGATCAATTTCCAGAGTAATGTCTATATAATTTATAAATAAAGGATGGCAAAGAGGTATCAAATCATGACATCTTTTCGCACCCTGAATACCGGCTACCTTCGCAATTTCGAAAAGATTGCCTTTGGGCAGAATTTTTTTTTCAATGGCTTCAATGGTTTCAGGACTCATTCTGACAAAACCCGAAGCCCGGGCGCTGCGGGAGGTAACCATCTTTTCAGTGACATCGACCATTGTCGGCGAGCCATCGGGGGAATAATGTGAAAAGTCCTGCATATTAATCTCCGGAAAAGAATTGTGTTCCTTGATCAGGTAAAAAAGCGGCGTATGAATGTCAATAAATCATGGGGACTTTATTTTATTATGACATTAACAACGTCATTATATCTTTTTTTCTCTTTAACAGCGAGCGTTAATTTCTGGGACGGACTGTTATCATTTATGAGAATAAAACCCTTTAAAATCTCATTTTTAAAGAACAGCTTTCGGAAAATATTTTTCTCGACTTCAATTGACTTATAGGTTTTTTCATCTGAATTTTTTTCATCGCAGGAAACATCGCCGTACGAGAATAGTCTCGTATCAAAAGAGTTCAACACGGCAGGATAGATTTCATCCGTGTACAACATCTCCTTGCCGGCCGCGTTTGAACCTGCGATCTTTCCTTTTTTCACCGCAGGCATCCATAGCGCGATGCATCTGCCGTTAAACTGTGAGACATCTCCGCAGGCATATACATGGGGAACTGATGTCTCCATTTTTTCATTCACTATTACAGCCCGGTCCACCTTTATCCCGCTGCTCATTGGCAGATCGAGATTCGATCGTACACCGATAGAAAAAATTATCATTTCCGTATCAAGCGTCCGGCCCGAAGAAAGTTTGACGCCGGTTGCAATGCTGTTTCCGATGATCTCATCGACGCTTTCACCCAGAAGGATATTCACGCCCGCCTTTTTAATTATTGCATGAAAAAAGTCAGATCCTTCCGGATCAAGCTGAAGCGCCAGGAGCCTTTTACTCAGCTCGACAACGCTAACGCTCATTCCTTTTTTATGAAGAGAATATGCCGCCTCAAGTCCCAGCGGCCCCCCGCCGATTATTATGGCGTTTTTCACGCTGTTCGAGAAGCCAAAGACCTTCTTTGCGTCCGAAAAGCTCCTCACCGTGAATACATTCTCAAAATCTAAAGCTCCATTGATCGGAACAAAAGGACTGCTGCCTGTTGCGATGATCAGTTTATCATATCCATAGCTTCTGCCCGACGAGGAGACGACTCTTTTCTCTTCATGCCTGATTTCAGTGATCCGTTCATTTAATACCAGTTCAATATTATTCTGGGCGTACCATGAAGCGCTGTTTAGAAAAAAATTGGACTTGCTCTGAACATCGCTGTTTCCGATAAATTCGGTCAGAAATGGACGATAATACGGATAATCCGAGTCTTCGGAAATTATAGTCACCTTCAATTTCGGATCTATTGATCGTATTTCCCTGGCCGCCGAAACACCGGCTGCAGATGATCCAATGATTACAATACCATCCATGAGAGGGCCTTCTTATTTATTAAACCTGACAATATATTTGACGATGCCGCATGATATGTAGATCGCCGTCGCGGTAAAAACCGACCACATCCTGAAAAAATACAGAAGCAGCGCAATCAGGATCACGGCTACAACCACCGTTATTTTTCCCTTCTTCGCGATATCCGAAAACAGCTTGTTGTAATCCACACGCGAAACCATCAATATTGCGGTTACGACATACATCGGGATATAATATTCCACCGGCATCGTGAATCCGGCATCGCCCAGTATCGGCAGTTCAGCGGTGGCAAGGCATGGAACCGAGGAAATCATAATTCCTGCAGCTGGAGACGGCAGACCGCTGAATCCGTTTTGCTTGTCAGCGACATTGAACCGTGCCAGCCGGTAAACGGCGCATATCGGGAAAAGGAGGGCGATGATCATGCCCAGATTAACGCTGCAACAGATTTCAGGAAGTTTATACAGATAAAAATTGTATGCAATGATACCCGGCGCAATTCCATATGTCACCGCATCCGCAAGTGAATCAAGCTCAACACCGATAGGGCTTTCAACATCGAGAGCCCTTGCAAGAGCCCCATCAGCCAGATCAAAAAATGATCCCGCAAAGACCAGGATGCCTGCAATGGCGAGAGAATTCATGTCGCCCCGATTCGCAAAGATAATCGCCAGAAAGCCCATGATCATATTGCTCATGGTGATGAAATTCGGGAAAATCGAGCGTTTTTTTGTCATAATTATTCTCTGATTTAATTTTTAAGCTCATGAACGCGATGCCGGCAGTGAATACCGAATCCGGCGAACCGACACGAAATATTCCTTCTCGCCTGAAAATATGCAATAAACCGATTCATACTCTAGAAGAATAGGTTATTTTTCAACTGTCAAGAAAAAAGCGATTTTATTTCAAACCCGCCAGTTGTGGAATCCGCCTGATGAAAAAATCCATCAATTCGACGTGATCATTCACAATCGCATCTGATTTTGACAGGAAATCCTGGCCCAGCGTGGTTTTAATCGCGATGCAACGCGCACCCGCGCTTTTTGCAGCTGCAATGCCCATTGGCGCATTTTCAACGACCAGCGTATTCACCGGCAGGCATCCGCATTTCTGCATCGCCCTGATATACGGCTCCGGATCCGGCTTTCCCCGCGTTACGTCCTCAGCAGTTACCGTAACGTCGAAAAGGGTAAGGATTTCAGGAGGGATTGAGTGATAAACCGATCGCCTGAAAGACCCGGTAACAAGGCCGAGCTTGTAGCCCGAGCTGCTCAGCCGGGTTATAATATCCCGGATGCCGGGATAGAGGGATATTTGCGCTTCCTCGAAAATTTTATCTTTTAAATTCTGCAGATTGGTCAGCTCATCGTTATCAGGCGGATTGATCCCCTTCTCGCGAAAAATATCGATGACCGAACTGGAGCCGGTCATCCCTTCCCGCCTGAAGATATCTTCATCTTGAAGCGTCAGGCCGTGTTTGCCAAGAACGGTTCTCCATGCGCGCGCGTGGTGGGGCATCGAATCAACGATCACACCGTCCATATCAAAAAGAATCGCGGAGATGCCGGCTAACAGAGGATCATGCACTTTTTCTGATGTTTTTTGCTGCCTTTAGCGGTAGGCCCGCGCGGGTGCAAATTCTCCCACACTATTTATCTCTCTTAAGCTTCATCCTTTTTCTGTGCCTGTCAAGTGCAAGGCCGATCAGCCTGTCGATGAGCTGTGAGTATTCAATCCCGGATTCCTTCCACAGTTTGGGATACATGCTTATTCGGGTAAACCCGGGAAGAGTGTTTATTTCATTGAGAAAGAATGATCCGCTTCCCTTTTCAAGAAAAAAATCGACGCGGGCCATGCCGCTGCAGTTCAATAACCGGTATGCGCTCACTGCCGCGGCCCGAATCGCGGAGGCGAGGCGGTTTTCTATTTTTGCCGGAATGTCGAGCCTTGCCCCTTCAGGATCGATATATTTCGCCTCATAGGAATAAAATTCATGGCTGGGAATGACCTCGCCGAGAGCCGAAGCCTCGGGCCTCTCGTTTCCAAGCACGGCGCATTCAATTTCCCTGGCATTAATCGATTTCTCGATAAGAACCTTGCTGTCGTATTGAAGCGCATATTCAATGTCATGCGCAAGATCGCCGGGGTCCTTGCATTTTCTTACGCCAACCGAGGACCCTGCGTTTGCAGGTTTGACAAAAAGCGGAAATCCGATATTCCCGGCGATGGACACACATGCCGACTTGTCATCGACCCACTGATCGGCCGTTATCGTGACCCACGGGACGACCGGTATTCCGCCGTCCCGCAGAAGTCGTTTGGACACATCCTTGTCCATCCCGACAGCCGAGCCGAGAACGTCAGCGCCGACATACGGGACCATAGCCAGTTCCAGGAGCCCCTGAAGGGTTCCGTCCTCGCAGAATGTCCCGTGCAATGCCGGAAAAATCACGTCGACGTAGACCTTCCTGCCCGATTCGGCTTCGGAAAGATAAAGGCGGCCGCCGTCCTCATAGTGATTGATCGTCCAGACTCCTGTTTTTTTGAGCTCAAGAATCCTGCCGAAATCCCTGTCATCGACGATAGCGGGATTGTCCTGTACGTGCCACTTTCCGTCGCGATCGATGCCTATGGCCACGACTCGATATTTCGACGGGTCCAGGGCAGTGACCACGGAAGCGGCCGAGCACAGAGAGACATCATGCTCGCCCGACCTGCCGCCGTAAAGCACTCCGACAGTAAGCATCATTTCTGCTCCGGGCCTATAAACTCCTTGTGAAGGGCTTTCACCGCGAGCTCGGCGTACATGCTGTCTATGACGCATGAAATGCCGATTTCGGAAGTGGATATCATCTCGATATTGATGCCATGCTCCGACATGATACTGAAAATCTTTCCAGCCACGCCATAGGCGGACAACATGCCGACGCCTACAGCTGAAACGATCGCGATGTCCTCTTTGGACTGAACTCCCCCTGCTTTGAAGTCCTTGTTGATGGATTCGCACAGGTCCATGGCTTTCTTGAAGTCGCTCTTTCTGACTGTGATTGAAATTGAAGCGAGTTTGTCCTTCCCGGTTGACTGCACGATCATGTTGACGTATATCTTGTTCTGGCCGAAAATATCGAATATCTTCGCGGCAATACCCGGTCGATCGGGGATGTCTCTTATCGTGATCATCGATTCATCCATCTTGGATGTTATGCCGCTAATTACGAATTTTTCCATCATTTCCTCCCTGGGCATTACTATTGTCCCTTCTTCATAGTTGAAACTCGACCTCACGTGAAGCCGAATGTTGTATTTCTTCGAAAACTCCACTGATCGGGAATGGAGCACTCCGGCCCCGAGCCTCGCCAGTTCGAGCATTTCATCGTAGCTTATCTCTTTCAGCTTCCTGGTGTTCGGCACCACCCGCGGGTCAGCGGTGAACACGCCGTCAACATCGGTGTATATCTCGCAGTCCCTCGTTTTCAGCACCGCAGCGAGCGCGGCGGCTGAAGTGTCCGATCCGCCCCTGCCCAGCGTGGTTATGTTTTCATCGCTGTCTATCCCCTGGAATCCCGCAACGATCACGACCTTGTTGTTCTTCAACGAATTCATGATCTTTTCGGTGGAGATGCTTTCAATCTTCGCATTGCTGAAATTGCCGTCGGTGATGAGCTTTATCTGCGAGCCGGTATACGAGATCGCGTCGATTCCGATCTCATGCAGCGCCATGGCAAGGAGCGCTATGGTCACCTGCTCTCCCGTCGAGAGAAGCATGTCCAGCTCCCGCTTGTCAGGCTGCAGGGATATTTCATTTGCCAGGGCAATCAGGGTGTCGGTCGTTTTTCCCATGGCCGAGACAACGACCACCACCGAATACCCCTTTTCGATATATTTCTTGATCCTCTGGGCCACAGACTTGATCCTTTCAGAGGTTCCAACCGAGGTACCGCCATATTTCTGCACAATTATCTTCATTTCTGCCATATTCTGAAACCCTTGCTTATTTAATTCCTGCCAGGAACATTTCCTGGGAGTTTTTCAAATGGCATTAATTACAGCGCGGCATGATCAGTCAATAACAATTGGGCGATTGCCGTTAATTTTACCGCGTTCAGTTGGATTTATCTGCTGGAGTGCATCCTGGCCGGTTTTCACAACAGTATATTACTACGGGATATTGAGGGTGACCGACTCGTTTTTGCCGACCGTAACCGGGTTAGCAGAATACGCATCCAATTCATCCGCATAAAAAAGCTTTCCGTATCTTTCGATGTCAGAGACATCGTCAATATTCGTGTAATAGATATCATAGCTGCCGGGCATGACGTTTTCAATCGTATATCCCGCAACGGATGCTGCATAGGCCGCCAGGGGCGGAAGTACAATTTTTTTGACCGAATTTTCATAATTGACCCATGCCTTGGCATAGTTGTTAAAAGCCGACCAGTCCGCATCAAGGGCCGCAAGGAGTTCCAGATCATTGCAGTCCTGAATGGCCGCGTTCCATTCATAACGGTATTCTTCGTAACTGGCGAGATAATCCAGATAAGAATATATGTTGTCCAGGTACTCGTCCCTGTCAGGGGCCTTGGGCAGATCACAGGGATTGTTATCACGGTAGCTTGCCGGAAGGAGGGAGTAATCCACGTCAAGAGCGGAATCTCCATATCCCGACTTCGCCATAAATGTAATCGCGGTCGCCGTCACTTCCTTGACAAAATATTGTTTTGTCGCGGTATTCGTCCCCCACGGATTCACTTCTATATAATCGCCGGCAGCAAAAATTTCGGAATGGTCTTCTGGCGTAACGATCTGATAGTTACCGTCAGTCAGATCGGTAACCGGCCCGCTGCCGGTATATGGAACCGGCGGGGTCGCCGGAAACTCGGGATCGTCTTGAGGCCTGACCAGCGCGTAATTCGTTATCGGATCGCCCGCCGGCACGGCGATGACAAACATGTTTCTCGCCGGGGTCGTGCCGCTGATACTGCCGACCGAAGAGGGCACGTATGTCCTGGCCACGCCGATGATATTGCCGCCTATGTCATATTCCCCGGCTCCCACGTCTCTGAGCCAGTCCGAAAACCCGTAAAAATGAATTGCTACCAATTCATCGTCATCCTCGCTGTCATAGTCCTTGTATTCATATTTTTTAATGAAATTCTTTACGAGGATCCTGACCTCGAGGACCATCTCTTCCTTGTTTCTGTTGAAAGTCATTCCGCCGACAATCGGTATTTTGAGCGGATAAACCTTGTTAATATGGCTGCTCTCCTCGCGCAGGCTGTCATAGTAGGAATTCTTCTGCAAAAGGTTTACGTTGTAGGCCTTGACGCCGTCCTTTTCATTAAAGATGATTTCCGCGTCTTCCTTATAGGCCCATCCATCTGCAGTGACATTGTAGATTTTTGCTTTGTCAAAAGCCATCTTCCTGGTCTTCAGACGTACGTTCGAATAAGCTTTAAGATGAACGGGGTCGTCACAATCGAGAGAGATTCCGGTTCCGTCAAAAAACGCCTCTGTTTCGACCATGGAAAAAATCCTGGCCTTTCTGTGTTTGGAAAAATTGTCATGATTGAGCTCCATCTCGGCTATGTCGAGCATATATCGGGAGGGAAGCTCGGTAAGAGCCAATGCGGATTCATCTTCCGGTGTGCCGGGATCATCTGGAATGAGCGATTCGTTGCACAGGACAATCGAATCGTCCTTGATTCTGACATTCTCCGAGGTGATCGACGACAGATCGATAAAACTCTCGGCCGGAGAGTTGGATGCAAAGGTGCCTTTTAATACAACCTTGAGCCTCTTGGTATCATACTCCTGGAATATCCCCTGCTCGTTTTTACATCCCGAAACGAATGCAAAAACAATCATGCAGGCCGTACAAGTTAATGATATTTTTACGATATTCTTCATAAAATCCAGTTCCAGTCAATCCTGTTCATATATTGAAGTACAGGCATATGCCTATATTCAAAAAATGTCCGCCCTCGGCTTTCGAGTCGAGATATCCTTCATAAATATAAAGATAGTCAAGGCGCAGGCCGATATTCACCGTTCTGCCGGCCGGGAACGATATTTCCAGGCCGGTATGGATAACGGGCTCCCAGAGCTCGAGCCTGTCGGGTCTCTGGTATAAATATGCGGCTCCGGCGCCCCATTTTAACTGTATCCTTACCGGTATATCTATAGGAAGAAGGCCGAGGATACTGCCGTAAAGCGGCACGAAATGGAGGTCATTGATGCCTTTCGATTCATAATGCTGATACGAGATATCCACCCCGATCTTGAAGTATTTCAGAATAAAATTATCTTTCGGAAGATTGATTCTGAAGAAAATCCCTCCCGAAAGCTCGGTATCGAACAGCTCGTCGGTTTCACCCAGCGGTGTAACCGGCCCGAACCAGCCGCCCAACTGGGGTTTGAAGAAGTAATCCTTTCTGGTTTTTGCCGCGTACGCGTCTTGATTGAATCCGGCGAAAAGCAATGAGCCTGCCAGAATTACGAATGCAGTTTTTTTCATATTCATGTTATACAACGGTATCCGTTATGAATCGCTACAAGATGTTCTCGTTCATGCCCGACGGTTGGTCGAAAACTCTAAAAAACGCCGAAAAAAAATTCCAACCTGACTATTCAATCAGCGATTGTTATAATGTCAATAAAATAACTGAATCGCGGTTAAAATGCCGATTTCATGCTTTCAAGCGGGGGATCGTATATCACCCTGTTCAGGTACAGTCCGTACGGGGGTGCGGTCTTGCCGCCGAAAATCCTGTCCCTTTTTTCGAGGATTTCAAGTATATCCTCCGGCGGCCGCTCATTCTGCACCAGATCAACGGCCGTCCCCACAATAATTCTTATCATATTATGCAAAAAGGCGTTTCCCCGTATCAGTATCTCAATCGTATCGCCCGACCTGCCCGCACTGGCGGATGTCAGTCTGCGGATGGTCCCCTCGTTCGCCGATACTTTTTTACAGAACGACGCGAAATCCCTCTCGCCGACCAGAAGCGACATGGCTTCATTCAGGCGAGTTTCATCGATGTATGTTTTCGCCCACATGGCGCGGTACAGCATGAACGGCGACCGCTGGGGATGGTTGTAAATCAGATACTTGTATTCTCTTTCGACGGCGCTGTATCTGGAATGAAAGATTTCCGGGACATCATATGCGTTCCTGACAGCGATATCGGCGGGGAGTATCCCGTTGAGAGATATGCAGATTTTATCTAGTTTTAAACCCGTGCCGGAATCGAAATGAACGACCTGGCCCAGCGCGTGTACTCCGGAATCAGTCCTGCCGGAGGCGACGGTTTTCACGCTTTCCCTGGTAAGGATTTTCAACGCGCGCTCGATTTCGGCCTGTACGGTCTTGCCTATATCCTGGCACTGCCAGCCGTTATAATGAGTCCCGTCATATTGTACAAGCAGGGCTATTCTTCTGAGTCTTGCCCCGATTCCCGCTTCCATATCTCCAGCATCTCGTTGATCTTGTCGTAAAGGTCCCGCGTTTTATCGAGAAGCTCTCCCGGCTTGGACTTTGAGGTTTTCCCGATTCCGAAAAGGCGGCTCAAGTATCTCTTGCAGCGCTCGAAGTTCTCGATCCGTTTGCCGATCTCTTTCTCCCGCGCTCCGATTTTCATTGTAAGAACCGCAGTTATGTACAGTATGCCCTCGTATCCCCAATTTTTATCGGTGTCAGGCCCCATGTTCCCTGCGGCATCCGTCGGCTCGCCTCCGTTCTGGACAAGCTCGACCACCTTGACATAATAATCGTAGGCCTTTTTGTAAAAGAAAAGCGATATCTTTTTATAGGTCTCGTCGGATGTTTCTTCGGCAAGGTCGTTGAACAGCCATGCAGCCCTTATCGAAGAGACCGCGTTTTTAAAGGTCGGAGCCGTGTTTTTGTTTCTACAGCTGTATGAGTCGACTGCAAGCATGTATGATGCAGCCCCATGCTTGAGTTCCCTGTCTTCATTGAAATCGATATGGCCGAAAAATTTCGTCATTGCGTTCTTTCTGCTGCCGGTCATTTCGGTGAGCTTGTTTCTTTCATCCGGCAGAAGATCCTGGAAATCCTTGGGATAGGCGGCGAAATAACAAATCGGGCATACTGTTACCTGGTAATTAAGAGGGTATATCTTGCCGAATTTTTTACTCGCTTCATATTTTCGCCGCAGTTCATCGGTCAGGGCCCCGGCAATGAGCCTGCCCCCGCCAGTAAGCATCTCCTCTCTAAAAAACTCGTTCGAGCAGACCGGGCAAATGGTTTGATTCTTCTGCCTGAATGTAACCTTCTTCTGATCTTCCATCAAAAACTCCAAACAAAGTTAGAATTTCCAAATATGCAATTACTAATCCAGCTTCATCAAATTCATATAATTTCTTCGATCAAATAAATCAATAATCTTTTATCGCTTCAGCCGTTTTTATCAGGGAAATGTCATGTGAGGCCAGTCTGTGACATTGCTCCATCGGGCATATCGGCGGGCCAGCCCCAATGTCACATCCGGATGCTTTTATCCTTGCCGCACCTTTGATCATTTTATTGATCAAGGCATGTTTCATTTTTGTCGAAATAATAGTGAAATGATTTTAACGATTATTCTGACACTTTGACCGGTATTTGTCAGATTTCATTAAAAATCATTTCAATTGGTTGTTGAATGACCTTTTCCAACGTACTTATATCGAGGCAAAAAGATGAAGTCATTGATTAACGCAACTTCAATTCTATTTTTGAGCATTATTATACCAATCAATGCCATGGCCCTCTCTACAGCCGTCAAGGCAGGCAATGACTACAATTATACGCTGGATAAACTGCGCGCCATGCACGTTATGATCGAAAATTTCGGCGACGAGGATTTGCGCAATAAATATTCTTATATCAAGAGCCTTTTTCAGGAATCCGGTGAAAATCTTTACGGCCAGAACTACAGTTATTCATATGAAAAATTCCGCAAGCTGAAATCCGAATTGATCATCATGCTCGAAAAAATGGCCCAGAATTACCTCGACAGGACAAAGCTTATTCTGGATTCAACCGCAAAAAACTCTTTCGATATTTTGATCGAGTACTCGAGAAAGGGGGGCCTTGCTGCATATTTTACCCGTCCCTTCGACCCCATGAGAGACGTGAAACCGTACAATGAAAAAGAGTACCATCTGTTTTACAACAGGGAATTTATCGAAAACTACATGAAAGAAGGCTACAAGAAATACCATCGAGCGAAAAACATATTCAACGATCCAGAAATCGAAGTTACCATGAAAAGAAGAAATCTTCCTTCGGAGAGCCTGAACTATATTATAGACCGGTATTGCACCGTTGTAAGCATTTGCCGTGAATCGAAGCAATACGGCGTGGAAATATATAAGATCCTCAATGAAAGCAAACTGGGCGACAGCATTGTCAAGTATAACATCAAGGCCGACCGGATCGACCCGATTTTCGACGCGAGAATTCCCGATGAATACAAGGTCGACGCCAATGACAATATTAAGCTGATTCATTCGGTCGAACTGAAAAAACTCACCAAATACCAGCAATAAAAAAAACCGCGTCGAACGACGCGGTTTTTTTGCTATCAATCATCTCAATTATTCTTTGGATTTGGCCTTTTTCTCTTTTTTCTCTTTCTTATCCTTTTTATCCTCTTTTGCCTCAGGAGCGGCCTGCTTCGTCTTCCTTTCAACGAGCTCGACGATGGCCATTTCCGCGGCGTCGCCCGCTCTTTGTCCGGTCAGATATATTCTTGTATATCCGCCATTCCGTTCCTTGTTCCGGGGAGCGATTTCATCAAAGAGCTTTTTCAGCACGTCGCCGTTATTGACGTATTTCATCGCTTCCCGCTTGTTATGAAGCTTTTTGGATATTTGATCATCCGCCAGAGACAGATTCCTTTTCGCTTTCGTTATCAGTTTTTCGGAAATTCTCTTCAGCTCCTTTCCCTTTTCCCTTGTCGTGACGATCCTTTCATGTTCAAAAAATGACGTCACAAGGTTGATAAACATTGCTTTTCTGTGCGCATGAGTTCTTCCGAGTTGGCGTACACTGTTCCTTTTTCGCATTGGTAAACCCCGTTATTCCTTTAATCCAAGACTCAAATGGTATATTTCAAGTTTGTCTTTAATTTCCTTCATTACCATGTCGCTGAAATGCTTCGATTTTCTCAGTTCATCTTCGGTTTTCTTGACCAGCTGATCAATCGTCGAAATATCAAGACTCTTCAGCGTGTTGTATGAACGGACAGAAAGCTCAATTTCGTCGATGGATTTACCCAGAAGCGTCTTAAGCTTCTCCTGGTTTTCATCGACTGTTTCAATTTCTTCTTCAACCTCTTCTTCAAAGTTGATGAAGATCGTCATATGGTCCTTTATTATCTTGGCTGCATATGCAAGAGCGTCTTCGGGGGAGATCGAACCGTCGGTCGAGATTTCCATTATGAGCTTGTCAAAATCAGTCCGTTGCCCGACGCGTGTGTCTTCAACCTTCACGTTCACTTTCTTTATCGGAGTAAATATCGAATCGATGGGAATGACCCCGACGGTTTCAGTGTTTTTCTTGTTTATCTCGGCCGGGACGTATCCCTTTCCGCGCTCAATCTGAACTTCCATGTCTATCTTGCCGCTGTTGTTGAGAGTGGCAATTTTCAGTTCTGGATTCATGATAGTCACATCGGGGTCGACATTGAAATCTTCACCTGTAAAATCGCCCGGCCCCTCTTTCACGATATGTATGACTTTCGACATCTCCCCTTCATACTTGACCCTTAGTTTCTTCAGGTTAAGTATTATCCGGGTTACATCCTCGTAGACGCCTTCTATCACGCCAAATTCATGAGGAACGCCTTCTATCTTTATCGCGGTTATTGCAGCTCCCTCAATCGATGAAAGGAGAACCCTGCGTAATGAATTACCTATCGTAAGACCATATCCCTTTTCAAACGGTTCGGCAATAAATCGCCCATAGTCTGGTTGAGCTTCATCATGCTCGAAAAGGATTTTATTCGGTCTTTTAAAGCCCTTTAACAAATTTCTTGGGGCCATCGATACCTCCAAAAAAGTAATGAATGATTAGCCAAAATTAAAACAATAAACTCCAAATCTTCATAAAAAAAACAGAGGCATCCGTAATATCCGCCGCACGAAGCAGGGGATAATTATTTCGAATAAAGTTCAACAACCAACTGCTCATTGAAATTGGCAGTCACGTCTTTTCTATCGGGAATTCTTGATACCTTGCCTATTCTCTTTTCAAAGTCGACTTCAACCCATTCCGGTACCGTATCAATCGCCTTTGAAAGTTTAATCGCGTCTTCCATCATGGCGTTCGCTTTGTATTTATCGCGGACTTCGATAACAGCGCCCTCTTTTACCCTGTATGAAGGGACATCCACTATGGTGCCGTTCACCGTTATGTGTCTGTGCTGAATGAACTGCCTTGCCTGAACCCGTGAAGACGCAAATCCCATCCTGAAAACCACGTTGTCCAGCCTTCTTTCAAGCAACGATATAAGGTTGTTGCCGGTAACTCCCTTCATCCTGTTCGCATCCTCAAAAATCAGGCCGAACTGCTTCTCGAGAAGGCTATAGCTCCTTTTGATCTTCTGCTTTTCACGAAGCTGAATGGCATAATCGGACATTTTCCCCCTCCTCTTTCTCGGGGGTCCTGGAGGATACTTTTTCTTGCCTTTGAGCGGACATTTATCTGACAGACACCTCTGGCCTTTGAGCATGAGAGGCGTCATTTCTCGTCTGCATAATTTACATCGCGGTCCAGTATATTTTGCCATTTCAAAAACTCTCCATTAGACTCGTCTTCTTTTTTTCGGCCTGCATCCATTATGAGGAACAGGGGTTATATCTTTAATCTTCGTAATATTCAATCCTGACTGGAAAAGTGAACGTATCGCCGCTTCCCTTCCTATACCGGGACCTTTTACATACACTTCTATCGTTTTTAAACCGGCGGTGTCGATGGCCTTCTGCGCCGCGTTTTTCGCCGCCATCTGGGCTGCAAACGGGGTTGATTTTCTCGAACCCTTGAATCCTTCTCCTCCGGAAGAAGCCCAGGAAACCACATTCCCCTGCATGTCGGTCAGGGTGATTATCGTATTGTTATATGTCGCCTGTACAAAGGCCTTTCCGACCGGTACAGTCTTTTTTTCTTTCTTCTTGGTTCTGCCTTTTTTTTGTTTCATCGATACCCCTTACTTCTTCTTTTTGCCCATTGACGGCTTTTTATTGCCCTTTCTGGTGCGGGCGTTATTTTTTGTGTTTTGACCTCTTACCGGGAGGCTCCTTCTGTGGCGAATACCTCTATAGCAGCCGATATCCATCAGCCGCTTTATATTCATTGCAATTTCCGTCCTCAGGTCACCTTCAACTTTCGTCAAGCTGTCGATGGTTTTTCTCAATTGATTGATTTCCTCATCATTCAGGTCTTTCACACGCTTGTCAGGATCGACATTCGCCTTCTTGACGATTTTCTGTGACATGGACGGTCCGATTCCAAAAATATAAGTCAGAGCGGTTTCAACTCGCTTATTATTTGGTAGGTCAACTCCAGCAATCCTCGCCATACTTTCCTCTTATACGGTTATATTAATGTTTTTTAATCTTTCTGATTTTCTGTTTTTGTTTATGCCGCGGGTTTGTGCATATCACCCTGACGACTCCATGCCGCTTTATGACTTTGCATTCGCTGCACATCTTCTTTACCGAAACACGAATCTTCATAACAATCCCCTTTATTCTTGGTTAAGCTGATTATCGTATTATTTCGAACGAAAAATGATCCTTCCGCGGTTCAAATCGTACGGCGATAGTTCAACTGTCACTCTGTCGCCCGGAAGAATCCTGATATAGTGCATCCTCATTTTTCCAGAAATATGAGCCAGCACGACATGCCCATTGTCAAGCTTGACTCTGAACATCGCATTGGGAAGAGGCTCTACGACAACGCCTTCCACTTCTATCGGTTCTTCTTTAGCCATCTATTTTCTCATCATCAAATTTATCTTCTACCCTGCATGCGAGTGTTTTTCAGGAATCCGTCGTAATGCCTCATGAGCAGCTGGGATTCTATCTGCTTGAGAGTGTCAAGCGCGACACCCACTATGATAAGCAACGATGTGCCCCCGAATAAATAGGCCATGCTCGGCTCCACCTGTTCCGGCCATATCCGTATGATGAAATCAGGGACGATCGCTATCAGGGCCAGGAAAATCGAACCTGAAAGAGTTATTCTGTTGAGAATATACATTATATGGTCCGATGTGTTCTGCCCTGGCCTTATACCGGGAATGAATCCCCCGTATTTTTTCAAATTATCTGCGATCTCGGTCGGATTGAAACGGATCGAGGTGTAAAAATAACAGAAAAATATTATCAAACCGCTGTACATTACGATATAGGGTATCTGACCCGGCGACAGCCAGAATTGCACCTGATTCAAAACCGTATTGCTGCTTCCTCCCATCAGGTGAACCATCTGAGAGGGAAACATTATCAACGCCGAGGCGAATATGATCGGAATTACGCCCGCGGCATTCACCCTGAGAGGGATATACTGTGAGCTCTTTTGCATCATCGTCCTTCCGGCTAGTTTTTTGCCATACTGAACCGGAATCCGTCTTGTGCCGAGAGTCAGCAATATCGAACTCGCGACAACAAGCAAGAAAAGGCCAAGCAGAATGATCCCGACTATAGGCTCGCCAGTATCTCCTATTTTTCTCATCGTCGAAGCGACCGCCTGGGGCGACCGGACAACAATTCCGGCCATGATGATAAGGGATATGCCGTTTCCGATTCCTCTCTCGGTTATTATTTCTCCAAGCCACACGAGCACCATGGTGCCTGTTGTTATTGCTATTACAGCGACAATGATGAATCCGATGCCCGCATCTTCAGGAACAACGGATCCGCCCCCCCTGGTCCGCATCGACTTCATCCAGAAGGTTATCGCCAGAGATTGGATAATGCACAGGAGCACTGTGCCGTACCTGGTGTATTGAGCGATCTTCTTGTGGCCTTCCGCGCCTTCCTTGGAAAGCCGTTCAAGAGCGGGAAAGACGACCTTGAGAAGATCTATTATGATCGAAGCGGATATATACGGCATGATGCCGAGCGCAAAAAGCGTGAAACGCTTGAGCGCGCCGCCGGCAAACAGGTCAAAAAAATCCAGTACGCCGGTGCTCTGCGCCTCGAGGAAATACACCTTCAAAGCATCGACATTGATTCCCGGAATGGGAATATGGGCGCCGATCCGATAGATAATAAGAATCAAAAGAGTGAAGAGCACCCTTTTTCTGAGATCCGGTATTCTGAATATATTGACGACTGCGTTTGACATTCTAAACCAGCATTATTCCTCAACGACCGAGGGAGACTTTCTGATAACCGGGTTTCCGCCCGCCTTTTTGATTTTCTCGATCGCCGATTTCGAAAAAGCGTCGGCGACTATGGTTACCGATTTCTTGATCTCGCCGTTGCCGAGAACTTTAATCAGCCTGTCGCTGTGGTTCACGATTCTCTTTTCGACAAGCAGCGCCGGCGTTACCGAATCCAATCCCAGCTTATCGATTGAGGATAAATTAACCACCTGAAATTCTTTTCTGGTATAGTTATTGAAGCCCCTTTTGGGAACCCTTCTCTGAAGAGGCATCTGTCCGCCTTCGAACCCGGCCTGCTGGCTGTATCCAGACCTGCTCCGCTGTCCCTTCTGTCCGCGGCAGCTCGTTTTGCCGTGGCCGCTTCCGGGACCGCATCCCACCCGTTTCCTCTTCTTGATTGAATCCGGTTTTTTTATTTGATACATTTCTGTAAACCCCGATTATTCTTTTATTTCCTTTACTTCTACCAGGTGAATGACTTTCTTGATCATGCCGCGAATCACCGGGTTATCGTCATGAATACGCACTGAATTCATTTTTCTGAGCCCGAGAGCGTGCAACGTAGCCCTGATGGAGGGCTTCTCGGTTATCTTGCTTTTTATCTGTTTCACTGATAATTTTTTGGCCATTGTACCACTTCCCCGTTATTCCCACAGTTTACTCAGGGGAATATCCCTCAATTGCGCGGCTTCCTGGAGGCTTCTCAGCTTGAGCAGGCCATCCATCGTCGCCTTGACCAGATTGACCGGATTACGCGAACCCTGAGATTTTGTCAAAATATCATTTATACCGGCTCTTTCCAGCACCGCCCTGACCGAGGGACCTGCGATGATTCCGGTTCCCGGCGCCGCCGGTTTAAGTATTACCGTCGATGACTTGAACTTTCCCACCACTTCATGGGGAATCGTGCTGTTTTTCAGCTGAACCTTGAAAACGTTCTTTTTTGCGTCTTCCTTGCTTTTATCTATGGCGTCCGGGACCTCATTCGCCTTGCCGAATCCGATTCCGACATGACCCGCAGCGTCCCCGATGACCGCAAGGGCGTTGAATGAAAAACGGCGTCCGCCCTTGACGACTTTGGCGACCCTGTTTATGGTTACGATTTTTTCGCTTAACTCGAGTCCTTCTATATCAGCTTTTTTTCGTATGATTTTCATCTCGGTTCTCCTAAAACTCCAGGCCTGCTTCCCGGGCTGCATCGGCGAATGCTTTTATTTTTCCATGATACAGGTATCCATTACGGTCGAAAACAACGCTTTTAATGCCGTTGCCGACTGCTTTTGCACCGAACAGCTTGCCGAGTTCCTTGGCAGTGGCGATATTACCGCCTTTTTTGTCTTTTGGAAATTCCTTTGAAAGAGTCGACATGGCAATTACGGTATGCCCCTTCTGGTCATCAATGATCTGCGCATAAAAATTTGAATTGCTCTTGCTGATACACAGCCTCAAGCGCTCCTTGTTGCTGAAAATTTTCTTTTTTATGCGCAAACGGCGCTTCAGCATTCGCTTCTTTTTAAGTTTTATTTTTTCCATTCCTACTTACCTGTCTTGCCTGCTTTTTTCCTTACTACTTCATCCTTATATCGAATCCCTTTTCCCTTATAAGGCTCGGGAGGACGAAGTTCTCTTATATTCGCCGCGACCTGGCCGACTTCCTGCTTGTTTTTTCCTTTCACTCTCAGCTTTGTTGGCTCAAGCACCTCGACCGAAATGCCTTCGGGCGGAGAAAATATGATGGGGTGCGAATAGCCCAGCTGAAGCTGAACATTTTTGCTCTGCTGTGTGGCGCGGTAGCCAACTCCGATTATTTCCAGGTCCTTGGTGAATCCGTTTGAAACCCCGGTTACCATGTTGCTTATAAGCGACCTGATCAGTCCGTGATACGCCGCCATCTTTTCATTTTCGGATTTTTCGTCTGCAATAATTTTCAGGGCATCGTTTTCGAGTTTGACCTGGATCCCTTCGAGAAGGGACAACTTCTCCTCTCCCAGAGGCCCTTTAACGGAAATTTTATTATTGCTGATGTCTACGGTGACACCTTTTGGCACTGCTATCGGTTTTTTTCCTACCCTTGACATAGTGAACTCTCTTTAATAATTGTATTCGTTTCGCCGCGATTATGAGATTTCACACACAACTTCGCCGCCGACATTCAGTTTTTGCGCGGCTTTGTTGGTTATTACTCCCTTTGACGTGGATAAAATCCAGATACCAATATTATTAAAAACTGGCCTCAAATCGTCCGCTTTGATGTAAATCCTTCTGCCCGGAGAACTGATTCTGGTGAGACTCATAATAGCCGAGCAGTTTTCATTGCTGTATTTCAGATAAATCCTGAGAATTTTCTGCTTGTTATCATCGATCATTTTATAATTTTTAATGAATCCTTCATCTTTGAGAATCTTCGCAATAGAGATTTTCATTTTGGATGAAGGAATATCGACTTTTAAATGACCAGCCTGTATTGCATTTCTCATTCTGGTTAACATATCAGCTATTGGATCTGACACACGACTCATATTACTACCCTGACCTACCTATTTTTTACCATGATGACTTGATTACGCCGGGAATTTTACCTTCTCCGGCCAATTTCCTGAAACAAATCCTGCACATGTCAAACCGTCTCAAATAGCCACGCGGTCTGCCGCATATTCTGCATCTGTTGTGTTCTCTTACGTGAAACTTGCTTCCCCTGCGGTACTTAGCGATCATGCTTGTTCTTGCCACTATATTCACCTCTATTCTCTGAATGGCATCTTGAATTCATCCAGAAGAGCTTTAGAATCTTCCCTGTTCTTGGCTGAAGTCACTATTGTTATATTCATTCCGTGAATCTTCTCGACTTTATCAAAATTGATTTCAGGAAATATTATCTGTTCCATAATCGAAAAACTGTAATTCCCGAAATTATCGAACGACTTCGGCGAAAGGCCCTTAAAGTCCCTGACCCTGGGAAGCGCGATATTGATCAGCCTGTCCAGGAATTCATACATGCGGTCCCCCCTGAGGGTCACCCTGCATCCTACATCATATCCTTCGCGGATCTTGAAATTCGCGATCGAGGTTTTCGCAACGGTTTTAACAGCCTTCTGGCCCGATATCAATGTCAGCTCATCTATCGCAGCGTTCAGGGCCGTCGGGTTGGCGTGCCCGTCTCCCATACCCACATTAAGAACGATTTTCTCAAGCCTTGGCACCTGCATCATCGAGCTGTATTTTCTCTCTTTGAAGAGCCTTTGCTTGATGTTCTTATAGTAATCTTCCCTAAGTCTAGCAGCCATTCTTCATATCCTCATTTATCAAAACTCTTTCCGCATTTTTTGCATACCCTGATTTTGACGTCATCCTTGATCTCGATGCCGAGACGCACGGGTTTTTTGCATTTCTCACAAAAAACCATGACATTTGACAATGCAATAGGAAACTCAATGTTGACCGAACCGCCTTTAGGATTTTCCTGCGTCGGCCTGACGAATTTATTTCGCTTGTTGATGCCTTCAACGATCACGCGGCCTTTTTCCCTGAAGACTTTGAGGATCTTTCCTCTTTTGCCCCGCTCCGTCCCGGAAACTACAACAACATTGTCATTTACTTTTAGTCTTGTTCTTGGAGTGTTATCTTTCATTTTAGTAACCCTTACAGTACTTCCGGAGCGAGAGATACGATCTTCAAAAAGTTCTTTTCACGCAACTCGCGGGCAACCGGCCCGAAAATCCTGGTCCCTTTTGGCTCGCCCTTGTTATCAATGATCGCCACCGCATTATCGTCAAACCTGATATATGTTCCGTCCTTGCGCCGCACCGGTTTTTTTGTCCTGACCACGACAGCCTTTAAAACGGCTTTTCCATGAACTTTTTTACCCGCGGAATCTTTCAAGCCGTATGCAGGCTGGGAATCCTTGACCGCGACAACAATGATATCTCCGACAGTGGCGTATCTTCTCCGGGTTCCCCCGAGTACTTTTATACACTGAACTTTTTTTACACCGCTGTTATCGGCCACATCCAGTATTGTTTCTACCTGAATCATTGTAGGTCCCCTATTTTGCTTTCTCGATTATTTCCACTAGTCTGTAATGCTTGTCTTTTGACAGCGGCCGTGTTTCTTCAACGCGGACCAAGTCGCCGATGGAACACTCATTGCGTTCGTCGTGGCTTTTGATCTTCTTTGTCCACTTGACTGATTTCTTGTATAGTGAATGCATGATAAGATCTTCTATCTCGACGACGATAGTTTTACTCATCTTGTTGCTTACTACTTTTCCAACGAGTTGTTTCCTTTTTGCTTTCATCTTAAACCATCACCCTGCGCTATTACTTTTTCCTGATTCCTGATTCGTATTCTTTTTGAAGCGTCAGAATCCGAGCGATATTCTTCCTGAGTTCTTTCACCTTTTTAGGATTATCGACCTTGCTCGTCACCGCCTTGAAACGCTCTTTGCGCAACTCTTCTTTAGATTCGCGCAGGCTTTTGATCAGGTCATCCTTCGATAATTCGTCTAATTTGCCTTTCATGATTGAGAACCTCGAGTTAACCGTTAATATCCACTATTTTTGTCTTTACCGGAAGCTTGAAGGCCGCGCTGCCTAGGGCCTCGCGGGCAAGCTGCTCATCAACGCCGGCGATCTCGAACAGTATCCTGCCGGGTTTCACCCTGGCGACAAATCCTTCCGGATTTCCCTTTCCTTTACCCTGCCGGGTTTCAGCCGGTTTTTTCGTGAATGGAAAATCGGGGAATATCCTTATCCAGAGCTTTCCGCCCCTTTTCACTTTACGGGTTATGGTTATCCTTGCGGCCTCGATCTGTCTGCTGGTTATTTTTCCTGCTTCGAGCGTCTTGAGTCCGTATTCGCCAAAAGCCACGGTTGTTCCCCTTTTGGCGACGCCGTTCATTCTGCCGCGCTGCACCTTCCTGTATTTCTGTCTTTTTGGCATTAACATGGCGTATTTCCCCTACCGTTACTTCGTCTTTCTTTTTACTGTATACTTGTCTTCGTCGCTTTCAATGCTCTTTGAAAGCACATCGCCGTTGTAAATCCACACTTTGATTCCGATCAATCCGAAAGTGGTCAGCGCTTCGGCGGTACCGTAATCTATATCAGCCCTGAGCGTATGAAGGGGAATCCGTCCTTCCTTGTATGACTCTTCGCGGGCCATTTCTGCCCCGTTCAGCCTGCCTGAAATCGTAATTTTAATTCCCAGAGCGCCGGTGCGAAGCGCATTGGTCATAGCCTGCTTCACGGCCCTTCTATAAGGGAAACGCGACTCGAGCTGGCCTGCGATCTGTTCGGCGATCAGTTTAGAATTCTTTTCGGGTTTCTTGACTTCAATTATATTGATATAAACGTTTTTCGAAGCGATTTTCTGAAGCTGTTTTTTCAAATCTTCAATGTCGGCGCCTTTTTTGCCGATCAGAACGCCGGGACGGGCGGCGTGAATGTTTACATTCACCCTGTCCGGGAAACGCTCAATCGCCACCCTCGCGATTCCGGCATTTTTTTTGGTCTTCTCAATGTGCTTCTTGATATTGAGGTCCTCATGAAGGTATTCGATGAAATTGTTTTTCTCTTCATACCAGACCGAGTCCCAAGTCCGAATTATTCCCACCCGAAAGCCTGTTGGATTTACTTTTTGACCCATTTTCGAAATCCTTTATTCCTAATTTTCGTCTGATAATACAATCAAAACGCTACTGGTTCTCTTCCTTATCCTCGATCCACGTCCGCGCGCACGAGCATGATAACGCTTGAGGGTCGGACCAACGTCAACCACAATTTTCTTGATAAAAAGATCATTTTCCAGAACATCCGGATTTACGTATTTCGCGTTCGCACCTGCGGAATACAGCGTTTTAAGAATGATTTTCGCCGCTTTCTGCGGCATGGCCTTGAGAACGTCAATCGCATCCGGCAATTCATATCCCCGTATTTCATTCGCTACAAGCCGGGCTTTTTGGGCCGATATCCTGTTATATTGTGATCTGGCAACTGTTTCCATCACTGCTTCCTCTTGCACTACTTCTTCTTGGCGATTTTATCGTCTTTGGTTTTATGTCCGCGATATGTTCTTGTGGGGGCGAACTCGCCCAGTTTGTGTCCGACCATGTTTTCCGATACATAAACCGGAATGAAATTCTTTCCGTTGTGGACCATGAGAGTATGGCCGATCATTTCCGGGAATATGGTTGACCTCCGTGACCATGTCTTTATGGCCTTCTTGGAATTGGTCGAATTCATATCTTCAATCTTTTTAAAGAGCTTGATGTCGACAAATGGACCTTTTTTTATTGATCTGGCCATGACTACTTCTTCCTTCTGTTGATGATGTATTTATCGCTGTATTTGTGCTTCTTCCTCGTCTTGTATCCTTTTGTCGGCTGGCCGGTTGGAGATACAGGGTGACGTCCACCTGAAGATTTTCCTTCGCCTCCGCCCAGGGGGTGATCAACCGGGTTCATGGCAACGCCTCTCACTTTCGGGCGCTTATTGAGCCATCTCGATCGGCCGGCTTTTCCTATGGTGATATTCACGTGATCCTTGTTTCCCACTTCGCCGATCGTCGCATAACATTCGCTGTGAATCTTTCTGATCTCGCCCGATGGAAGCTTCACAAGGCAATAAGCGCCTTCTTTTGCGGTTATGGTCGCCGTCACTCCGGCCGACCTAACCAGCTGGCCTCCTTTTCCGCGATGCATTTCTATATTATATATATTGGTTCCCAGCGGGATGTTTTTCAAAGGAATGGAATTTCCGGTACGAATCTCCGCATTTTCGGATGTTATTATCGTGTCGCCGACCTTGAGGCTCTCGGGCGCGACAATGTATCTTTTTTCGCCGTCTACATAGTTTATCAGGGCGATGTTGGCCGACCTGTTGGGATCGTATTCAACTGACGCGACTTTTCCGGGAATATCCACCTTATTTCTTTTAAAATCTATCTCGCGGTATTTTCGCTTATGCCCGCCTCCCCTTCTGCGTACCGAAATCTGTCCCTTGGCCCCGCGGCCGGCGGTCTCTTTTCTGCCTTTGGTAAGGGGCTTATACGGGCTGTCAGTGGTCAGTTCACTGAAATCCAGCACAGTCTTATATCGTGTCGTTGAAGTGTATGGTCTGAACTTCTTGATACCCATGTTACAAATCCTTACAATTGATTTTACTGCACATCAAATATTTCTATTTTTTCGCCCGGTTTCAGGGTAACGATGGCCTTCTTCCATGCCGATGTCCTGCCGAGTCTGAAACGGAGCCTCTTATCCTTACCCCTGACTATCAGCATATTGATCTTTTTCGGTTTAACGCCATATATGTCCTTGATCGCCTGAGTGACCTGGAGTTTGTTTGCCTTCATGGCGACCTGAAAGACGTACTTGTTATGCTCCATCATTTCAGTCGTTTTCTCAGATATAACAGGCTTGATGATTATATCATTGGAATTCATCGCTATTCACCTTTCGCGTATTTGTCATTCAGTCTTTTCACTGCCGATTCGGTTATGACAACCTGCTTCGAGAAAAAAATATCTCGGCTTGAAAGCCTCTCGACATTGTTGAATACGAACCAGGCGATATTCCTGATCGCCCTTTTAATTGGAAGGTCGTCCGAATCCGAAACGAGAACGCCTTTGGTAATCTTGAGTGCCTTACCGAGATTGGCCACTTCCTTTGTTTTACCGCCGGCGGTGAAATCTTCGATGACTTTTATTTCTCCATTCTTCGCCTTCAGTGAAAACAATGAACGGTACGCCGCCTGCTTGAGTTTCTTCGGCATGTCGATCCTGTAGTCCCGTGGGACCGGGCCGAAAATCGTGCCGCCGCCCCGCCATTGGGGAGCTCTTGTAGAACCCTGACGCGCGCGGCCTGTTCCTTTCTGCCTCCAGGGCTTCGCCCCGCCGCCGCTTACTTCCGTGCGGGTCTTGGTCTTGTGGGTTCCCTGGCGTAAATTTGCGTTTGCGGATTTAATGAGTTCATATATCAGCGTGTCGTTCACTTCTGCGCCGAAAACTGAATCGGACAACTCGACTGCGCCGACTACTTTGCCATCTTTCGAATACTTGTCAACCTTCATGGCCTACCTACCTATTTCTCCCTCACTGCAATAATGGAATTGCGTCTGCCGGGAATCGCACCCGAAATCAGGGCGATGTTCTTATCCTGGAGAATTTTCACTATTTTGAGATTTTTTACAGTGACCGTGTCACTGCCCATGTGGCCGGGCATTCTCTGTCCCCGCCAGATTTCGGCCGGAAACGTATGCGCTCCGACGGAGCCGGGTGCGCGGTGAAAGTGTGAACCGTGAGTAATGCGGCCTCCGCCGAATCCATGTCTCTTGATAACCCCGGCGAATCCTTTACCCTTCGATATGCCGGTTACCATGACCTTGTCATTCTCGGTAAAAATCGAACAGTTGATGACGCTTCCGACTTCAAGATTGCTGTCGAACACCTCAACTTCCCTGAATACTTTCAGCGGAGGAAGGTTTTTCTTCTTGAGATCTTCGCGGATTGGCTTCGTAAGTCTCTGTTCTTTTACATCGAGATAGCCGAGCTTCAATGCATCATAGCCGTCTTTCTCTTTGGTTTTTTTCTGAACTACGACACAGGGCCCGAGCTCGCATATTGTAACAGGAACAACGGTGCCGTCTTCGCAGATATACTGCGTCATGCCGATTTTTCTTCCAATAAGTGTCTTTTTCATCACACTAACCCATTACACAACAATAATTGCATTTCATACTTTAGATATGAAGTAAATATTCAGCTGTCAGATAGCGGCAGAAAGCTTAGGATTTGATATCTACCGAAACACCAGCGGGAAGTTCCAACTTCATCAAAGCTTCAACAGTGTCTGAATTAGGATCAATAATGTCGATCAAACGCTTATGTGTCCTGATTTCAAACTGCTCCCGCGATTTTTTATTAACATGGGGCGACCTGAGGACGCAAAATTTTTCAATTTTGGTCGGCAGGGGAATTGGTCCCGCAACTTTTGCGCCGCTCCTGTTTGTAGTAGCAACAATCTTTTCTGCTGACTGATCCAACAATTTGGCATCAAAAGATCTTAATTTTACTCTGAAACGTTGTCCTGTTAATTTTGCCACGTATCCAATCCTGTAAACTAATAATCTCTTATTCAAAATGTCAGACCATCATTGAGATGGTCTGACATAAATACACTATATTTTTGAAACTGCAGTGATGCTTATTCAAAAATCTTCGTTACAACGCCGGCTCCAACGGTCCTGCCGCCCTCGCGGATGGCGAACCTGAGCTCTTCTTCCATTGCAATCGGCGTTATAAGCTCAATTACCATATCGATATCGTCGCCCGGCATGACCATTTCAACTCCCGCGGGAAGCTCGATGATGCCGGTAACGTCTGTTGTCCTGAAATAAAACTGCGGACGATAGTTCGCGAAGAAAGGAGTATGGCGTCCGCCTTCCTCTTTCTTGAGAACGTACACCTTGCCGTTGAATTTTTTATGCGGGGTTATTGAACCCGGCTTGGCAAGAACCTGTCCCCTCATGACCTCATCCTTGCCGGTACCGCGGAGCAGGCATCCGACGTTGTCACCCGCCTGGCCCTGATCGAGGATCTTCCTGAACATCTCGACGCCGGTACATACGGTTTTTTTGGTTTCCATGAAACCGATTATTTCGACCTCTTCACCGGTCTTGACGACCCCCCTCTCGATCCTGCCGGTAACAACCGTACCGCGGCCGGTAATGGAAAAAACGTCTTCAATCGGCATAAGGAAAGGCTTGTCGATGTCCCTCTTGGGATCGGGAACATATTCATCAAGCGCTTCGGCGAGCTTGATAACGGTATTGAACCACTCGCCGTCGGTTTTTTTGGCGTCAGCTTCTTCCATCGCCTTGAGCGCCGAACCCGGAATGATCGGGGTCTTGTCTCCGGGGAAATCATATTTGTTCAGGAGCTCCCTGATTTCCATTTCTACGAGCTCGACCATTTCGTCTCTGTCTGAAGGATCGAGCATGTCGACCTTGTTAAGGAAAACCAGCATATAAGGCACGTTAACCTGGTGGGCAAGCAGAACGTGCTCCTTGGTCTGGGGCATGGCGCCGTCAGTGGCTGCGACGACAAGTATAGCGGCATCCATCTGGGCCGCGCCCGTGATCATGTTCTTGATATAGTCGGCGTGTCCCGGGCAATCGATATGGGCATAGTGCCTTTTAGGAGTCTCATATTCCTGGTGAGAAGTGGCGATCGTTATCCCACGGGCTTTTTCTTCCGGAGCGTTGTCAATCTGATCAAATTCAATTGCTTTACCTGTGCCATATTTCAAATGCAGGCATTTCGTGATCGCGGAAGTCAGAGTAGTTTTACCATGGTCGATATGACCGATAGTGCCAACGTTAACATGGGGCTTCGTCCGTGTAAATTTTTCTTTTGCCATCGATCCTCTCCTTAATTGTTTTCAGTAATAGCAAGTTTATTCAATCCGGCCTATTGTCTATGATGACGTATATACGAAAAAACCGCTTTTTTTTACAATAAGCAATGCGAGTTTATGAATAAAAAAAAAATTAGCCTATTCTGTCAAGTAATTAATAAAAAAAATAACTTTTCCTTATTTTTTTTCATTATAAACGATTTTTCTAATACTTTACAGCAGTTATTTTCTTATTATATCACTTTCTTCATTAATAAATCCCTGAAATATAAATTTATCCAAAAATAAAAGCGGATTAAATGGACATTTATTCATCCAAAGGACAGGTCTAATGTAATATGTAAAAAATGCCCCATGATCAGGCCTTTTTCAGTAATACGAACCGGTGATTTTCCCCAGAATTCTATCCATAACCTCTTTACTGACCATCTCGAAATGGGAAAACTGGAGAGTATGGGACGCCCTTCCCTGGGTCAAGGACCTGAGACTGGTCGCATAGCCGAACATCTCCGACAGCGCCACTTTGGATTTTACGACCTTCAGTTCTCCGCGCATATCGATGGTTTCGATCCTTCCTCTTCTCGAATTGACGTCGTTTATGACATCACCGGTATATTCGTCGGGACATACGACTTCAAGCGTCATGACCGGCTCCATAAGCGTGGGAGAGGCGTCCCTGGCCGCCTCCTTGAAGGCGATATTCGCCGCTATCCTGTACGCCATATCCGTGGATGCATTTTCATTGTAGGAACCGCCGACAAGGGCGACACTGACGTCATCCATCTTGTATCCCGCAATGACACCCCCCTGCATGGAGTCGGTTACCCCGTCCCGGATATGCTTTATGAGCTCATCGGGGATAATGTCCGCCGTGATCCTGCTTTCAAAAGCAAACCCCGATCCGGGCGTGCCAGGCTCCAGAGTGAGTTTGACGTGACCGAACTGGTCCTTGCCTGCAATGACCTTCTCGTATACATGCTCGGCCGTTGCCGGCTTCGTGATGGTCTCCTTATAGGTTACCTGCGGCTTACCGACATTTGCCTGGACGTTGAATTCCCGCATCAGGCGGTCGACGATGATTTCCAGATGCAGCTCCCCCATTCCCGAAATGATCTTCTGCCCCGTTTCCTCGTCGCTGAAGACCTTGAAGGTCGGGTCCTCGTCCTCAAGCCTTGACAGGGCAGAATTGAGTTTATCCTGGTCGGCCTTTGTCCTGGGCTCGATGGCGATCGAAATGACCGGCTCGGGAAACTCCATTTTTTCAAGAACGATCTGGTGAGCATCATCGCACAGGGTATCGCCGGTGCGCGCGTTTTTCAGGCCAACGATGGCCACGATGTCGCCGGTATACAGCTCCTTCATCTCCTCGCGGTCGTTGGCGTGCATTCTGAGAACCCTGCTCAGCCGGTCCTTTTTGCCGGTTGTCATGTTGTGCACCATGTCCCCGGCCTTTATATGCCCCGAGTAGACCCTCAGATACGACAGCTTGCCCACATAGGGATCGGACATGATTTTGAACACGAGCCCGCAGAACGGATCCTTGTCATCCGCCTGGCGCTCCAGCATCTCCTCGTAATTTTTCGGATTGTGCCCCTGCACCGGCGGGATGTCCTTCGGGGAAGGAAGGTATTCTACGATAGCGTCGAGCACCGGCTGAACCCCCTTGTTCTTCAGGGCCGACCCGCAGAGCACCGGGAAGCATTCTGCGGTCAGGGTGGCTTTTCTGACGCCTTTTCTCACTTCGTCGGTGCCTGGTTCAACGCCGTCGAGGTATTTAGCCATGAGGTCGTCGTCGGATTCGGCGATTTTTTCAAGCAGGATTTCCCTGAATTCCAGGGCCCGTTCCCGAAGAGAATCGGGTATCGGCCCGTACTCGATCTCGGTCCCCTTGTCGTCTTTCCAGTATTCGGCCCTCATTTCGACCAGGTCTACAATGCCGGCAAAGGCGTCTTCGGCTCCGATGGGGATCTGAATGGGCAGCGGAAATGCGAAAAGCTTCTCTTTGATCATCCGGAGGCAGCGGTCGAAATCAGCGCCTATCCTGTCCATCTTGTTTACAAAGCAGATGCGGGGGATATGGTACCGGTCCGCCTGCCGCCATACCGTCTCCGACTGCGGCTCGACGCCCGCAACCCCGTCGAACACGGCTATGGCCGAGTCGAGTACCCTGAGGCTTCTCTCCACTTCGATCGTGAAATCCACGTGGCCCGGCGTATCTATTATGTTTATCCTTGTGTGCTTCCATGAACAGGTTGTAGCGGCCGCGGTTATGGTTATTCCCCTTTCCTTTTCCTGGAGCATCCAGTCCATTTCAGCGGTGCCCTCATGGACCTCTCCCATCTTGTGGGTCTTGCCGGTGTAAAAAAGGATGCGCTCGGTCAGCGTGGTCTTGCCGGCGTCGATGTGCGCCATGATGCCGATATTTCTCGTCCTGGAGATGGGAAGTTCTCGGGGCATAGAAATCCTTCAATCAATATTAAAGTGTCGGATGGAGTTGAGTCCTTAGAAAAACCGAATACCAGGCTCAACGCCTGGTATTCCTTTCAGCAATGTTATATGTAATCCTTTACCATTTATAATGGGCAAAGGCTTTGTTCGCCTCGGCCATTTTATGGGTGTCTTCTTTCTTCTTGATCGTCGTGCCGGAATTATTGTAGGCGTCCATCAATTCACCGGCGAGACGCTGATACATGGTCTTTTCGGGCCTGCTTCTCGAATAGTTTACGAGCCATCTTATGCCCAGCGCCTGCCTTCTCTCGGGCCTTATCTCGACCGGAACCTGGTATGTCGCGCCGCCGACCCTGCGGGACTTGACCTCCACGACCGGTTTCGCGTTTTCAAGAGCCTGGACAAACACTTCGATCGGGTCCTTGCCCGTCTTTTCTCCGAGAATGTTCATCGCGCTGTAAAACGCCCTTTCGGCCACTCCCTTTTTGCCCTCGAGCATCATGCAGTTTATGAATTTCGTCACCAGCTTGCTCCCGAACTTGGGATCTGGCAATATTTCTCTTTTGACTGGTCTTCTACGTCGCATAGTAAATTTTCTCCGATATCATCCTTATGTTATGCTTTCGGCCTTTTGGTCCCGTATTTCGATCTGCCCTTTCTCCTGTCGTCGACGCCGAATGTATCGAGGGCGCCCCTGATGATGTGATAACGCACGCCGGGAAGGTCTTTCACCCTGCCGCCCCTTATCAGCACGGCGGAGTGTTCCTGAAGATTGTGCCCAATTCCGGGGATGTACGCGGTTACTTCGTATCCATTGGTCAGGCGGACCCTTGCCACTTTCCGCAGGGCCGAGTTCGGTTTTTTAGGGGTAAAAGTCATTACCCTTGTGCAGACTCCCCTTCTCTGGGGGCATTGCGTAAGAGCCGGAGATTTGGATTTCTTTTTCTTCTGCTCTCTTCCTTTTCGGATCAACTGGTTGATAGTTGGCATTGTGACTCCTATATTCGATTTATTACGGTTATCTTCTCAGGGTTAATTGTGGTATTTGCCGGGATACGCCTTTTTTGTCAAGAAATTTTATCGGCTTTTCCCGATTAATCCCCTGTCCCCGGCAAAAAACCTCATGCCTCGACGTTTTCGCTCGGAATTTCCACCCCTTCCACCGCTCCGCCTTCCTGCCCTTCGGGCCCCGCGATACCATCGAGGTCACCAGGCTCGTTCTGGTAAATATCGATTTCATGATACCTGCGGACCCCGGTGCCTGCGGGAATGAGGTGTCCGATAATAACGTTTTCCTTGAGACCGCGGAGCTGGTCGACCTTGCCCTTTATCGCTGCATCGGTAAGGACCCTCGTGGTCTCCTGGAAAGACGCGGCCGAAATAAAGGACTCGGTGTTCAGCGCGGCCTTGGTAATTCCCATGAGAACCGGAATGGCCGTAGACGGCTTACCGCCCTCTTCCAGTACCCGGTCGTTCTCTCCGATAAACTCGAACTTGTCGATGATCTGCTCGATGACAAACCCAGAATCGCCGGGATCGGTCACCCGCACTTTCCTGAGCATCTGCCTTACTATGATCTCGATATGCTTGTCGTTTATCGAAACGCCCTGCAGACGGTAGACTTCCTGGATCTCGTTGACCAGAAACTTCTGCAGTTCCCTGGGGCCCTTTATGTTCAGGATCTCATGCGGATCCACCGGACCGTCGTCGATCTTTTCGCCCTTGGCGATCCAGTCTCCGTCCCGCACCCTCAGGAACTTCGAGACAGGAATGGAATACTCTTTCACGACGCCGTCTTCGCCGGCGACGATTATCTTGCGCTTGTTCTTCACGGTGTCGCCGATGGTGACATTGCCGTCAAGCTCGGACAGGGTAGCCGCATCGCGCGGGGTCCTTGCCTCAAAGAGTTCTGCGACCCTGGGAAGACCGCCCGTGATGTCCTTGGTTTTTTCCGCGCCGCGCGGTATTTTCGCCAGAACAGTCCCCGCGGTCACTTCGTTTGCTTCGTTGACCATCAGGTGGGCGCCCTTCGGCAGAAGATAGGTGATGGGCTCCTTGGTCGACGACTGATAGATGTTGACCCTGGGCTGTAGCTTTTCGGTCTTGTATTCCACGATCACCCGTTTCAAGACGTTCGTCTGGGGATCGATTTCCTCCCTGAGGCTCTTGTTAATCTCGACATCGACGAACTCGACCTTTCCGCGAACCTCGGTCAAAATCGGCTCGAACCACGGGTCGAAAGCCGCGAGCAGTTCATTTCGATCAAAGAACTTCCCGGCCTTGGCGTAAATTTCGGTGCCGACATTGACCGGCATCGAATAGACGTCGCCGAGGATGTAGACTTTTCGTTTCTCGATCTTGACATAGCCCGAATTCTTTGCAAGGACATCGTCGCCGTCTTCGGTTTTCGCGATCTTCATTCCCGCGTACACCTTGTCCCCTTCGTTTACGAGGAATTCGGCTTCTCCTTTCAGGTTGATTTCGGCGATGACCCTCTGGACAATCAGATAGCCGCGCCTGACGGATATGGTCTTCTTGTCCTCGGTCTTGATCGTTTTCGATGTGAATTCACGCACATATACCGGATAGCTCAACCGGAGCTCGTTCTCTTCGACCGAACGGGACGCGATGCCGCCGATATGGAATGTGCGCATGGTAAGCTGAGTTCCCGGCTGGCCGATCGACTGGGCCGCGATAATGCCGACGGCTTCGCCGATATCGACGGGTCGCGACGTGCCGAGGTTTCTGCCGTAGCACTTGGCGCACACGCCGTGGCTCGCTTCGCAGGTCAGCACCGACCGGATTTCGATCGAATCGATGTCAAGCTGGTCGATGAGATCCGCGATCTCTTCAGTCACAATATCGTCCGCCTTGCACAGGACCTCGCCGGTTACCGGGTGCAGCAGATCATAGAGCATCGTCCTTCCGAGAGCCCTGGCTCCGAGGGACTCGATAACGTCGTCGCCTTCCTTGATCGCGTGAACATCGATTCCCACGGTGGTCCCGCAGTCGATCATGTTGATGACCACGTCCTGAGCTATGTCAACGAGACGCCTGGTAAGGTATCCGGCATCGGCCGTTTTAAGGGCAGTGTCGGCAAGTCCCTTGCGCGCGCCGTTCGTTGAAATGAAATACTCGAGTACCGTGAGGCCTTCTTTGAAATTCGCCCTGATCGGGACCTCGATGATCTCGCCGCTCGGCTTGGCCATGAGACCGCGCATCCCGGCGAGCTGGCGTATCTGCTGCTTGCTTCCTCTCGCTCCGGACTGGGCCATGACGTAGATCGGATTGAAGCCGTTCGAGTTGTTCGAAAGCTCCTCGAACATCTTTTCGGCAATGACCTCGTTCGCGTTGGTCCATACGTTGATAACGCGATTGTAACGTTCTTCGTCGGTGATGAAGCCGTTTCTGTATTCGTTTTCTATTGATTCGACCTTCTTGTCCTCTTCGGCTATGATGTCCCTTTTTACCTTCGGGACGATGATGTCAGACATTGAGATGGTGGGCGCGAAAGTGGTCGAATACTGGTAGCCGTAATCCTTGATGTCATCGAGCATTTTAACGGTGACATCGGGTCCATACTTACGCAGAACGTCCGAAATTATTTTCGAAAGCTCCTTGTCGTTCACCATCCTGTTGACGAATCCGTAACCCTTGGGCAGGAGCTTGTTGAATATGAGCCTTCCCGCGGTGGTTTCCACGAACTCGTCGCCCATAAGGAACTTTATCTTGCTGCGGAGCTTGATCTGGCCCTGATCGACCGACCTGTGAATGTCGAACTCGTCGTCGAAATATTTTCCCTCACCCGGCGCACCTTCTTTGAGGGACGTCAGATAAAAAATCCCGAGCACGATGTCCTGGGTCGGCGTCACGACCGGGTGCCCGTTGGCGGGAGACAGCAGGTTGTGTATCGAAAGCATGAGCGTCCAGCACTCGAGCTGGGCTCTTGGAGACAGCGGAACGTGTACCGCCATCTGGTCTCCGTCGAAGTCCGCATTATACGCATGGCATACGAGCGGGTGCAGGCGGATGGCCTTGCCCTCGACCAGGATCGGCTCGAATGCCTGGATTCCGAGGCGGTGAAGGGTCGGGGCGCGGTTCAACAGCACCGGATGTTCCGATATGACCTCTTCGAGTACCTCCCAGACCTCCGGGCGTTCGTTCTCCACCATCTTCTTGGCGGATTTTATATTCTGCACGTAGTCCTTGTCAACGAGGCGTTTCATGATGAAAGGCTTGAAAAGCTCGATGGCCATCTTTTTCGGAAGACCGCACTGGTACAGTTTCAGGTCGGGCCCGATGACGATGACCGAACGTCCCGAGTAGTCGACGCGCTTGCCCAGCAGGTTCTGCCTGAAGCGTCCCTGCTTGCCCTTGAGCATGTCGCTCAGGGACTTCAGCGGCCTGCTGCCCTTGCCCTTGACCGCGCGTTTTCTGCGGCTGTTGTCGAAGAGCGCGTCGACGGCCTCCTGCAGCATGCGTTTCTCGTTGCGCACGATAATTTCGGGCGCACGGAGCATGAGGAGCCTCTTGAGCCTGTTGTTGCGGTTTATGACCCTGCGGTAGAGATCGTTCAGGTCGGATGTAGCGAAGCGGCCCCCGTCGAGCTGGACCATCGGCCTCAGTTCAGGCGGGATGACCGGGACAACATCGAGGATCATCCAGTCAGGCTTGTTTTCGGAGTCGCGGAAGGCCTCGATTATCTCGAGCCGCTTGATAAGCTTTTTGTCTATCTTCGTGTCCTTGACCGATTTGTTGTGGATGTCGGCCCTGAGCTGTCTTGACGCCTCGTCCAGATCTATGCTGGCGAGCAGTTCCTTGATGGCTGCAGCTCCCATGGAAGCGACGAACGTGTCGCCGTATTTTTCATACAGGTTGTAGTAGGCTTCTTCGTCAAGCACGTCACCGCGTTTGACGTCCTCGGCCTCCGCCTCGCCCGGATCGATGACCACGAATTTTTCATAATATAAAATCGACTTCAGGGAGTTCACGGTCATGTCAAGCAGAAGACCCATGCGCGAAGGCACCGAGCGGTAGTACCAGATATGGGCCACCGGCGCAGCGAGCTCTATGTGGCCCCCGCGTTCGCGCCTTACCTTGTAGTGCGTCACTTCGACGCCGCAGCGGTCGCAGATGACTCCCTTGTACCGGATTGACTTGAACTTGCCGCAATAGCATTCCCATTCCTTGGTGGTTCCGAAAATTTTCTCGCAGAAAAGTCCGTCTCTTTCCGGTTTCAGGGTCCGGTAGTTTATCGTCTCGGGCTTTTTCACCTCTCCATATGACCATTCCCTGATCATGTCCGGCGAGGCGAGCTTGATTTGTATTGAGCTGAAATCGTTAAAGTCCCTCATAATATCTCCCGTTCAGGTTAAATATTCTGCAACGAATCGAGCTTGATTCTCTTCTTGGGCTTGTTGAAACCCTCGCTCCATTCAGAAAGGCTGATCTCGTTTCCTGCGTCGTCATAAATTTTCACGTTGAGAGCGAGTCCCCTCAGCTCCTGTATGAGAACATTGAACGACTCCGGTATACCCGGGGACGTCGAGTTGATCCCCTTAACAATCGCTTCGTAAATCCTCGCGCGGCCGAGCATGTCGTCGGATTTGACCGTGAGGAGCTCCTGGAGGGTATAAGCGGCGCCATAGGCCTCAAGCGCCCAGACCTCCATCTCGCCGAGTCGCTGACCGCCGAACTGGGCCTTGCCGCCAAGAGGCTGCTGAGTCACCAGAGAATACGGGCCGGTCGAGCGCGCGTGGATCTTGTCGTCGACCATGTGGGCCAGTTTCATCATGTAAATCTTGCCGACCATAACCTCCTGCTCGAACGGAAGGCCCGTGCGACCGTCATAAAGAATTGATTTTGACGTTTCGGGGAGGCCGGCCTTTTTCATGTATTCAACTATCTCTTCTTCGCTCGCACCGTCGAAAATCGGAGTTTCGACCATGACATCCAGCTTGTCAGCCGCCCATCCCAGCTCGGTTTCAAGAAGCTGGCCGAGGTTCATTCGCGAAGGAACCGAAAGGGGGTTGAGCACGATGTCGACCGGGGTTCCATCGGGCAGATACGGCATCTCATAGGGAGGGGCTATCCTCGAGATAACGCCCTTGTTCCCATGCCTTCCAGCCATCTTGTCGCCGACCGAAATCT
>ERZ795054.377-NODE-377-length-60401-cov-5.974199_pt1 | contig 60401 bp, 44 predicted proteins | sample MGYA00375138_ERZ795054 | MGnify/ENA primary metagenome ERZ795054 (study PRJEB30183, sample SAMN05720215) | anaerobic digester metagenome | isolation source: active sludge of municipal wastewater-treating anaerobic digesters | place: USA | collected 2014-12-23 ... | reverse complement strand
ACCTGCCGGGGAGGCCAACAGCATACCGGACCGCACACCGTCGGCCCCGTATTTTTCCATCAGCAGGATCGGATCCGGTGAGTTACCCAGCTGCTTCGACATCTTCCGCCCCAGTTTGTCGCGGACAATCCCCGTGAGGTACACGTTTTTAAAAGGGATATCATCCCGGTACAGATAGCCGGCCATGATCATACGGGCCACCCAGAAGAACAGGATTTCCGGGGCGGTGATCAGGTCGTTGGTGGGGTAATAGTACCGGATATCGGCATTATCGGGCTTCCTGATGCCATCGAACACGGCGATGGGCCAGAGCCACGACGAGAACCAGGTGTCCAGCACGTCGGGATCCTGTTCCAGCTCAGAGAGCTCCACTTTCCTACCCAGAAGGGTTTCGGCTTTCTGCACCGCCTCTTCTGCCGTTTTGGCTGCCACCATCGTCCCGTCAGGGGCGTAGAACACCGGAATGCGCTGCCCCCACCACAACTGCCTGGAGATGCACCAGTCGCGGATGTTCTCCATCCAGTGGCGGTAGATGTTTTTAAACTTTGCCGGATGAAACTGCACCAGATCGTCCATCACAGCGGTGAGGGCCGGTTTTGAGATCTCTCCCATCCGGAAGAACCACTGCATCGAAAGCTTGGGCTCAATCACCTCATCGGTGCGCTCCGAGCAGCCCACCTTGTTGAGGTAATCCTCCACATTCACCAGATGACCGGCTTTTTCCAGTGCATCAGCCACTGCGCGCCGCGCTTCAAAACGATCCATCCCGATAAAGAGCTCTGCTTTTTCGCACAGGGTTCCATCGGGATTAAAGATATCGATTACCGGCAGGTGATGCTTAATGCCGATCTCATAGTCGTTGATGTCGTGGGCAGGAGTGATCTTGAGGCATCCGGTGCCAAATTCACGGTCTACATAAGGATCGGCAATTACCGGCACCGGCCGGTTTACCAGTGGCACCAGCACCGTTTTCCCCACCAGGTGGGTGTAGCGCGGGTCCTCAGGGTGCACGCACACTGCGGTATCGCCCAGGATCGTTTCGGGACGGGTGGTGGCTATGGTAATCCATTCGTTATCCGTATTTTGAACCGGGTAGCGTACATACCACAGCTTCGACTGCACCTCCTTATAGATCACCTCCTCGTCAGACACTGCGGTAAGGGCTTTCGGATCCCAGTTTACCATGCGTACGCCTCTGTATATCAAACCCTTCTCAAAAAGATCGATGAACACGTCCAATACCGATTCGTAGTAATGGGGGTCCATGGTAAAATTCGTGCGTTCCCAGTCGCAGGAGGCTCCCAGCTTTTTGAGCTGCTCGAGGATGATACCGCCATGTTTTTCCTTCCACTCCCATGCATGCTCCAGGAACTGCTCCCGGGTAAGGGTTGCCTTATCGATCCCCTCATCCCTGAGCTTAGCCACCACCTTGGCCTCCGTAGCGATGGAGGCATGATCGGTGCCCGGCACCCAGCAGGTGTTGTAACCCTGCATCCTGGCGCGGCGCACGAGGATGTCCTGAATGGTGTTGTTGAGCATGTGCCCCATGTGCAGCACCCCGGTTACATTGGGTGGAGGAATCACAATGGTATAGGGCTCCCGGTGATCGGGAACAGATCTGAAGTAGCCCATTGTGTTCCAATAGGAATACCATCGGTCTTCAATATCGGTAGGGTTGTATTTGGCAGGGATATCCATGAAATATTTTCGTTTTTACAGCCCGCGAAATTACAAAAAGATCGGGGAACGGAGGGGGCTTACGGGGATTATCCCCTATCTTTGCCCATTAAATCTGTTCCCGATGGACCAAAGAACCCGGTACGGATATCTGGAAGGTATTATTTCAATAGTGGTAAATACACTGCTGTTTGTCATCAAATACTGGGCAGGTATAATCTCCGGATCCATAGCCCTGATTGCGGATGCCTGGCATACCCTTTCAGACACCATCAGCTCTGTTGTACTCCTGTTCGGCATCAGGCTTTCATCCCGCAAACCTGACAAGGAACATCCTTTTGGTCATAGAAGGTGGGAACAGGTGACGGCAATCCTTATCGGATTTATTCTTGGCATCATTGCCTGGAGCTTTCTGGTGGCATCGTATGAAAGGTTTATGGCACGTGAGGTAGCGCACTTCGGCACCATTGCCATTGTGGTTACCATCATTTCGGTGGTAGTGAAGGAGGGTCTGGCACAACTGGCATTTTACTATGCCCGGAAAACCAGCAATGTGGCCATCCGGGCCGATGGCTGGCACCACCGCAGCGATGCCCTTTCCTCGGTGGTGCTGCTGATCGGACTGATGTTCCGCCACCAGTTCTGGTGGATCGACAGTGTAGCCGGTGCCATTATCGCCCTGATGCTCTTTTACACCACTTTCGACATCATCCGCGATGCCATCAGCAACCTTCTGGGAGAAGAGCCCGGGGAAGAGCTCATCCGGGAGATCACGCGCATCGCCAACGAAACCGCCGGCAGCGACCTTCAACCCCATCATTTTCACATTCACAACTACGGCACACACCGTGAACTCACCTTTCACATCAGGGTACATCCTGCATCCGATGTAAAAACAGCCCATTGCCTTGCCACATCGGTGGAAACATCGCTCAAAGAACAACTTCATATCACCTCTACCATTCATATTGAACCCGAAGGGGTGCCTCATTAATAGTTCAGGTTATGAAAGATCCGGTATTTCTTCCCAAATTTTTCACAGTACTCAGGCATGACTACAGCCGTGACCAGCTGCGCAATGACCTGATTGCCGGCGTGGTGGTGGGTATTGTGGCCCTTCCGCTGGCCATCGCATTTGCCGTTGCCTCTGGGGTGTCGCCCGAAAAAGGGCTCATCACGGCCGTGGTGGCAGGTTTTATCATCTCCTTCCTGGGGGGGAGCCGGGTGCAGGTCGGTGGCCCCACCGGTGCGTTCATTGTGGTGGTGTACGGCGTGGTGGCACAATATGGCATGGAGGGGCTGCTGATATCGACCCTGCTGGCAGGGGTAATCCTGATCGGATTCTGATTGCTGCGGCTCGGTTCTGTGCTGAAATTCATCCCTTTTCCGCTGATTGTGGGCTTTACCAGTGGCATTGCCTTGATCATTTTCTCAACCCAGGTGAACGATGCCCTCGGATTAGGCATCACCGGGATGCCGGCAGGATTTCTGGAGAAATGGGGGGTCTATTTCAGCCATCAGGGGCCGGTAAACCTCTGGTCCCTTGGAATTACTGCCCTGACCATTCTGATCGTTATGCTGGCAAAACGCTTCACCGGAAAAATCCCCGGAGCCTTTATCGCCCTGATTGTCACCACACTGCTGGTAAGCCTCATGAAACTGCCGGTAGCCACCATCGAAACCGTTTTCGGATCCATCCCTTCTGATTTTTCCTTTGAAATTCCGGCAATCGATCCTTCCAATATCCCGAAATACTTCGCCCCGGCATTTACCATCGCGTTCCTGGGAGCCATCGAATCGTTGCTTTCGGCCGTGGTGGCCGACGGGATGATAGGCGCCAACCACCGCTCCAACACCGAGCTCATCGCCCAGGGTATCGCCAACATCATCTCTCCCATTGCCGGAGGGATCCCCGCCACCGGGGCCATCGCACGTACCGTTACCAACATTAAAACAGGCGGCAGAAGCCCCATTGCCGGTATAACACACGCCATCACCATATTGATGATCATGCTGTTCCTGGGAAACTACGCCAAACTCATCCCTATGCCCTGTCTGGCCGGCATCCTGATCGTGATATCCTACGACATGAGCGAATGGCGCAGCTTCAGGGCCATCCTCCGCGGTTCAAAATACGACATCGCCATCCTGCTCACCACGTTTTTCCTCACCGTACTGGTGGACCTGTCGGTTGCCATCCAGGTGGGCATCGTGATCTCTGCCCTGCTGTTCATGCAGCGGATGTCGACATCGAGCGAAGTGATCAAGGCGGATACCGACGCCGACATGATCGAGAACTACTCCTTCGTCCCCGACAGCATCGAGGTGTACGAAATCAGCGGGCCGTTTTTCTTTGCTGCCGCCCGCAAATACCGCGAGGTGCTGAAAAATACCCGCGAATCCTCAAAAATCATCATCATTCGCATGCGCCATGTGTCGTTTATCGATACCACTGGCATCCAGAACTTCAGGGAGATCATCCGCGACCTGCAATCCTCCGGGAAGAAGGTGCTGCTCTCAGGGGTACGACCCGAGGTGCTGGAGGAACTGGAGAAGAGCCGGCTGGCATTTATGGTGGGTAAAGCAAATATTTTCAGCCACTTCGACTTTGCAGTGGAAAAAGCCATGAAGATGGCCGGCGAACTGGAAAAACCGAAACACCATGCGAAATAAACTGCTTCCGTTCATTTGCCTCGCAGCATTAGCTGTTGTTCCCCAATTCTCTGCAGCACAGTCTTCCACCCTTCCAGCCTTTATCACCGACAGCCTCGATGGCTATATCAACCGCGCTCTGGTTGAGTGGAACATCCCCGGGGCAGCAGTTGCCATTGTGAAGGGCGACCACGTAGTGGTAAGCAAAGGGTATGGTGTTACCGAAGCTGGTGGCACACAACCGGTTGACGCACACACCCTGTTCATGATTGCCTCCAACGTGAAAGCCTTCACAGGCACCACCATGGCCATGCTGGAATACGACAGCCTCTGCAGCCTCAGCGACAAGGTAACGAAATGGCTTCCGGAGTTCAGCCTGTACGATCCGGCAACCACACGACAGGCCACCCTGAGGGATTTGCTGGCTCATAACCTGGGTTATTCCACCTTCCAGGGCGACTGGCTCTATTTCTATTCCACCCTCAGGCCGGAAGATATCTATGCCTCTTACGCCTTGATGAAGCCTCCGTATGGGATCCGCGAGAAATACGGCTACTCCAACATCGGCTACTTCTTTGCAGGTGAATGCATTCGCAACATCAGCGGAATGGGTTGGGAAACCTGTCTGCAGCGCAAAATCCTGGATCCCCTGGAGATGGATCGCACCCTGCTGACCTCGAAAGATCTTGCCAGCCAGCGAAATGTTGCCTGGGGGCATACCCTGGAAAACGGAGCGATGAAAAAATTTCCCCATACCAACATCGACCTGATCGGCGCGGCAGCCGGGATGTCATCCACGGCAAACGACCTGTCGCACTGGCTCATCGCACAGCTGAACGAAGGCACCTTCGGGGGTGCCCGGGTGATTCCTGCAGCAGTGATCGAAAAAACCAGAACCCCGGTTACCCTCATCGGCAGGAACCAGCACATCTACAATTCCACCCATTACGAGCTGTATGGACTGGGGTGGAGCCTCGAAGACTATGAGGGGAAAGAGGTGGTGTCGCACAGTGGCGGCATCTGGGGCTTTGTGAGCAGCGTTTCCTTTATGCCGGAGCTCGGACTGGGGATCGTGATCCTGACCAACACCGACGAAAACTGGTTTTACGAAGCCCTGAAATGGGAAATTACCGATGCCTTCCTGGGACTGCCCTACCGCAACTACTCCGGCGAATACCTGAAAATCTTCAGGAACAGGGCCGACGCCAAAGCGCTCACCGAAAGCAGGTGGCTGGAGGCCACAACCGACACCTTTCCCGGAGGATTAACCGCAAAGGAGTATTCAGGAACCTGGAGCAATGACCTGTACGGCAAGATTGAGATTACAGCCACACAGGAGGGGCTGCAGGTTACCTATGAACATCACCCGGGGATGCGTTCCGTGCTGAAACCCATGAGAGACGGGAGTTTCCTGTGCGTTCACTCCCCTTCAAGGTGGGGCACCTTCCGGCTGGAAACGGGGAAAGACCCGGAGGGAAGGCTGTATATCGACTTCCGGGTGGCGGACCGTCTCGACCGCGGAACCTACCGGTTCGGGAAGGTTACGGCATTCTGAAGGGCTATTTGCGGGCTGAGATATAGAACGCGGATACTTCGACTGCGCTCAGTACAAGTGACGCGGATTCATTAAGATTTGCACTGATTTTCTTTTACCACATTGGATCATAGGCAACATAGGATCATAGTTTTCTTCTATGTGGCTATGATTCCTATGTTGCTATGTGGTTCAGAAAACGACAGAGCCCAGAAAACATCCTGGCATTTTAATTCATCCAGAAATAATCATATAAGATCATAAGAATCAGCGTTATCCGCTTTCTATTCTCCTCATTGCCAGCAATACACGAATGAGGGTATTTCTGTCGAATTAATATGTTCTTTTCTAATCGCATAACATATTTCAACTATATTTTCATTTTTATGTCGGAATGAGTTAATTTTATATTATCTTTACCTTTTCAATTATACACACGATTTTAATATTTTGAGGTCACAGGAATCATTCCCGATCATTTGTTGGTTGAAACTCATTCCCGGGATTGAAAATGGCGCTTTAATTTCAGATGCTTTTCAATACATGTTTAATGCATTTCTGCAGATCTATTGTTGTCGTAATAAGTGGGTTTGAACAAATGAACGTAACCCAACAAGCTAACAGGCTGACCGGGGTTCAATGTCTTTATCCGATTTCCATCTTTTGGCTGGGGAAGAATGACTGGGAGCGAAATAGCCACCCAAAACCCAGGGTGGCCTCTTAAACAAATTTCTTGATAATCATTCTGTTCTTGTAAAAACAAACGCAAACTCAAATCAAATGAAAAAACTAAATTTGTTGATATTTCTTCTCTTTTCTGTTATATTTGTCAATGCACAGGATGTATACATTTATTCAAATACCACATGGAGTTCAGACCAGACGATTAATGGAAATCTCTGGATTTGGAATGGTGCCGAATTACGTATTGATCCTGGCGTAACCGTCGATTTTGTGAATTCAGGCACAAACAGAATCATTATTCGACCCGATGGGTCCCTTCGGGCAGGAGGGGTGAATTTCATCAGTTCAACAGGTCTGTGGTATGGTATTTCCATGGATGGCTTGGGGGATGCCTATCCCCAGCTTGGATCACCCGCCCAACCTAAACTCAGATTAACAGAATGCTATATTCTGAATGCCAGTTATCCTGTGAATAACTGGTACAGCAATCCTTATACCCGAACCGGTGGTTATATTATTCTGGACAGATGTGTAATCGAAGGCTTCGAGACAGGTGTCTGGTTCTCGAATTACCGACCTACAGACCTTACCGGAAATTATGTAAACGATAAAAGCCGTATCATAGAGACTGAATTCATTGGCGGATATAATGCCAGTACTATCGGAGTATATATGTACCGGGTTAACAACATTCAGGTATTGGGATGTACATTCGATAACGTTGCCTATCCTGACTATTTTTTCACCGGAATCCATATTATTGGCTCTTCTGCCATCATAAAAAGCAGTCCCAATACTACTCCCCCCTATACACCTATTAAAAACCAATTTTTAGATTGCACCAAAGGGGTCTATATCGACAATGGGTACCTGCCCACAATTAAAGTAACCGTAAGAGATGGTATCTTTCAGAATGTATATTACCCGCAAATAGAAAGAGTTGGCATTCAGGCTATTGCTGCAAGAAACCTGGATCTTTTCAACAATCAGATTCAATTGGCAATTGACTGCCAAAGCTCACCTTGCACCTCTCCTAAACAGTATGGTATACATCTTAACGGATGCTCTGGTTTTCAGGTAGAAGGGAATGAGATCGAAGTAAGCAACAATAAAGGTAACTTTGAAAATACTTACGGTATCGTTGTAGTGAACTCCGGTAGCCAATCAAACGAACTGTATCGCAATACAGTTACCGATTGTTACTACAGTATCCAGGCCCTAAACAAAAACAGAGGAATAGAACACCCTACCCAACCTGATGATGACGGCCTTCGATGCTTTTGCAACACTCTGGTCCCAATAAAAACCGATGACTTTTTTGCCCTGAGCGCCTCTGTGGAACCGGCCGGGCTAAATGATCCGGTGTATGGTGTGGCAAGAATGCAGGGTGGGTCCATGACCGGGTATTCCACCTCTCCGGCATTTAATATCATTGAAAGACCCTACCCTCTGGCCACCGGCTCTGAACGGGACTTCTTTAACAACCACCAGGGGCAAAATCCATGGAACCTTAGCGATATCGTATACATGGAACCCAAATTTACCTCAGGCTCTCCCTGGTATTATATCGAATACTACACCGGAAACCAGAACAATTTCGGGATACCTAACCATGTGCAACCTACTCAGCATTCTTGGATTACAGATGATCAGGACCTCTACCCCCACTGCGAATCGAGAATTCCATCCCAATACCCAGAATTGCCTGCCATTGTGGGGAACATTTTCAGTACTGCCTCAGATTATGTGGCAGCCCTTGGAGATTTTTAGAATTACGCAAACGGTAGCAATCATGCCTATATGCTGAATATTGCCAACACGTTCGATTCAACCAATTACATCTATGCCTATGCTGAGTTTATGTCGCAAAACCCAAGCTATGATGTACTTGCCATTATGGCGGCAAAAGAGGCCATGCCGGCTGTTTTTGTGGCCGATATCCTGCTTCAAAACCCCTATGGTATTAAAAACGGTGCCGTAAGGGATGCACTGGCAAACCGAACCGACACCCTTTCGCAACAGAGCCTGAATGCCATCTTTCTGGCAGCCGATTCCCTTACCCAATACGAAATGTATGAAATGGAGGTAGCCTATAATAAAAAAGAGCTGAGAAAGGCCAGAAATGAGCTGCACAACTATTATCTTGATGCCGACACCACCCTGATTGATGTGAATGGTATCATCGGTGCTCTTGATAGTGATGGTGATTTTCAAAGCATCTTTTCACTGATATTGCACTATTATGAAGTATTGGATCCATCGAATGTGGATACCTACAAACAGGTGCTGTACCAGATAGCCACCGATACTTTTGAAACAGATGCCTGTGATATCCTTTTCGAACTCCTTGATCTGGTGTACTTCACCTACGGAGGAGATTTCACCCAATTGCAACAGGATGATATCAACCAGCTGATCGACATGGCATTTGGAACCACCGTGGCATCCAGTGTGGCATTGTCAATCCTGGAGGCCTATCTGGGGTACTCCTTTGGTCTGATTTCATCCGATCTTACTTCTTATTTGCCAAGAATCGGGAAAACACCGAAGGAACCAATCCTGAGCAAGCCAACTGTTTTTCCCAACCCAGCAGGTACAACCCCCATAGTCTCCATAATTACCGATGTACCCGGAACTGAAATTTCTGTGAGGGATCTCTCACCGGAAGGATACTGATCCGGCAATCTATTCAGGGAACCAGTACTGAACTGGATGTAAACAGCCTTGCCAATGGAGTTTACCTGATTACCATATTCAATCAGGGAAAACCGGTTGGCATCGAAAAACTTGTAATACGCAAATAAACATTCCTCCGGCGGGGGCTGTGGAACAGTCCCCGCCCTTATACTTTTTACCATGCAAAAGATACTCTTTACTCTGTTCTTCTTTTTGATTTCCATAGGTTTACACGCACAGGTCCGGGTGCCTTCACCCTATATTCAGCCTGGTAAGCTAAGCCAGGGCGATGGATACCCACAACAACTGCCATCGCAAAAAATTCCTTTCTTCGCGCCGGGCTCCGGAAAACAAACCTTGCAGATCTCCTACGTCATCCATAAATATTTTACCCTGTCGAATTACGACGTAAATGTGTATGGCACGGATGCCCTGGAGATGGATGGGTACATTTACCTGAACGGTGAGTACCGCGACAAGCTGCCCGGTGCGGTGAAAACCAGCATCTGGAAACCTTTTATCATGAAACTCGACCAAACTGGGAATCAAGTGTGGGTTCGGAAAGATTCTTTAGGAGAATTCAACCAATTCCGGACCTATATGCATAACCTGATCATGCTTTCAGACGGAAATTTGCTTTCAATGGGTGAATATGTCTCATTTGACAGTACTCAGATTTTTTTAGATGAAAAAACTTTTTTTATCAAGCTCGATACCGCAGGAAACCTCATCTGGAGTAAGATTGTGGAACTGCCCGACTCCCTTGGCGGACTGATCTGGTCTGTGGACCTGCTGCCTGAGGCCGACGGCCGGTTTACCACCCAGGCCTATACTGTTTCCGAAAGCCGACATTTTGGTTATGACAGCCTGTATTATGGGGACACCACTTTTGTAACCATTGTGCAATTCGAAAGCAATGCCAACATTATTAACATGAAGCGATTCTTTGTAGGAGGAGGACATAAAACCGCTGTAATGTGCAGTGGCATTGTGAAAACCGAGGATGGGGGGTATTTGCTTGCAGGTCATAATGAGTTTAAGAATGACCCAACCTGGTCTGCCCACTTTAACAGAAAATACTATTTACTCAAGCTTGACAGCAGTTTGGATTTATCCTGGACTCAGATATTTGACAAGACTCTTGATTTCATTATCAATAAGCTTTGTGTTAACCAAAGTAAAAATGGCGGTTTTCTGTTTGCTACTACCGATGGTGATTCCACCTATCCGGTGGGATGGGGTTATATCCACTTCGGAAGAATGGATTTAAATGGAAATATTGTTTTGCAGGCATATCATGGAAAATACCTGCATCCTAATGGCTTATATCTGGCATCAGCAGCACCCATGGGGATTGTTGAAGATGAAGCCGGGAATATTGTAATTGCCTCTCAGGTCAATGGTTTTTCGGGAGTGTACCTGTTTTGCTCCGACACTTTGGGCAATGAAATTTGGAGCCGTTGGGTTCCGTATTGGGGTGAATTTTTATACAATCTAAGGAAAGCCGAATCGGAGGGTTTTCTGATTACGGGTGTTGGTGCCGGTGCCTGGCTGGCAAAAACCGACAGCATTGGCTGTGTAATGCCCGGCTGTATCGATACCCTGATGCATATTGGTATGGAGGAGTTGAATCTGTTGAAATACGAGCCAATGATCGTATATCCAAATCCTGCACATGAGGTTCTTTATCTGAGCTTAAACCTCCTGCACGATAGGATTTCAAAGGCCGAAATGTATAACCTGCAGGGAAAACTCATGGCAACTCTCAGACCCGAAATCCAACTCGTTACTTTGGATGTTTCGGACTTGAAACCAGGAATGTATATCCTAAAAGTCACCACAGAAAAAGGAATTGTAATCACCAAAAAAGTGGTGAAGGAATGATGTGGAAATGTGTAAATGTGTTGATTTTTAACCTATAAGATCATTTAAGAAGTCATTTAAGACATTTAAGCTTATATGAAACCTTATATTTTCTTATATGTCTTATATGGTTTTAATGTCTGAATGTTAAAATAAAACACCGATGACGCGGATTCATTAAGATTTGCACTGATTTTCTTTTACCACATTGCATCATAGGCAACATAGGATCATAGCTTTTTCTATGTGGCTATGATTCCTATGTTGCTATGTGGTTCAGTAAACGACAGAGCCCCAGAAGCATGCTTGGCATTTACCTCATCGACTCATTGATACAGGTAAGCAGTGCAAATGCCACCATAAAGCAGATGAGCACTTCCGATCTGAAAGAAAACCCGGAATCTACGATTTATGTGTATCCGAACCCAGCTACTGACATGCTATTTGTGGTAACAGAAGGAACAGCGATGCCATCGGGATGTTTCATTGAAATCTATGCTTATACCGGCAAGCTGATGGGCAGAAGTGCTGTTAACAGCAATACCATTACCGAGCTTCCCGTTAATCTGTTGGATAAAGGATTTTACTTCTACAGGGTGGTGGATCAAAATAAAACCTTGAAATCGGGCAAACTGATCATTCAATAAACCACTCCTTTTTTGCTTCCGGCAATTTAAACAACGGTGAAAGCCCGCCCCTAAGGAAACATGCATAGGCAAACCAACAGAAAGTAACTTTAAGGGCGGGCTTTTCTATTATCCTTATCTGGTTTTGATCAGCTTTTGGGTCACTGCCATTTTTTGATCGGCCAACGATAACACATAAACCCCTGCTGGTAAATCATGCAGAAAAATGCGGTTTGTTTCCAGGAGTCTCCCATGAAACAATAACCTTCCATGCAGATCGTACAGTTCCCAAACAACCTCAGGCAACCCTTTGGGCAGTACTACAAAAACCTGTTCGGTAAAAGGATTGGGATATACCTGAATTTCAGACAATTCTATTTTTGGATCGGTAATATCTGTGGTTTCGCTTAGTCTTGCAATATACCCCTTGTGCTGCTGGTTGTTCACAAGGGTGTCTTGCCCTATTATAAGCATCTGACAACCATATAATCCTGCTATGTAAGTGCTCATCGAAAAGTCAACACAAAGATCTTCAATATGTTCATTTCCACTGCCCGCAACAGAAGCCGCCCACTGGGGAATACCGGAAGCATTGTATTTTACGATGAAAATATCATAACCTTGTAAGTAGTTGGCGTTTTGCAAAGTATCCATGCCAATGATCAAAGCAGGCCCGTAATACGAACCTGTAGCAATGATATCACCGTTCTGATCAACCGCAACATTGGTTCCCCCGTCTTTACTGATGCTCAGTGTACCTCCAACCGATTGCACCCATTGCACATTCCCCGAGAGATCATGTTTTGCAAAAAAGGCACAAGACTCCCCCACTGGTGCTAACACCACATTTCCAACTAAACCGGAAGGGGCAAGGATCCCACCGGCAACCACTGAGCCTCCGGAAGGATGAGCCGCGACCTGTGCCCCGCCTGAGCTGCCAGGGCCACCCTCTGCTTTTACCCATACCAAGTTGCCGGCCGGATCGTATTTGGCCAAAAAGAAAGATTGTAAAATTCCCAATCCAGTGGTTGCCGGATTAAACAAAGCCACCGTATCGAACCAGGCAGGGCTGCTTGTAAAAAAGCCCACAATCAACACATGACCTGTTTCATCGATATCAATCGATTTTGAGCCCTCGTAACCTGCTCCTCCGACAGATCTGGCCCACAGCAGATTACCATTGGTATCATACTTGGCCAGAAAAAGGTCTGTGTTTCCCATATTGATCAGGGTGTCGCTCCCAAACACAACTAAGGGGTAGAGAATATTCCACTAACCAATAGATTATCCTCATGATCTTCTGCTACATCAATGTAATATCCCATGAGACGCATCCCTCCGATAACCTTTCCCCATTGATAGTTGCCTGCAGAATCCAGCTTAACAATGAACTGGTAACCATAGTCAGGTGATGAAGTACCCGGCAAATTAATCAAAGTATCACTACCAAAAACCAGATAAGGGCTTGCGAACACCCCGGTAAGATACAAATTGCCCCCCTTGTCGAAAGCAAGCTGGTTACCAAATTCATGTCCATATCCACAAAAAGTCTTTACCCACAACACATTGCCCGAAGAGTTTATCTTAGCTAAGAATACATCTGCCCACTGAACACCGCATGGTTGCAAAGTATCAGCACCAAAGGTGATAAATCCATCACCATAACCGCCTGTTACATAGATATACCCATCAGGGCTTGCATTGACACCATTAAAGAAGGATTTCCCTGGCCCACCGGTGGTTCTTGCCCATTCCCAAACAGGTTTCTGGGAGGACAAAGGCATGGCAATCAACACAAAAACCCACAATATGATGTGTTTCATGAGAATTGCATTAATTTCTTACTACCGCACAAAAATACAACTATTCATCCCAGAATGCAATCTGAGAATAAATGACAGATTGAAAGTCAGCGAGCTCAAAGAAACAGAACACGGATTATGCCGGCTAATAATTCTCCGGTTTGAGCTGCATGAAGGCCTTCGGATGGAGGCAGGCAGGGCAGTTCTCCAGTGCCTTTGCCGATTCATACACATAGCCGCAGTTGATGCACTGCCACCATACCTTGCCATCACGCATAAATACCTTGTCCTCTGAGATGTTCTGCAATAGCTTCAGATAACGCTTCTCATGCTCCTCCTCCACCTTCGCAATGAGTTTAAAGGCGGTGGCTACGGCTTTAAATCCCTCTTCTGCTGCGATCTCGGCAAAATGGGGATACAGATCGGTCCACTCCTCGTTTTCCCCTTCAGCGGCAGCCTTCAGGTTTTCTGCTGTAGTACCCACGATACCGGCAGGAAACATGGCGGTAAACTCTACCATGCCCCCTTCGAGAAAGCCGAAGAAGCGCTTGGCGTGTTCTTTCTCCTGGTTGGCGGTCTCCTGAAATAGGTTGGCGATCTGCTCGTACCCCTCTTTGCGGGCTGCTTTGGCAAACATCTCGTACCGGTTGCGGGCCTGGGATTCCCCTGCAAATGCCTTCAGCAGGTTCTGCTCTGTGCGTGTTCCTTTCAATGAATTTTCCATAGTGATTGATTTTCTGTGTGTTTGTATGAATAATTTCGATTTTTTGTCAGTGTTAAAAATACCAAAGAAATCAGCATTCTGTTCGACCGGCAACACAATGATCATCATTAAACCGTAATTTTGTACCATTCTAAATAACCAGACCCATGACCGCACAAGAACTTCCCCACCTATCGGATATGATCAGGGCACAGACCGTGCTGAAAAGCTATATCAAAGCCACACCCCTCGAGCACAGCAAGACTTTCTCGGCCATGTCGGGGGCCAATGTGTATATGAAACTCGAGAACCTGCAGTCGACCGGTTCCTTCAAAGTACGGGGGGCACTGAACAGGGTCAGCAGCCTTACGGAGGATGAGATGCTGCGGGGTGTGGTTTGTGCCTCTGCAGGTAACCACGCACAGGGTGTGGCCTATGCTGCCTCGAAATTCGGTGTAAAAAGCAAAGTGTTCATGCCGGTTTTCACCCCGCCCCTCAAGGTGATTGCCACCCGGGCCTACGGCGCTGAGGTGATCCTAACAGGGGAAACATTTGATGACGCTTTTTCTGCTGCCATGGAGGACATCGAAAAAAATGGCGGAACGTTTGTTCACCCCTTCAACGACCCGCTCATCATCGCAGGGCAGGGAACCATCGGCCTGGAGGTATTTTCACAGCTCGAAGACATCCATGCCATCGTAGTTCCGATCGGAGGGGGTGGCCTTATCGCGGGCATCGCCATTGCCATCCGGCAGCTCAACCCCGATATCAGGATCATCGGAGTGGAAGCCGACGGGAGCCAGTCGATGAGCCTTTCGCTGGAGAAGAAGGCGATCACCACCATGAAGCATCTGCACACCATTGCCGATGGCATCGCGGTGAAGACCCCGGGCACCCTAACCTTCGAGGCTGTAAAAAAGTATGTGGATGAAGTGGTTGTGGTGAACGACGCCGAAATCGCCCGCACCTCCTACCTGCTGCTGCAGCGGGCCAAAATGCTGGCAGAACCCTCAGGCGCAGCCTCACTGGCCGCTGTAATCTACAAGAAATCAAAATATCTCGAAGGAAATGTGGTTCCCATCATCAGCGGTGGAAACATCAACATGGGATTGCTGCAGCAGGTGATGGAAAAGGGGATGATGGACGAACAGCTCAGGGCCCGCATCGCCGTATTAATCCCGGACCTGGCCGGGGAGCTCAAATCCATCATCTCGATCCTCGAAAAACTGAGGGCCAACATCCACGACATCTCCCACGACCGGTCAATGACATCGGTACCGGTGGGGTATGTGCTGGCCACCATCACTTTTAACCTGCAGGATACCAGTCAGCTCGAAACCATCAAACAAAAGCTCGATGAGAAAGGGCTTCAGTACAAGGTTTTACGGTAGAGGCTCCTGCTATTTCAGCATGTCCAGAATAGGTGATTTGAGTGCTTTTGCATAGTTCTCTGCCACCACCGACCAGTCGATCACATTCCACACAGCTGTGAGGTAATCCGCCCTGCGGTTCTGATAATTCAGGTAGTACGCATGCTCCCACACGTCAATCCCGAGGATCGGGATGCCATGCACTTTCGCCACATCCATCAGCGGATTGTCCTGGTTTGGTGTTGATACCACCGCCAGGCGACGATCGGGGGTAAGCACAAGCCATGCCCAACCCGAGCCGAACTGCCCCATCGCTGCCCGGTTGATTTCACGCTTCAGGGAATCAAGGGTGCCGTACTGGGCAGTGATTGCGGACATAAGATCACCTTTCGGCATCAATGCTGGTTTCGGCGAAAGGATCTTCCAGAACAGGTCGTGGTTGTAATGCCCGCCCCCGTTGTTCCGGATGGCATCTCCCATCCTGCTGATATTCAGCATCAGTTCGGTCAGGGTCATCTTCTCCAGAGGGGTACCGGCAATTGCTTTGTTCAGGTTGTTCACATACGCCTGGTGATGCTTCGTATGGTGGATCTCCATCGTACGGGCATCCAGATGGGGTGCCAGCGCATCGTAGGCATAGGGCAGGGAGTCTAGCTTAAACGGTTGTGCCAAAAGGGTATATGGCAATAAAATAGTCGCTAAAAGAGCAAGAAGTGTTTTCATGGTTCAATTGTTTTTTCAAATGAACAATAAAAACCTCCTAAAGTTTGATCACCCGGAACTGAAATGCCGGGTACCTACTTCATCTTTTGCCTCTTCACGAGGTAAGGCAGCAGCACCTGCCGGAAGCCCATACGGATATTGGCCTCCACGAAATCAATGTGGTACTGGTCGCACCGTACCTTCAGCTCCTTCTGGAATGAGGTGAGACGTGCCTTGTATTCTTCTCTGATTTCATTGGGATTGAGCCGCACCACCTCCCCGCTCTCCATGTCGATGAACCGGTGGGGGCGGTTGTCGTAATCAAACTCTATTTCTCCGGGCTGATCCACCACATGGAAGAAAATCACCTCGTGTTTGTTGTACCGCAGGTGCTGCAGGGCATCGAAAAGTTCTGCGGGATCTGCCTCCGTATCAAACATATCACTGAACAGCACCACCAGCGACCTGCGGTGAATGGCCTCGGCGATCTCATGGAGCGCCTTTGCGGCAGAGGTTAACCGTTTCTGTTCCGGCTGATACTGATCCAACAGCTTCTCCAGCTCCGAATAGAGGAATTTATAGTGCACGTTGCTCGACCGGCAACGGGTTTGCAGTTCAATTCCACTGCTGAAAAGGGAGAGCCCGGCGGCATCCCGCTGCTGCCGGAGCATGTGCATGATGGCAGCAGCACAATACACCGAGAAGGTGGCTTTATTGGGATTCTCAACGGTAACCTTATCAATTACCGGAAAATACATCGAAGAGCTGTTGTCGATGATCAACTGGCACCGGAGGTTGGTCTCCTCTTCGTACCGCTTCACAAACAGCTTTTCGGTTTTGCCGTAAAGCTTCCAGTCGATATGACGTGTGGATTCACCGGGATTGTAAAGCCTGTGCTCGGCAAATTCAACAGAGAATCCATGAAACGGGCTCTTGTGCAGCCCCGTTATAAACCCCTCCACCACCTGCCGTGCAAGAATCTCCAGCGGGCTGAACGGGTCGATATACTTTTGTTCAACAATAGGCATAGACAAAAGGAAATAGCGTGATACCGGTTCCTGATGGAATAATCCGGCTCATCCTGAAATAGTTACAGTATTCACATCAATCAGAGAAGTGCTTCCAGCTTTTGCACCAGTACCGATTTGGGTACGGCGCCCACCTGCTTGTCGACTACCTGACCGTTTTTCAGGAAGAGCACTGTGGGGATATTGCGGACGCCAAATTTCGTGGTCACGTTGGGGTTGCTGTCAACGTCAAGCTTCCCGATCACCGCTTTCCCTTCATACTCCCTGGCCATCTCTTCAATCAGGGGTGCAATCATACGGCATGGGCCGCACCAGACTGCCCAGAAGTCGATTATTACCGGTTTATCCGATTTTACCACCAGTTCTTCAAAATTCGCATCGTTGATTTCTAATGCCATTATGCGTGTAATTATAGGTTTCTGCAAACTTACAATTTTTCAGAACATTTTGTTCACGGCTGAAAGGATAAACTTTGGTTATTTATCCTCCAATGCATAAACGACCCCAGGAACATCCTTGATATTCCGCAGGAAATCAAAGGGATTCACATACCGTTTCGGAAGGAAAAACATCATCGTTTCCTCTTCATTTCTCACAAACATCTTGATTTTGCAGTTGCCCGGGTGCGCCCGGATGAGTTTCAGCAATTGAGCAGCAAGATGTTCATCTGCAGTGGTTTGCTTCAAATCCACCGACAAAATGATCCCTTTTACGTAATGATTCAGCACCTCCGACAGGAGCTTCACATCCCTGATCCGGTAAAAGTACTCTTCAGATCCTGCATGGCGCTGTGTCACATCCCCTTTGATAAAGAGGAACTCACCCTTCACCATCAGATGTTTCCATTTCAGGTAATCCTCGCCATACAGGCTCAGGGAAAATGTACCCTGATAGTCTTCGAGGGTAAGGTTTCCAAAGGGTCTTCCGGTTTTCGAATACCGGTGGGCCACCTCATTCACGATCACCCCGAGGGTGAACTCACGCTGCATGAAGCGTTTCATGTCGTTTTTCACCTCATCGGTGTTATTCCGCACAAAGGTCCTGATTTCCAGCTTATACTGGTCGAGGGGGTGTCCGGACACATAGAATCCGATCACCTCCTTTTCGTTACTGAGTTGCTGGAGGGGGGACCAGGGGTTGCAGCTGGGGAGCAACGGATCGGGGATTGCAGCCGCTTCATCGTCGCCGAAAAGGGATTGCTGTGCCGTTTCCCTGTGCTGCTGGGCCAGCCCCCCGAAACGGATGAGTTTTTCGATGAAGGTGGTGCCATCCACCCCTTCGGAATGGAAAAACTGGGCGCGGTGGGTTCCCAGGCTGTCGAAAACCCCGGCCATGGCCATCGCCTCGAGGCATCGTTTGTTCACGGTCTTCAGGGGCACACGCTTGATGAAGTCGAACACCGAGGCGAAGGCTCCCCGGCTCCGGCGTTCCTGTATGATCGCCTGTGCAGCGATTTCACCCACACCCTTCACCGCTCCGAGGCCGAACAGGATCTCCCCCTTTTCGTTGGTGGAGAACCGGATGCCACTGTGGTTGACGTCGGGCCCCAGCACATTGATGCCGCTTTGCCGGCAGGCATCGATGTAAAGGGTGATTTTTTTGATGTCGCTCAGGTGGTGCGTGAGCACGGCGGCCATGTACTCAGAGGGGTAGTGGGCTTTCAGATAGCCTGTCTGGTAAGCCAGCAATGAGTAAGCGGCAGAATGGGATCTGTTGAAGCCATATTCTGCAAATTTGGCCATGGTGTCGAAGACCTCTGTGGCCTTGTTCCGGTCAATTCCCCTGGCTTCAGCCCCTTCAATAAAATCCAACCTCTGCTGAAGCATGATCTGAATCTCCTTTTTCCCCATGGCTTTCCGCAGATTATCGGCTTTCCCGGGCGAGAACCCCCCCATAATCTGGGCCGCCTGCATGATCTGTTCCTGGTACACCATAATGCCGTAGGTATAGTCAAGGATCCCGCTCAGCATCTCGTGGGGGTATTCCACTTTCGCCTTTCCGTGCTTCCGGTCGATATACACCGGGATGTAATCCATCGGGCCCGGGCGGTAGAGGGCATTCATGGCGATCAGGTCTTCGATCCCTTCGGGCTGAAGGTCTTTGAGGTACATCTGCATCCCCTCCGATTCAAACTGGAAAAGCCCCATGGTATCGCCCCTTCTGAAGAGGGCAAAGGTCTTTTCGTCATCCAGCGGGATGGTATCGATGTCGATTTTTATCCCATGCCGCTCCTCGATGGCCACCAGCGCGTCCTTGATCATAGACAGGGTGCTGAGGCCCAGGAAGTCCATTTTCAGCATCCCCACCCCTTCAATCAGCTTCCCGTCGTACTGGGTAACCATGATGCTTGACTCCTTCTGGGTGCAGAGGGGGATGTGTTCAATCAGGGGTTCGGGGCCGATGATCACGCCACAGGCATGGGTGCCGGTCTGCCGCACGGAGCCTTCGAGGGTCTGGGCAAACCGGAGGGTTTTCTGCACCTTCTCCTCCCCCTCCTTCAGTTCCTGCATCAGGTCGGGCGAATCGCGCAGGGCCGACTCCAGGGTGACTTTCGGGCCATCGGGCACCATTTTCGCCAGGCGGTCTGCCTCGGGCAGTGGGAGCTTCAGCACCCGGGCCACATCGCGGATGGCCGATTTGGCTGCCATCCTTCCAAATGTAACAATCTGTGCCACATGGTCTTCGCCGTATTTGTCCTGTACATAGCGGATGATATCATCGCGGCCGTAATCATCAAAATCCACATCGATATCGGGCATCGACATACGCTCCGGGTTCAGGAACCGCTCGAAGAGCAGCCTGTATTTTATGGGGTCGATATTGGTGATGCCGATGCAGTAGGCCACGGCAGAGCCTGCTGCAGAACCCCTGCCGGGTCCCACCAGGGTTCCCCTGCGGCGGGCCTCTGCAATAAAATCCTGTACAATCAGGAAATAGCCGGCATACCCCATCCCCCGGATCACATCCAGCTCATAAACCAGCCGCTGCTTGACCTCTTCGTTTAAAGCACCATATTTCGCTGCAGCCCCTTCGTAGGTGAGGTGACTGAGGTAGGCATCGGCATCCGCAAAACCCTCCGGCAGCGGAAATACCGGCAGGATCACATCCCTTTTCAGATCGAACACTTCAACCTTATTGGCAATCTCCAGGGTGTTCTCCAGCACCTCCGGCATTCCGGGGAACAGCTTTTCGATCTCACCGGCCGACTTCAGGTACTCCTGCCCGGTGTAGTGGAGTGCGTCGGCATCGTCATAATCCTTACCGGTGTTGAGGCAGATGAGGATTTTATGGGCATCGTAGTCTTCGGCCCTGATAAAATGCACGTCGTTGGTAGCCACCATGCGGATTCCGGTTTCGGCGGCAATGGCGTCAATCACAGGGTTCACCTCCTGCTGTTCGGGGATCCCGTGGTTCTGGAGCTCGAGGTAATAGTCCTCCCCGAAAATCTCCTGAAACTCGCGGGCGATGGCCAGCCCGGCTTCGTATCCCGACTTCATGATGGCTTGCGGAAGCTCTCCCCCCAGGCAGGCCGACAGGGCGATAAGCCCTTCAGAATGCTCACGGATCAGCTGCTTGTCGACACGCGGGGTGTAGTAAAATCCCTCCAGATACCCCTTTGAGACCAGCTTTGCCAGGTTGTGGTATCCTTCCTTGTTTTTGGCGAGCAGAATCAGGTGGTGACCGCTGCGGTCGTCCCTGCCCCCCCGGCGGGTACGATCACCCTCGGCTACGTAGACTTCGCAGCCAAGAATAGGCTTTATTTCCTGCTTTATTGCCTCGCTCAGAAAATGGATGGCGCCAAACATATTGCCATGGTCGGTGATGGCGAGCGCCGGCATCCCCAACTCCTTTGCACGGGAAACCAGCGAGGAAATCCCGGAGGCCCCGTCGAGGAGCGAATATTGTGTATGAACGTGCAGATGAACAAATTGAGACATGCAGTAAGGTGTTTTTCCGTGGGATATTTGCAAGGCTAAAAATAAAAGGTTTCTCGCTGCCGGGGGTGAATGTTGATAACTTATGAAAGACTAAGGGCAAAAGGAAAAAGGAAAAAGTGAAAAAGCTGAGAAAATCCGTGGGATCTGCGGGTCAGGGACCAATGTGAAAATGCTGAGCAAAGCGAAGTCCCGGGAGCGAAGCGATCCGGGATGTAAATGTGTAAATGTGTTGAATTTTAACATATAAGATTATTTACGAAGGCATATAAGCTTATATGAAACCTAATATTTTCTTATATGTCTTATTTGGTTTTAATATCTGCGGAATCAGCGGGTAAAAAAAGAACGCAGATACTTCGGCTGCGCTCAGTATAAGTAACGCGGATTTTTTTTTGATTTTCACTGATTTTAAAAATCACGAAAGAACTCTCTCCGTGTTCCTCCGTGCCCTTAGTGCCTTTGTGGTTAAAGAAAAACCTTGGTAATCAAAAAAAGAATCCCTACCTTTGCACCCCCATTTGATGGGAGAATTAATACCAACTAACACAAACCGGTATGCCAACAAAAATCAGGTTACAGAGAAGAGGTAAGAAGGGACAGCCCTTTTACCACATTATTATTGCGGATGGTCGTGCACCACGAGACGGAAAGTTTATTGAAAAGATTGGCAGTTACAATCCACTGACCAAACCGGCCACCATCGAAATCGATTTCGACAAGGCCCTGCAGTGGTTACAGAACGGAGCCCAGCCCACCGACACCGCCCGTGCAATCCTTTCGTACAAGGGGGTGATGCATAAAAACCACCTGCTGAAGGGTGTGCAGAAGGGTGCCATGACGCCGGAGCAGGCTGAAGAGAAATTCCAGACCTGGCTCAAAACCAAGGAGGAGACCATCCTGCAGAAGGTGAAACAGGAAGAGCTCGACAAAAAGAACAAGAAGAAGAAAGCGCTGGAAAGCGAAATCAAGGTGAACGAAGCCATTGCGGCCAGGGTAGCCGAGAAGCGCGCTGCCAAAATCATGGCCGAAACGGCACCTGCCCCCGCAGAAGAAGCTCCTGCCGAACCACAGGAAGCTGCTGATGCCCCTGCTGAAGAGCCGGCAGAATAATCTTCTCTGCAACTTCCCGCGATGATCCCCCGCGACCAGGCCGTTGAGGCAGGTACCATAACCCGCAAATGGGGCTTCGAAGGTGAAGTGTTGCTGAAATCAGCAGAAGAATTTGCACATCTGAAAAAGTTACCGGAATCAGTCTTCGTTGAAATACAAGGGAGACTGGTTCCTTTTTTGGTTCTCTCAGCCAGAAGGCAGGGCGCGGGTGCCTTTGTGGTGCTGCTGGCCGACTCAGCCCCGCCGGTGCTGGAACGGCTGCTCCAGGCCACGGTGTGGCTGCTGCGGAAAGACCTTGCTGCCGCGAAAAAAGCTGCTTACACCGCTGAAGATCCGGAAGGATACGAAGTTGTGGACAAAACCCATGGAACCATTGGCACCGTGAAGGAGGTGTGGAGCCGTGAAGAACAACCCCTGCTGGTGGTAACCTCTCACGGGAAAGAGATCCTGATCCCCATGGACCCCGGAATCATCCGCAGGACCGATCATAAAAAACGGCGGATCCACATCGAAGCCCCTGAAGGGCTGATAGATATGTACCTCAACCCTTAGTGACCATGGGGGTTTTCCGCTTTAAGCAATTTGCCGTCGACGACACCGGCTGTGGCATGAAAACCGGCACCGATGCTGTGCTGCTCGGTGCATGGGCTCCCCTGCCCCACTCCGGTCGGGTGCTTGACATCGGATGTGGATCGGGCATCATCAGCCTCATGCTTGCACAGCGCCATCCCAGCCTGCACATCACCGGCGTGGAGATCGATGCGGAGGCAGCAGCACAGGCACAAACAAACGTGCTTCAAAGCCCCTTTGCCTCCGGGGTTCAGGTGGTGCATGCCGACGTAAGAACCTTTGCCGGCGAACACCCGGGGCAATACCATCTGGTTGTGAGCAACCCTCCCTTCTTCCAGGAATCACTTAAAAGCAACGACAAAAAGCTAAATGATGCCCGCCACGATACCTCCCTGAATTTCACTGAGCTGGCGCAATCGGCCCGAAAACTTCTCGCTCCCCACGGACAATTCTGCCTGATCCTGCCGGCTGAAAGCTTCCCCGTATTCAACGAAAGGGCCCTGTTGGCAGGGCTGTATGCCGAAATTCTCGTTGCCGTACATCATAAATCTGAATCGGCAGCCGTTAGAATGATGGCTTGTTACCGCACGGATCATACCGGCAAAACCCGTGAAACCAGCATCAACATCCGCCGCTCCGACAACAGCTGGTCGGAGGAATATCTGGATCTGACCCGTGATTTTTACCTTTTTGCTTGACACTCCGTAAAGAATTGTAACTTTGCACCGCCAAATCAGCCTCTTATGGACAAACGCCTTGTTCGACTGATCACCGTAGTTCTCGTCATCACCGGCCTGGCCTTCTGGACCTGTCAGTCAGAAAAGGACACCAGCATTTACGTGGCCATCGCCAAGTACAGGGACACGGAAAATTACGCCGCCTACAAAGCGTGGTTACAGGGTGTCGACTCCAACATCGTACTGGTAGACATGTACCACATCCCGATGGATTCAGCTCTGATTATGCTGGAGAAATGCAGCGGACTGCTGATGAACGGCGGTGCTGACGTTCACCCTGGCTACTATGACCAGTTTGAAGACACGGTAGTTTGCGAAATCGACGGATACCGGGACACCCTTGAGATGGCCCTGCTGAAACGGGCCCGGGAGCTGAAAATGCCTGTATTCGGCATCTGCCGTGGCCTGCAGGTGATCAATGTTTTTCATGGCGGCTCTCTCTATCCCGATATCCCCACCCGGTTCGACACTACGGTAACCCACCGCAATGCAGAACGAGACTACGAAAATTTCCATCCCGTTACCCTGGCCGAAGGTTCTGCCATCCGATTGCTCACCGGCCAGGCCACCCACGAGGTGAATTCGGTGCACCACCAGGGCATCGAAGTGCTGGCCCCGGGCCTCAAAGCAACAGGCTGGTCGCCCGATTCACTCATAGAAGCCATCGAACCCGACGGAAATTCCGGGTTCCCGTTTCTGATGGCGGTGCAATGGCACCCCGAACGGCTCGGCCTCAACCACCCGATGTCGGGTCCGCTGGCCAGAAAGTTTGTGGAAGAGGTACATGCCTTTTACGCCGAACAAATAAAGCAGAAGTAACCCCACTTTTTACTTTTTACTTTTGCCTTTTGCCTTTATCCTTCCTTCGGGGGAAGCGGCTCATTGAACATATACGCCAATCTGAAGGTAACCAGATTGTTGTATTGTTTCCTCTGCCATTCACGCTGGCTGAAATCATCGGTAAAGGTGGCAACCCTGATTTTATCCATCGAATACTGGAATCTCACATTCATACTCAGCCTCTGCCAGATCCTGAATTTCACGTCGACAAGGGCCAGATAATCGTTGCGATCATATACCGCACCAGACCCCAGAAGGGTGGCAGAGGTACGAATCCCTTTCTCCCACTCTTTAACCCCCACCAGTTTAGCAAAAGCAAATCCGGCTCCCACGGTAAAAATGTCCCGGTCGTTGTATTGCAGATAAAAAGGAACCTCCACGTACTCAAGCTCCAGGCGGTACTTCCTGTAGCTCGAAATGTTCCGGGGCTGGTTTGCCCCTTTCTGTGCGTAGAGGGTTTCGAGGGTAAGCAGGAAGTTCTTTTTCAGGGGCACCGTGCCGGCAGCTCCCCCGTGGAACCCATATTTCCTGTAACCGTAAATCTCATCCCCATCCACCTGCGACACATTGAAGCCGAACACGAAGCCCCCTCTGATCTTCTGTCCGGATGCGTGCAGGCCCGATACCAGAAGGATCAAAAGCAGCAGACAGAATGTGACTTTTCGCATGCAATATGGGTTTAACAATGGTAACGCATCCTGAACGGTTGCAGTATCATTGGGGGGATAAAGATACAAAACCCCCGCATTATGATCAGGCTTTAAGGGTAAGCTGAATTCTCTTCCTTTCAGGCTCCACCTGGAGCACCTTTACCGTGACCTTTTGGTGGAGGTGCAGGTACTTCCCGATATCACTCACGAATTCATCGGCTACCTGTGATATGTGGATCAGCCCGTCCTGATGCACCCCGATATCCACAAATGCCCCGAATGCTGCGATATTGGTAACGATGCCCGTGAGCACCATGCCGGGTTTGAGGTCGTGGATGGTTTTCACATCGGGATTAAACTCCACCAGTTCAAAATGCATTCTGGGGTCCCTTCCGGGCTTGTCGAGTTCTTTCAGGATATCTATGATGGTAGGCAGTCCGAACCGTGTATTCACAAATGATTCCGCCACAATGGATTTTCGGGCATCGCGGTCAGCGATCAGTCCTGCCGGGTCAAGCCCGCTCTGCTGTGCCATACGCAATACCACCGGATAGGCTTCGGGGTGTACTGCGGTGTTGTCGAGGGGGTTGGCTCCGCTCCGGATCCTCAGAAAGCCGGCCGCCTGCTCGAAGGCTTTCGGCCCCAGGCGTGGTACCTCCTTCAGTTGCTCACGTGAGCTGAATGTCCCGATTTTTTTCCGGTGCTCCACAATGTTGCCTGCCAGCACCGGGCCCACTCCCGACACATAGGTAAGGAGCTGCATACTGGCGGTGTTCACATCCACCCCCACCTGGTTCACACAGCTCACCACGGTATCTTCGAGCGACCGTTCCAGCAGTTTCTGGTTTACATCATGCTGGTACTGCCCCACACCGATCGATTTGGGCTCGATTTTCACCAGCTCAGCCAGGGGATCCTGCAACCGCCGGCCGATGGAAACCGCTCCCCGTACCGTGATATCGTAGGTTGGAAATTCGGCACGTGCCACTTTGGAGGCGGAGTACACCGATGCACCGCTCTCGTTTACCATAATCAGCACCACCTCCCGGTCGAAACGGATACCCCGCACCAGCGACTCGGTCTCCCGTCCGGCCGTTCCGTTCCCAACGGCGATGGCTTCAATCTTATACTGGCTCACCAGCGCCTTGATTTTTGCCGCGGCCAGTGCGTGTTCCCTCTGTGGCAGATGGGGATAGATGGTAGTGTTATGCAGCAGGTTCCCCTGTGCATCCAGGCACACCACCTTGCAACCGGTGCGAAACCCCGGGTCAATTGCCAGCACCCGCTTCTGTCCCAGCGGCGGGGCCATCAGCAACTGCCGTACATTGTCGGCAAAAACCCTGATGGCATAGGCATCTGCCCTCTCCCGGGCTGCAGCCCGCATCTCGGTCTCCATCGAAGGGGCTATCAGCCTTTTGTAGCTGTCGGCCGCCGCCAGGGCAACCTGCTGCCCTGCATCGAAATCATTCTTCACCACCACCCCTTCGAGAATCCGCTTTGCTGCTTCCTCCGGTGGTGCAATCACAAGTTTCAGAAAGCCCTCCTGCTCCCCCCTGAACATCGCCAGCAACCGGTGCGAAGGGGCCTTGTGCAGCAACTCATCCCACCGGAAATAATCGCGGTATTTATCCCCTTCCTGCTCTTTTCCCTTCACCACTGCCGAGAAGATCCGGGATTCCGTCTCAAAGAGCCTGCGGATTTTTGCCCTGCATACCTTGTTTTCATTGATCCATGCTGCAATGATGTCACGGGCACCTGCCAGCGCCTCCTCAACCGTGGCAACCCCACGCTCCGCATTTACATATTTGGCAGCCTCGGCCTGAAGGGGTATCAGCCCCTGCTCCATCAGGGTTTTTGCCAGGGGCAGCAGTCCCCGCCCGCGGGCAATCTCAGCACGGGTAACCCTTTTGGGCCTGTACGGAAGATACACGTCTTCCAGGTCCGCCAGGGTGTTGCATCCCAGTACCGACTGGCGCAATGCTTCGGTAAGTACGCCCTGCCCTTCCAGGCTCTTCAGCACCACCTCCCTGCGCTTTTCGAGCTCCTGGTAGCGCTCATTCAGATCGCGGATGCGGATCACAGATTCTTCGTCCATCGATCCGGTCATCTCCTTGCGGTAGCGTGCAATGAAGGGAACTGTTGCACCTTCAGCAAACAACTTCAGCACATTTGCCACATGGTGCACGGTGAGGTTCAGCTCACCGGCAATCCTCCCTGAAAAATCGTGGTTTGACATATCGTTTCAACGACAAAAATAACAGAATCATCGGAAAACCCCGGCAAATAAAAAAGCGCCCCGGTATGGGCGCTCCTTTTGCTTAATCTGTCTTCCGGCTTAGCCATTTAATGAGATCCACCTTGAAAGTTCTGTTTTGCTTGAATCGAAACTGAAAGCCCTGTTTACCAGATAGTACAGGTGGGGATCTGTCGTGTAGGCGTAAGCCCATTTGGCAAACTCGAGCTTGGTGGCTTCGAAACTGAAGAGCATCATGATCTGATAAACCATATCGGAAGTGACCAGGGACCGGGCGATGGCATCTTTGGCGATGGTGAGCTTTGTCTGCTCGAACGAAGCGGAGCGGATGGTCGCCACGAGGCTGCCGAACTCATGGGTACTCATCGCCTTTGCGCCGTAATGGCTGTTGTAACCTGTGCTGCCACTGCCTTTCCCACCTGTTCCATGATAACTGTTGTTACCTTTGCCGGCACCATTATGCCCTTTGGGAGGTGGCGGTGTCAGGGCCCATCTGCTTTTGGTAATCAGCCGGCCATCGGGGGTGATCACGACTTCAACACCGGCTTTAGCCTCAGTGCGGTAGGTGCCCCTGTACACCAGCTCGGCATATTTGGTGGCATACCCCTTGGCATTGCGGATATACCGGTACACATCCACCGTATGGAGACCGGGTATCACATCATAGAGGCGAAGCACAGAGCCATTGGGATCAAAGATCTCCCCATCGAAAAAAACATAAAATTCGGAACGGTCTTTCATCGAGAGATGGAATTCGCCGGATCCGAAAAGGCGCCCGGAAAAGATCAGGGCTGCGGCCAGGAGTAAAAGTCTTGTTTTCATGGTACTGTCCTCCATATTAAGTGTTCGGTGAAGCAATGCCAAAGACAATGCCTCTCAGCCCCGGAGAGGAAAAAGGGTTGTAAAAAAGTTGTAAATGATTGTAAAACCGGTTACCAGCCAGAAGTCAGCACATCCACGATGTGGATGGTTTTAATCGGAAGGTTCTGTTTGTCGATGATCCCCTGGAGGTGCATCAGGCAGGAGGCTTCTGTGGAAACAATATACTCGGCTCCGGTGGCCATGGCAAACTCAACTTTCTGCTGTCCCATAGCCACAGATATCGGTTCATTTTTCACCGCAAAGGTACCCCCGAAACCACAGCAGGTATCTGACTCTTCCATTTCAATCAGGGTCAGGCCCTCCACGTTCGCCAGCAGTTTTCTGGGCTCTTCCCTGATCCCATATTCCCGCAGGGCTGCGCAGGCATCATGATAAGTTACGCGATGCGGAAATACAGCTCCCACATCGGTGATATTCATCACATTGACCAGATAATCGGTGACCTCAAACAAATTGGGATGCAGATTTTTATACTGAAGATGGAGTGAGGAGTTATGGAAGAACCCGGGATAATAGTTCCTGATCATGCCCATGCAGGATGCTGAAGGGGCAATAACCGGTTTCCCGGAGGCGGAGAGTTCCTTTACCAGTTTTTCAGCGAGCACGCGCGACTCATCCCAATAGCCGCTATTGAATGCCATCTGGCCGCAACAGGTCTGTTCAGGGTTGTACAGCACCTCAAGCCCGATCTTTTCAAGCAGCCGCACCAGATTTTTCGCAGTTCCGGGATAGATCTGGTCTACAAAACAGGGGATAAAGATTTCAACCTGCATACTGTTCTTCTTCGTTCATCAATTTGCCATACATAAAACCTGCTTCATGAACAGATTTTTAGGACGATCTTCTCAGGCCAGCGATGCCCGGGAAAAATCCATTATCTGGAAAATAACGATTTTTCTTTCACAACCGTCACCTTCCCGTATTTCGTAAGCGCCTTGGTATCAAACCTTTTTGAATTACCTGCAATCATAATGGTAACGGGGGTATCCCGCAGGTTCTGCTTCTGGTAGTCAAATACAGCGCTGTGATCCATATTCTGAATTCCTTTCAGGATGATTTCAGAGGGATCACGGTCAAATCCTCTATGAACCCAGGATACATAATTCTGTGACAGGCTTCTGAAGTTGGGCTGGGCCGTTACGGTTGAGGAGACAATATAGCGGTTTATCATGACCATGCGTTCGGGTTTCTGGGGCATATTCCTCACCAGATCCATAAACACATCCACCGCCTCATTGGTCTTATCCGACTGGGTACCCACAAATCCTTTCAGCAACAGGCGATTCCCCTTTACAGGAGGTTGCACCAGAGAGCCACCGGCAGAGTATGCCATGGAGCGGTACTCGCGGATCTCCTGGAGCACGATTCCGGAGAAATCACCGCCAAAATAGGTATTGAATGCCCTGTAGAGTGCAATATCCATCGGATTGTACTCATTGGGTGCAGCATGGAAGAATATTTTGCTCTGTGTGGCTTTTTTCTTGTGGGCCACATACACCTCATTGGCCAGAAAGAGCTTGGGTGCGCGATAGAAAGGGGCTGTTGACTGAACCGGGAAATCAGCTGCAATTTTATACTGATCCGTAAGCCGTATCAGGTCATCCAGGGAGCGCACACCCACATAATGAATCTCAGGTGCGTAGGTAATTGCCCGGGAAAATGCAGCGACCAGGGTATCGGATTTCAATGCTTTGATCTGCTTCATGGTAAGCCGGTCGAGGTAGCTGGATTTTTCGCCATACAACACATACTCCACCAGTGCATCAGCCAGCATATCAGGTTCAGATCGCTCCATCTTTCTTCCTGCCTTCTCACCGTCGTACAGGGTAGCCAGCTTCTTCTGGTCAAGAACCGGGTTCTGCATCATCTGGCTCATCAAACCGAGGGCACTTCCAAAGTTCTCTTCGGGTCCGTCGATATAGAGGTTCATATAACTGTCATCGGCTGAGAAGCTGTAGGCACAGCCGAGCATGGCCATCCGCAGCTTAAACTGATCCACAGGCATTTCTTTAGTTCCTGCATAATTCATCATACTGGCAGCGTACTTCAGCACCGGCATCTTACCGGTACCGATCCCATACCGGATGGTCATCGAGAAGATGTCGTTTTTGGTATTCTTCACAGCAAACACCTGCACTCCGTTATCTTTGGTATAACGAAGGATATCCTCCCTGAAATTCACAAACTTATAGGCAGGTTCACCGGTTTCCATTTCGCTGATCCTTTTGTAGTACTCAGAAACTGCTTCCTGCTTCTGCTTAACAGGTTCAAAGCCCGGTTTTTCAATTTTTGGCTTTTTCGGGAAGCCCATCTTTGAGTAAAATGCGAGGAAATTATCGCCATAGTATTCATTGGCCACCCGTATGATTTCTTCGCGAGTGATATCCCTTACCCTGAAAGGCTCCTGCCAGATGGTTGCATAATCGCCGCTGCCGGCAAAAACATCCAGCAGTTTATAGGCGATACTGGAAGCAGATTCCAGTGCCATCACTTTATCCTTATAAAGATTCAGTTTGATGGATTCCAGCAGAGTGTCACTAAACTCTCCCCTTTTCAGGAGGGCGAGCTGGTCAAGCACCAGTTTCTCGGCATCCTCCAGCGACTGTCCTGCAATTTTGGGGATAAAGATGATCATGCCTGTACCGTAATCCAGATAATGCATATTCTGGCAGGCAGCCTGCAGAAGCTTATTGTCGATGGAGAGTTTATCAAGCAATCCGGTGCTGTTGCCATTTGAGAGGATTTGTCCTGCAACCTCCAGGATCAGTTCGTCGGGATGCCCTTTGGGAGGAACCCTGAAACCCAGCAATCCGATTTTCACAGGAGACATTTTCACCTCTTTGAATTCCCTGCCGCTGAAGGGATTTTCCACCCAGGTGATCTTATCGGGAATCGGTTTCTGCCGGAGGTTACCGAATGTGTTCTGAATCATTGGCATTACCTCCACCACATCGAAATCGCCGGCAAGAATGAGCCCCATATTGTTGGCAACATACCACTGGTCATAGAATGCCTGCATCTTGGTAAGTGACGGGTTTTTAAGATGTTCCATCGTACCAATCAGAGGTTGCTGCCCATAGGGATGGACTTTATAAAAGCTCTTGTTAAACTCCTCAAACAGATTCATAAAGAACATGTCGGAATACATATTCTTCTCTTCATATACCACTTCCAGTTCCGACTGAAAGGATCTGAACACAGGGCTCATAAACCTGTGGCTGTAGACCTCGAGCCATTTTGCCATCTGATGGGGCGGAAAAACATTGTAATACACCGTATGATCGGGACCGGTACCAGCATTGATATTGGTAGAGCCCATCTCTTTCAGGATCCTGTCAAGCTCATTGGGGATGGCATATTCATTGGCCTTGAGCGACTCCTCATTGATCAGCTTCTGGATGGCCTTGCGCTGTTCCGGGTCCTTCACAAGGGAAAGGCTGTCGTACAGATGGTAAATATTCTCGATGTGTACCGATTCCCGCGCCCAGTCGGTTGTGCCGATCTTGGTGGTTCCCTTGAAGAGCATATGCTCCATGTAATGGGCCATACCGGTGGCATCCGGGAGGTCATTCTTCCCTCCGGCCAGGGTAACCACCATACCTGTTACCTGCGGCAGGGAGCGATCGGGATACAGGATAACCGTTAGTCCGTTCTGGAGTTTATACACCAGTGGCAGCCCTGTATCGGATGTGAACTGTATTGCATTCCCTTCTTCATCATATTGTGCAACAGTCGCCAAAGGAAGCGACATGAATAGCATCAGGGCGATCAGAGCCAAAAGGTTTTTCATGATAAATAATTGATTTTATGAGAATAACAACGGATAATGATCAAATGTAAAAAGGGGTATAAAGGTATAAAAATCCCTTTATGATCATTACTATTGCAAACTGAACGTCAATTTTTGGAAATGAGAACCCTGAGGAAAGGTAGTTTGAAATTATCCCTTACATTTGCTGATCATCCAATCCTGCCATATGGAACTGAAAACTGCAGTATTCCCGGGGTCATTTGACCCTGTCACCCGCGGGCACGAGAATGTGATACAGCGGGCGCTCCCACTGTTCGACCGTATCGTGGTGGCCATAGGAGAAAATGCCGAAAAGCGATCGATGTTTCCATCTGACCTCAGAATGGAGTGGATCAGAAAAACTTTCGCAGGTGAACCGAAGGTCGTGGTGGAGCGTTACAGCGGCCTTACCGTTGATTTCTGCAAGTCTATCAGGGCACGGTATATCCTCAGGGGTATCCGGACTTCTGCTGATTTTGAGTTTGAACGGAGCATCGGACAGATCAACAAGATTTTATTCCCTGAGATAGAAACCCTGTTTTTCCTCTCCACGCCGGAATTTACTGCACTCAACTCCTCCATTGTCAGAGACATCATCAAACATGGCGGCAACCCTGATCCCTTTGTGCCCGAAGCACTGAAAGGCTTAATGACCCTATAGAACCTGCATCCAGAAAATACCTGCCCGGATTTATGCGTTACCCGTTCGTGAAATCACCTGTTGCGGCCACCCTGTTCCTCTGCCTTTCCAGCCTGATGGTGATGGCCCAGAAACCGGCAGCCATACAGGGAACCATTCAGGGGGCATCCGGGTACCCAGCCCGGCTTATCGTATGGGATGATCAGATCAGCTATACAGAAAAGAAAGTAGCTTCAGGAGTGATCGACAGTGCCGGCAGGTTTAACCTGATTTTCCAGCCCGGATTGCAAACCTTCGCGATGATCGATATCGGAAATGCCAGAGCCACCATTCTGCTCGAGCCGGGGAAACAATATACCCTCAGATTCAACGATTATCCTCCACTTCAGTGGCTTGAAACCAGGAATCTCTTCCTTCAGAATGAGCCGCTTACATACACGCTGAACGAAGAAAACGCAGACGGGGACCCCAATATCCTGATGCAGCAGATCAACAGGGACTACAGCCATTTTCTGGCTAAACACTACATGGATGTGTACAAAAAGAGAACAGATGTCGTCAATGGTTTTATCGACAGCTTTTTCCTGAAATACGGATCCATCAGCCACCCTTTCATCCGTGAGATGGTGGATTATAAAATCGCCATGCTGAAGCTGGGCAGCTACAAAATCACTCCCGAACAGACCTGGGAGCTATGGCTGAAAGACCGGGATATCCTCTATCACCATCCTGATTACATGGAGTTCTTCAACCAGGTTTTTGACAATTACCTCACCACGAGGCTCAAAAATTACAGCTACACTGAGCTCAGGGATGTCATCAATGAGAAAGGGAGTTATTTTGCACTTTCGGAGATGATCGGGCGGGATACCATCCTCCGGAACGAACAGCTCAGAGAAGCGGTGATGCTGAAAGGACTGGGGGAGATATACTATGACCGTGATTTCAGCAGGGAGAACATTCAGAAAATCCTGAGCTACATCGCTTCCGGAAGCAAGTTTCCCGAACACCGTACCATTGCCAGGAACCTGCTGGTGTCATTCACGCGGTTCGAACCGGGCAGTACAGCCCCGGAACTGAACCTCATAGATTCAGCCGGAATCAAGGTCACCATCGGCCGGTACAGCGGCAAATATCTCCTGCTGGTATTCTTTACCAGCAATTGCGTTCCCTGCTTGTCGGAGATGAAAATGCTGGAAAGCTATTATCAGGATCTGAGCGACTCCCTTCAGGTGCTGGCAGTGGGGCTGGACCCCGACAGCGGAAAAATGGCCAGGAACCTGAATGGTTACCGGTTCCCGTGGGTTACCCTGCATTTCAACCATGATTTTGACCTGACCGACCGGTACCAGATCAGGAATTACCCATTCTTCATCCTGATTGATCCTAAAGGAAAGATCCACACCTACGGGGCACGTACCCCTTCAAATCAGTTCAGGGAATGGTTTGAGGAATTTACCGGAAAGAAAGAATGACGGCTGGCACCTGCCGGGGAATCTGCCTGACAGAATGTACTCAGAATTTCCAGTTCAACCCGAGGCTCGGAAGGAAGGGCAACTGATTTACACGCTCGTATTTAATCCTGTCGAAGTAGAAAATGTTCTTCCGGCTATATACATTGGTGACAGATAAGACCACATCGAGCAGGTTGCGTGCAGAAAACACGAAGCTGCGCTTAATTGTCACATCCATCCGATGGTAATCCGGAAGCCGCCTGCTGTTGAGCTCACCATAGTAATACCCGAGTTGCCCGTTCTGGTGGATGTAATCGGTGTTGATACCGGTTTGAAACGAAAGGGCTTCGTAGAAACCAGCGGTAGGGGTAAAAGGAAATCCCGAACCGTAGTTCCATCGCATGCTTGCCTCGTATTGCAGGGTTTTTCCGAAGCTGTAGGATCCCACCAGATTCACATTGTGCCGCCTGTCGTAATGCGGGGTATAGGAGAACAGGAACCCGTTCAGGTCCTCTTCCCTGCTGATAAATCCAAGTGAGTAAACAGCCCAGATGTTAAAGTTCACACGGTCATATCGAAAAGCCACATCCACCCCCTGCGCTGATCCCTGTTCCACAATTAAGTCCTTTTTCAGAAAGTCAGGGTAATCGGCATAGTCAGGATTCCTGTCGTCATAGATCTTATTGCGATTCAGAGAGGTAAGCTGTGTAAAGCGGTTCAGGTAGGCCTCCACATTGATGGAAGCATTCCGGTTGAAATCTGCTTCAAAGCCCAGGATCAGGTGGCGTGCCTTCTGGAGGTAAGAGGTAACAGGTTTCCCGTTGAATTCGTCCTGCAGGTTTTCAGTGCCCGAAAGAAAGCCATAGAACAGGTTTACGACATCCCGGTCGGAATTGGCGGCAATGAGATTCTGAGAATAAAGCCCGGTAGCAGCCTTCAGCCTGATAAAGTCGTTGATCCGGTACTTCATGGAGAAGCGGGGTTCAGGCGAAAACTCCGACAAGGAGGCGTAATAATGGCCACGGATGCCCGGCTCAAGGATAAATTTTCCGAGTGTAAGTTTGTATTTCCAGTAAAATGCGATTTCGGTGGTGTTTTCCGTCTGGTCGATGGTGCGGTTGGCGGCGTTGGTAAGCTCAAAAACCGTCTTGAAGCCCAGCATCTCAATGCCAATCTGGTTTTTATTTTTCCCCTGGGCACTGCTGTAATGAAGGCCGAAGTTAAAACCATCAATCATGCTGTATTTCGGGAGGGAGGTCTGATCTTCGAGGGAAGTGGTGTAGTTGGAGTAGGCGAAATTACCCTCGATCAGCACAGGTGATGCAGCCGGTATCAGCATGAAATTGGTTCCGAACCCCCATGTATCCCATTTGTACTCCGACACTGCCTGATAGTTGACCCTGTCTGAGAAATTAAATCCAAAGAAACTGATTTTGCTGCCATTGTCGGCCTGGATGCTTACCTTACTGTACAGGTCAAAATAATTGAACGGCAGCCCATCCTGCTGGTTGACATAATCATATAAAAACTTCGAGGTTTGTTCCAGGTAGGAGTTCTTGAACGAAACAATATAGGAGGTGGAGCTTTCAGCCTTTTCCTTAGATTTTATGGGCCCTTCAAGCAGGAGTTTGGTTCCGAAGGTGCTCGCGCTGAGACCGCCCGACTGGTGCCGTTTGTTGCCATCCCTGGTTTTGATATCCATTACCGAAGAGATCCGCCCGCCATGGTCGGCGTTAAAGCCTCCCGTGTAAATATCTGCTGATTTGAGGATATCATTGTCGAACACGCTGAACAACCCGATGGTGTGAAAGGGATTATACACCACCATTCCATCGAGCACCACTTTATTCTGAATGGGGGATCCTCCCCTGATATACAGTTTTCCCCCCTGGTCGCCGGTGGATACGACGCCGGGTAAAATCTGGAGGTACTGGGCCAGGTCGGCCTGGCCGCCAACAGCAGGAATCTTTTCGATCTGTTTCGGGGTGACCTTGATCACAGAGGTCTTGGTTTCGGTCAGGTCACTCTGCCGCTCTGCCGATACTGTAAACCGGTCTAGCTGTCGGGTAATCTGGTTGAGCTGGGCCTTGATGGTGGTAATTTCACCCGGTTTTATGGTTACTTTCTGCTGAACGGAATCAAAACCGATATAGGTAACCATTACGGTATATTCACCCGGATTCAGTCCTGAAATGATAAAGTAACCGTTGTTATCCGTCATGGTTCCGGTGCCGGTGCTTTGTAATACCACATTGGCATACAACAGGGGTTCCCCCGATCCCTTGTTCACCACAAATCCCCTGAGGTCTCCGTATTTCTGAGCCTGAACGGCAGGCGTTGCAGTCATAAGCACCATCAGGGCTAAAGAAAGGCGCCACCACTTTATCCACATAAGCAGTCTGTATTGTGATCGTAATTGCATCTCCACAAAATGGCTGTAAAGATACAGGTTTAATCTTTTCATAAAAGGCAAAGGGGTTCAAACCCAGCAAAGGGGGTTATGAATCAGGTAACGGTCAGTGCAGGATCCTGAACACAAGCTCCCTGAGCAGTGCCGACGGGGAAGCTATGCCCGCATCAAGCCCTTTTGCCTTCAGATCATAGGTCCTGAGCAGTTCAATAATTTCAACATTTTTCCGGGCCGGGAAATGCCTGGCAGCTTCCTTGTACTCAGTCAGAAAAAAGGGATGTACCCCCAGCTGTGATGCCAAAGCCTGCTGAGAGGCTTTGGGGTCTGCAAAATGGAGCTTGAGCAGCTTGCTGAAGAAAGCGTACAGCACGGCAATGATTCCGATGAGTGGACTCTCCTTTGGGTTTTCAGCCATGTGAAGTGCGATTCTGGTGGCTTTGGTTACATCTTTTCTGGCAATGGCAGATTGCAGCTCGAAAAAATTATATTCCTTACTGATCCCAATATTCCGCTCAATGATATCGGGTGTAATCACAGCACCCTGAGGGATGGAAAGGCACAGCTTTTCAAGCTCATTGCTGATCTTCATCAGGTCGTTGCCAAGATTTTCTGCAAGTAAAAGTGCCTCCCGGTCCTGAATCCGGTATCCCTTCTCCCTGGCTGCACCGGCAATCCAGCCGGGCAGCTGATAATCGCGCAGCTTTGCCGACTCATAGGCTATTCCAGTGCGCTCAGCTGCCTTGTAGATAGCCTTGCGCTTGTCGATTTTCTTGTATTTATAGCAAACCACCAGCACAGTACTCGGCTGAGGTGATTCGAAATAGGGCTGCAGCTGTTCGAAGTCCTTCATCATGTGCGCTTCCCTCACGATTACCACCTGGTGGTTGGCCATCATCGGGTACCTCTTTGCTGCTGCAATCACCTGCTTTGCTTCGGTATCGTAGCCATAGAAGATTTGCTGGTTGAACTCTTTTTCGCTCTCATCAAGCACACTGGCCTCCACTGCTTCTGCAATCAGATCAATGTAGTATGGCTCCTCTCCGAACAGAAGATATACCGGACGTAAAACCCGGCTTTTGATTTGTTGTATGATGCGCAAATAGTCCGACATATTTCCTGGATACCCGATACCTCATAAGGATGTACCGCATGGCAAACCTACCAATTTTTTCCTTACCTGTGCCAATCACCCTGTATAGCTTCAGCGGATTTTTCAGTTCATTGTAAAAAGTCCTACTTTCGCTACATGTACCCTGTATTGAATTTTCCTCCGTACGAACCTGAGGTTGTACAACTCCGGAACAAACCCCACCTGTTTGATCCTGTCCGGAAAAAATGGGTTGTGGCAACCCCTGAGGAATGGGTCAGGCAGCATGTAATCCGGTATCTTTCCGAAAATCTTGGCTACCCGCTTTCACATATGGCCATTGAATGCAGCCTGAAAGTGAACCGGCTGGCAAAACGTGCCGATATTGTTGTGTACGACCACCATTTAAAACCGGCGATCCTGGTGGAATGCAAGGCACCATCCGTGAAAATGGACATGAAAGTTCTTGAACAGGCAGCACGGTATAACCTTGCCTTCCGGGTGCCTGTAGTCTTTGTTACCAACGGCATTACCCATTATGCAGCATCCATTGACTTTGAAACAGGAAACACCAAAACCATTTCTTCGCTCCCATTATGGAAAAGCTGACCGAAAAGACAGGTTCATCACAATCACTTCAAACATTCCTGTTCTTTAAGTTTATTTCATGATGGATGTGGATAATTTTTTACTTTTGCAGCACAGTAATAAGCTGCTGGTCCAATCGTTCATAAATCTAAACTTACAAAGATGAATACCATCAAGGATTTGATTTTCAAGATTTTATTTCCGGCCGTTTTTGTTGGCCTGGGATTGCTTGTAGTTATATTTGGTATCCTGAATTCACAGACCATCTATTTCCTTCTGGGTGGACTGGGCCTTATTCTGGTTGGGACCATAACCCTGTTGATTATGATCGGTTACAACCGCCTTCCGCTGGGGTTGTACAAAATTCTGATGCTGGCTTTGCTGCCCCTGACCCTGGTGATGTTCTGGTTGAGTTTCAGTTCCATCAATGAGCCCATTAAGTTCGAAAACGAATACAAACGCCGGAGTGAGCTTATTAAAGAGAAGCTGATCCACATCCGTGATGCCCAGGAAGCCTATAAAAGTGTACACAAGAGATACACCGGCGATTTCGATACACTGATCAATTTTATCAACAATGGCAAGCTAAAACTGCTCAGGAAGGTGAACAACACCCCATTGCTGCTCCGTGATTCCCTTCCGGAGACAGAACTGATCCGGAGAGGCTATATCATCATTGATACCACGTATAAGAATGTGAAGGATTCGATTTTTAAGAATGTATATAACTTCAATCCTGCCAACCTGCCCTATATCCCATACTCAAATCCGAGAACTACTTTCTCAATGAAAGCCGATATGATAAACCGGAGCGGGATCATGGTGCCTGTGTTTGAGGTGGTTGCTGATAAAAATATTTACCTTCAGGGGCTGAAAGAAGAGTATATCAAACAGGACAAAGTGATTTCCCTGCAGGTTGGCTCCCTTTCTGAGCCCATTATTGACGGCAACTGGGAATAATCACTGACCCGGAATGATTCTCCCTTTCCCTGCTGATGAAGCCTTTCTGCACCCCGGATTCACAGAATTCCCGCATGAGGGTGTTGAAGTAGCTTTTTCTGCAGGCCCAAGCCATTTCCATTACCTGGTTTCTGAAGTTGCCGGTGGGAAAATTCTCCTGTCACAGCAAGCTTCGGGCATCCGCGATGGTTTTTATTCCCTTGCAACCTTTTTCCGCTGGCTCTCCAATGTATCCCAAAGGAATATTCCCCTGGCCTCAGTCAAAGGCATCGTTTGGAAAAAGGAAGCAACCCTGATCCCGGCCGATCTCATGACCACTGATGAGGATGCAGAAAAATGGTATTCCCTCACATTTGGCCCTGTACCTGAACACCATACCCTCATTTGCCCAACTCATGCCATTTCCGGCAACAGGGTGGTATTCCCCTTCCCGCTTATGGAGTATAACCGGCTCCAATCCATTGCATCCGATATTTTACTCACCCACCCGTTCTCCTTCAGGACGCCGGATCCCGTCAACAACACCGGCCAAAATCCGGATCCGATTATTGATCTGATGCCTAGTGACCGGCAAATGTTCGTGAGGGTATGGAAATCGGGAACGCTGGTGCTGCACAACACTTTCCCGGCGGAGACCACTGAAGAGATCAGGTATTTTCTGGCGGGTATTTCCCGGGTCGCAGAAGCAGCCCTGAAAAACCATGTGTTTGTATATGCCGGAACCGACCCTGACCTGATGGAAAAAATCAGCAGGGCCCTTACATACTTCGGGGCTACCCCCTCTGTGGTCCCCCTGCCGCCTGACAAATGGCCTGATGCTCCGGCCGGCTTTAACCGGAATCTGTTTGCCGATATCTTACAGCCTGTATTTTGAGGATCATTGGCGGGACATTCGGAGGACGACGGGTAACTCCGCCGGGAAACCTGCCTGTAAGGCCCACCACCGACATGGCCCGCGAGGCACTGTTCAACCTCCTGCAAACCCGCGCCGAAACTGAAGGAGCTATCGTAATTGACCTCTTTGGGGGCACCGGTTTCATCTCCTACGAATTTTGCAGCAGGGGAGCCTCAAAAGTGATTGTAGTGGAAGAGAACCCCAGATGTGTCATGTTCATTAAAAACACGGCAGAACAGTTGGGGATGAACACGTTGTCAGTGATCAGGGGAGATGCGTTCAGGTTTCTGAAATCAACCATGCATAAAGCAGATATCATTTTTGCAGATCCACCCTATGACCACCCGGGCATAGCTGCGCTGCCCGATCTGGTCTTTGACCACCAGATCGTTGCACCTGACGGATGGTTTATCCTGGAACACGGCCGCACATATGATTTCAGCCCCCACAAACATTTCAGGGAACTGCGGCATTACGGGAAAGTACATTTCTCATTTTTCAGATAACCGGGTACCGGCATTTCACCTCACATAAACAACTGAAACAGAAGGATTTCAGCTACAGGTTAATGCCATAAGCAGCAGCCAGAAAGGAATGACCAGCAGGAGGCTGTCGAAGCGATCGAAAAAACCTCCATGGCCGGGCATGAGCCTGCCGGAATCCTTAACCCCTGCCCTGCGTTTCAACCACGACTGTAAAAGATCACCCGTGGTGCCCGCAACTGTAACCAGCAACACAGCTGCCGGCCAAAACCAAACCTGTACCTCAGGCAGCAGAAACATTGCCAGCAAAATTGCTGCAAGGGAGGAAAATACCATCCCTCCCAAAAACCCTTCTATTGTTTTCAAAGGGGAGATTTTGGGGGCGAGCTTGTGCCTTCCCAGGAACTTTCCTGTCAGATACGCAAAGGTGTCGGAGGTCCAGACAAGTACCAGCATTGACAGTACAAATTCCCGATCGTCTTGCCCACAAATCCCTGAATCATAAAGATCTGGCAGGAATCCCAGCAGAATCAGCGGAACAGCACCCCACCCGATACTCAGGGTAACACTTCCGGCAAGGCCCGATAACGGCAAACCGGCTTTCCGGCTCAGGCTGTAAACCTCCTGCATGATAAACCCCGCATACACCAGCAATACCCACGGCCACAACGGGTAAACAAACAACAGTGGGATCAGCAGTGAGGCCACATACACCAACCCGCTCAGAGATCTGATAAACAAGGTTTTCACGGATGGGCGGATTCTTCCTCCCGGTCAGGGCGATCATCAATAAAAAACAGCATAAGCTCTCTGGGGCCATGTGCACCCATCACAAGAGTTTTCTCAATATCTGCAGTCCGGCTGGGTCCGGTAATCAGGGAGATGAACGAAGGGAGTGCATCCCCGTAACGGTTTTTAAGATCATCAAGGGCATGCTGGATATCCTGGACAACCTGCGAAGCGTATCCGATCACGATATGCGCCTCGGGATGGACCACCATACGCCTGCCGCTGCTGGCAAAGGACGACACAACGATGGTTCCGGTACGGGCGATCAGCGATTCGCAGAAGGTGATTCCCGCCTGCAATTCGTCAGGCAGGGCAGGATCGCTTACAGGATTCAGCTTTATCAGATTCAGAATATCAACAAGTTCAGGGATAAAGGTAAAAACAGATTTCCAGTTACGTTCACGGGCAAGGGTAGCGAGCTGCATTACCATCGCTTTTTCATCCTCACAATAGAAAAAAACACCTCCTGCTGCAGTAAATGACTGGGCAAAAGCCACATCCGTAACGGAATCCACCGGTGCATACATGTCGGCATGGATCTGTGCATCGAGAAAGGGGTTCTCGTTTTTATGCATCAGGGCATTCCTGATGTTTTTCAGCACCTTTTCCCGGGGGGTAGTCTCTTTCATGAGGAAGGTTTATTGGCCATTATCCGGTTCCGGAGAATTTTCATGATCCTCCGGAGCGGATGTAATACTTTTAGGTTCAATGCCTCCGGTTTCGGGGTTGTTTACCGGCCTGTCTCCGTTTCCGTTGATTTCCTGCGGGGTCTCTTCTTTTTCACGCTGATAGCGGCTTTTCCCAAAAATACGCTCAAGATCTTCACTGAAAATCACCTCCTTCTCAAGCAGCACCTCTGCCAGCTTCTCCAGGTTCGCACGGTTTTCCCTGAGGATTTCCAATGCCCTTGCATAAGCCGACTCCACCAGGTTCTTCACTTCACGGTCGATCGCTTCAGCTGTTTTTTCACTGTATGGGCGGTTAAAACTGTATTCCTGCTGCCCGGTGCTGTCGTAGTAGGAGATATTGCCGATCTCCCGGTTTAATCCGAACCACGCCACCATGGCATAGGCCTGTTTGGTCACCTTTTCCAGGTCGTTGAGTGCCCCGGTGGACACTTTCCCAAATACAACCTCCTCCGCAGCCCTGCCACCCAGCGCTGCAGTGATCTCATCGATCATCTGCTCAAAAGTGGTGATCTGCCGTTCTTCAGGCAGATACCAGGCAGCACCCAGCGCTTTGCCACGCGGAATGATGGTGACCTTAACGAGCGGATTGGCATGTTCCACCAGCCAGCTGATTGCCGCATGGCCGGCTTCGTGAAAAGCTATCACCCGCTTTTCGCCTTTTGAAATGATTTTATTGCGCTTCTCCAGTCCTCCGATGATCCGGTCGATGGCATCCATGAAATCCTGTTTCTCAATGATCTGCTTCCCTTTACGGGCTGCAATCAGCGCGGATTCGTTGCACACATTGGCAATGTCTGCTCCTGAAAAACCGGGGGTCTGACGGGCCAGGAAATCCACAGAAACATCTTCATGCACTTTTAAAGGCTTCATATGCACCCTGAAAATGGCATTCCGCTCTACCAGGTCCGGCAGCTCTACATGAATCTGCCGGTCGAAACGCCCTGCCCTGAGCAACGCCCGGTCGAGAATGTCGGCACGGTTGGTGGCAGCCAGAATGATCACACCGGAATTGGTGGAAAAACCATCCATTTCGGTAAGAAGCTGATTCAGGGTATTCTCCCGTTCATCATTGGCTCCTGTGATGGCATTTTTTCCACGTGCCCGGCCAATGGCGTCAATCTCATCAATAAAGATGATACAGGGAGATTTTTCCTTTGCCTGCCTGAACAGGTCGCGAACCCTTGAGGCACCGACACCCACAAACATCTCCACAAAATCGGACCCTGAAATGGAAAAGAAGGGTACCTGTGCTTCACCTGCCACTGCTTTTGCCAGGAGGGTTTTTCCTGTACCCGGAGGGCCCACCAGAAGTGCCCCTTTGGGAATCTTGCCTCCGAGATTGGTATAGCGCTTGGGGTTTTTCAGAAAATCCACAATCTCCATGATCTCCACTTTGGCTTCTTCCAACCCTGCCACATCGGAAAAATTTACTTTCACCATCGTGTCGCGATCGAACAGCTGTGCCTTGGATTTTCCGATGTTGAAAATCTGGCCTCCGCCAGGGCCTCCCCTGCCCATCATCCGCATCAGAAAGATCCAGACAACCACAACCAGCACCAGAGGGATCAGCCAGCTCAGCTCCCTTCCCCAGTCACGCCGTTCCTCGATGGTAACCGGAACGTTCACATTGGAACGAACCTGCTCAACCGAATCGCGGTACAGCTGCTCGCTGAAACTGGCGGAATCACGCTGCATCCGCTGCCAAAGCCCGGTGGTATCCTGTGCCAGCAATTTCTCCTGCAACGCATCGAAACGTTTTTCAAACTGCTCAATGGTAACCACAGGCAGTGAATAATGGGGACCCGGATTGTCAGCATCGTTGAATCCACGCTTATTCACCTTGTATTTCTCCGAATGGAGGGGGTTTTTCAGGCTGTCTTTCCGGATATATACCTCCACCGTTTTCTGGTTAACCACCACAACCTTTTCCACATGATGCTTCAGCAACATCTCCCGTTCAAACTCAAGCCATGTGATCTCCTTCAGTTCTCCGCCCCACCTGATGGAGGTCAGGATCAGCAGTGCAAATACAATGATACCATAGATCCAGAACAATCTCTTGTTCTTTGTTGTATTTCCATTTCCGGATCTGGGATCCGGCTTTTCATTCCCGTTTTTTTCCATTTTCACATTAATGATTCTTGTTACGCTTCCATCCTCGTTACTTCAGCATCTGCCCACAACTCTTCCAGCCTGAAAAAGGAGCGGGATGGCCCGGTAAAGATATGTGCCACTACATCGAAATAGTCGAGCAATACCCACTGCCGCTGCTGAAGTCCTTCCACATGTACCGGTTTCATTCCGCACTCAGCTCTTGCAAATACTTCTATATGATCTGCCAATGCCTCTGCCTGTGTAACCGATGTTGCTCCGCATATAACAAAAAACTCAGCTACTCTGTTCGGCAATCTGCGCATATCCAGGATTAAAATGTCTACGCCTTTTTTTGCCGACATGGCTTCTGCTATGGTGCCAGCGAGCATTTCCGCTGTAACTGCAGGCTTCTCCGGAATCTGTGGGGTCTGTTTTCTGCGCATCTTTTAACTTTACGGCAAAATTACTAATTTTGACATACCAGCACTGATCTTTCAACCCAATGGTATATCTCCCTTCAATGCAGAACCGGCTGCACACCCCGGAATGCAAATCCACCAATACGCTCGCTGATGATCTCATCAGGGATCGCTCTTTCCTGATTCAGAAGCATGGGCTTTATATTACAACGGATTTCCAGACTGCCGGAAGGGGTCACGGACGGAACAGCTGGCACAGCAACCGGAGTTGCAACCTGCTCATGAGCCTGATTATCAACAAGCCCGATATTGCGCCTGATTTGCAGTTCCATCTTTCCCGAATGGTTGCCCTCGCCCTGCAGCAATGCGTCAGCATAGTTCTGCCAAAGCCACATATCGTTGAGATCAAATGGCCTAATGACCTGCTGGTCAATCATAAAAAGATCGCCGGCATCCTCATTGAGAACAAAATCGCCGGTTCCCGGATTCTGCAAAGTATTATCGGAATAGGGCTCAATATAAACGAAGACCAATTCCCGTCAAGCCTTACCAATGCCACCTCTTTTCTGATGGAAACCGGAAAAGCACATGCTCCGGACGAAATCCGGTGGTTGTTGCACGAGTGCCTGCAGAGATCTGCCAATGACCTGATTACAGGTTTTGATAAGATCCATCAACTGTACGATGAGCATTTGTACATGAAAGGGGTTGAAAGTAGGTTTACAGGCCAATTCGGGCCGATTTCCGGCACTATTACCGGAACAACGACCGAAGGCCTGCTGGTGATCAAAACATCGTCAGAGGAGCTGAAATTCGGCTATAAGGAGGTGGTTTACCCTGGCTGGTGAATACTCAGCCCGGCAAGTTTTCTGTTGATCTCATCCACAAGATGCTGCAGGGGGCGGCCGGCCAGCATGGCCAGCATCGGGTTCAGATCAGCTTCAAGAAAGGTTTGTACCCGTGCAGATCCTTCGGGTGTACCAGCTTCAGAAATCTCAATTCGCAGCTCAAAAGGGAAAGGGGATTTATCAGGGACCATCCTGATCAATCCCCCGGGGTTACGTTCAGCATAATGCAAGGCAAGATCAGCCATTCCGGGAATTGAAAATGCACATGAATCCCTGTCTGCAGTGCGGTTTGAAACCTGGTCGGGTAACAGGGTAATGATATTCCTAAAATCTGAGCACCAGTCGGTCAGACTGCTCAGGCACTCTTTTGAAGGCAAGGGGTTACTGGAAAATTTCTTCATCCGGCATCAGACTCCCCATTTTTCCGGGGCTTTGCGCCATGCTTCCAGGGTTTCAAGCTGATCGCTTCCAATATATTCTGAGGAAATAGCCTGTTCGATTAATGATGGGTAATCGCTGAGGGTACACAGCTTGCAGTTGGCGTCTCTGAAAGCTTTCTCTGCCTGCGGAAAGGCATAGGAGAATATAGCGACCATCCCCTTCACCTGACATCCGGCATTCCTTAGGGCGGTAACGGCCGAAAGGCTGCTTCCCCCGGTACTGATCAGGTCCTCGATCACCACAACCGATTGTCCCTGGTTCACAACACCCTCTATCTGGTTCCCCAGGCCATGCTTTTTTTCTGCTCCCCGCACGTATGCAAAGGGAAGTCCTAATTCCTGCGCCACCAAAGCTCCGAGGGCAATACCTCCGGTTGCGACACCCGCAATTAAATCCACATCCCCGAATTCATCCTCAATCACTTTTACCATCTCCTGCCGCAAATAGGTACGAATCTGCGGATACGACAAGGTTTTCCTGTTATCACAGTAGATCGGTGATTTCCAGCCAGAAGCCCATGTGAAAGGGGTTGAAGCATTTAACTTAATTGCTTTAATTTGCAATAAGAAACCAGCCGTTTTAAGCGCTCTCTCTTTTATCTGTTCCATGTTGCAAATGTATAAGATTTTCGTTAACCAAACATTGCTTCAATTCAGGGATCCATCCGAAGGCCATCTGCCCTCAGCTGCCGTTCTCAACTCTGCCGATCCCGGGGAGGTCAAACGAAGATTGTCTGAATTCATTATACCAGGCAGCAATAAGTTACTGAATAACCTGCTTATTTATACAGCGGATCCCAGAAAAGCATTCTCGGAACTTCTGCAAAGCTGCCGCTTTGTTCCAGCCGCAGGGGGTCTTGTCTCCAACCGAAACAGAGAAATACTGGTGATTTTCAGGAGGGGGTTATGGGATCTGCCAAAGGGGAAAAAAGAGGAAAAGGAAACATATCCGGATTGTGCTGTCCGGGAAACCTATGAGGAAACCGGGGTGTTGTGCGGCATTACCAACAGCCAGCCTGTTATCACTCATCATCTGTACATCGAAAACAACCAATGGTGCCATAAAGAAACCCAATGGTATAAAATGTCAGTGAAAGATGAAACATGGCTGATGCCACAACCTGCCGAGGATATCCTTTGTGTCAGATGGGCCGATAGCTACTTCATAAACCGACAGGTACTCCCCAGTACCTATCCGCTAATCAGGGAAGTAATTGGTTCATGGCTTAGAGATAAACCATAAAAAATAAGGGCTGCTCTGATGAACAGCCCTTACATGTATCTTTAAACGGAATTCCTGATTATCGAGTAATCACGAATTGTTCGCGGAAAAGATCTGCAGATGTCCTGATCTGAATGAAATAGTACCCAAGGGCCAGATCATTCACATTGAGTTCGAGTACATTTGAGGTGAGGTTGGCATTGCTGAGCGAACGAACCACCTGACCTGCTGCATTAACGATCTCAATCACTGAATTCTCATCCATACCGGCAGGGATCTTCACATTCAGGATGCTGCTGGTAGGATTCGGATAAATAGTAAGTCCATTGGCATTGCCAAAAACGATGGAACGGATATCGGTATATTCAAATGCTCCGTCATAATCCACCTGTTTCAGCCTGTAGTAGTTGATCCCCTTAACAGTGCTCCGGTGCATGAAATCGTAGTTCTGCACGGAGGTGCTGTTGCCATTCTTGGAATAGACCCTGCCAATCTTTGAGAAATTTTCTCCGTTGACGGAGTGCTCCACATCAAAGTAATTGTTATTCATTTCCGTGGCAGTAGCCCATTCGAGCTGTGCATTGCTTCCATCCTTCTTAACTGTGAAACGAATCAACTCAACCGGAAGCGGTTGGGAACAACTCGGGCTAAGGGTAAGTGAAGTAGTGGCAGCACAACCATTATTGTCGGTAGTTGCAACGCTGTAGGTGCCATAAGGAGGCATTCCGATACCCTGGTTGGTTGTAGTTGGAGGAACAAGCCATGTGCCACCACCTGACCATGTATAGGTTAAAGGGGTACAGGCTGCACCACTGGTAATATTTGCAGTAATTGTGGCATATCCAAGAATGGGAGCATCACACACATAGGTAATGTTCAGAGATGGTTTTGGCAACACAGTACCTGTATTGTTGTAATTACCTACCCATGTTTCGGTAAGGGTCAGTGCCTCACTGAAGTTGGTCTCAAAGTCACCACCACCTGTGGGGTACTTGGGGTCGTTAAAGGCATTGGGAATTGCGCCAACACCACCGTTGGCAACACCCACACCTTCCCATAGTCTGAGCCCGTCGATACAGTTATTCCCTAGTTTAAAGGTAAAAAGGAGGATTTCAGTATTGGCTGTTACATTCCCGAGATTTCCACCTGAATGGTCAACTGCATAGTAGTCAAACGAAGCGGTGTAGGAAGGGATAAGGTCCTTGTCAGCATAGGCAGTAATTGACCACTGGTCACCACTTGGAGCAACAGACAGGATGGTAAATGCATTTCTTCGTGATACGGTATAGTTCACAATGGTGTTGTGAGGCACCGCAATCACAATCTGAGAGCCACCCATGTTAAAGTTCGAATAATTCAGTGAGGGTCTTACGTATACCTCATAACGGCACAGTGAAGTGTTGTACCGCAAATTGGTACGCATTTGGGGAACCTGTGCAAATCCGGCGATCACCAGGAACATCAGGCTTACAAGCAATAAAGTTTTTTTCATGATACTATAAGATTTGGTTTAATAATTTCTTCTTCAGTCTTGTTGTTGAACTCTTTAACGTTTCCTGTATCAAAAAGTTTCAGAACATTATCCGGGCAGCACAATGACTGCCCGGATATGTTCTATTTGTATTACGGTAGTTGTTCCAGGAAAAAGTCAAATACTGATGTTGTTCCCGGTTGATAGTTCAGGATAAGGCTTAGCAGATAGTTGTTGTCACTGTTAACACCCTGGTATTTCACCTGACCATCCATATTGATGTCACCACTGAAATAACCCAGTGCAAAATTGTAGTTGTACTCATACAGGGTATTTCCCGGGAAGTTCAGCAATTCATACAGAATGCGGGTTCTGTCGCTGTTCACACCCTGGTATTTTACCTTATGGTCGTTGGCGGCATTACCTGCATGCAGACCTCTTACGCCCGGGTTCAAATCTTTCTGGGCAAGTGTGGCGTAATTGATATTGTTCTGGATACCGATGTTGTATTCCGGAACAGAGCCATTGGTAAAGTTCACCACAGTACCGGTGTTGGTCAGGACAAAAGTGTTGGCACCCATCACACCAAGGTGGTTACGATGACGCACAGCCACAAAGTAGGTATTGTCGGGCAACTGCGAGAATTTCACAGGACTCACGCCATCCACATCCACGATATCGCCATCGCTCTGTACAAGTGCTGCGCGGGTAGAAACAACCAGTGAAGAGTTGGTTTTATCACGAAGTTCAACGAAGACCCAATCCACAATGGCATTGTTACCGGTTACATTGAATACAGCCGGGTTAACAGTCTCACCGCCGCCATTACCAAAGTGGGTAAAGGAAGCATCATAAGGTGCTGACGAGAAAGGCTCAGTTGTGGGCAGGTAGTTCAGACTTCTGAGATTGTCGTTCATAAGTCCCGTGGTTGTATTGTAAGCACCCTGCAGGAATACTTTCCCGATAAGGTAAAGATCGTCGGTAACTACATTTACTCTTACAATTGCCGTATCACATTTGCCAAGTCCGTCACAGATCTTGTAAGTGAAGAAATCAGGGCCGAGATAATTCGGGTCTGGTGTATAGGTAAAGGTACCATTGGGGTTCTGGGTCGAAGTTCCGTTAAGGGCCACATCAACACCTATAATCGGAATAAGGGCAGCCTGGCCATTGCAACCATAATAGTCATTGGCAAGTACATCGATGGTAACCGTACCATTCTTCTGAACAGATGCAAAATCAGGACGAGCCAGCGGGCCATTCACAGCAGTGAGCTGGAAGTTGTCGATATCGAGACGGGTCTGACCTGATACCACATTGGTACCATTCATATAAAGCCTCAGATAAAGAACCTTGCTGTAGTTAATGGTATCAAGGGTTGAAAGGTTAATGATTCCCTGGAACCAGGTGTCGGCTATCGAGAGCTGCATACTGTCGCCCGGATGGTAGGTTATATTATCGAAACTGTAGTAAGCTGCAATCTGCGTAGCGGCCTGTGCCTGACGACGACCCTGCAGGTAGAGTTTGTAATCGCGGTATTTGTAAAGGCTGTCTCCAGCTACCCTGAATTCGAAATACCTCACATTATTACCATTCGACAGTGCGGTTGCCAGCCCGTTGTTATTAGCGAGATTGATATCACTTACGAAGGCAAGATTGCCAGTGGTTGTGCCTGTCGGGGTAAGCAGGAAAGGCTCAAATGATGTGCAGTACCCGGTGAGGAACGGAGCAATATAATCCGGCATGATAGGATAAACAGATGCATAGTTGAAGTTATAGAGCATCAGGAGCTCCGTCGGGGTAACTGTTATAGTCTGAATACAACTGTTTACATTGAAATGGATGTCAGTAACAGTCCATGTAATGGTAGTAATGCCGGAAGGATAGGGATCCGTCAGAGGCAGCAGGTCACTTCTTACACCGGTAACCGAAAGCACTGCACAATTATCAGAAACAATCGGGGTTCCAACGTTCACCTGAGCACTGCAGGCACCCGGCTGATAGATAGTGTTGATATCCTGAGGACATGTAATAGCAGGTAGTTCAAGGTCAGTAACCGTTACAGTCTGCGAGCAGGTAGAAGAATTGCCATTGATATCATAAGCGGTCCAGATCACTGTGGTGAGGCCAACAGGATAAGGATCAGTGAGTGACAGCATGTCACTTCTTACTCCGATTACAACGGGTGCAGGATCACAATTGTCGTATGCAACAGGTACAGGGTTGCTGGTTGTGGCATAGCAGTAGCCCGGGTTATTGTAAACAGCAATAGGCTGCGGACATACAAATGACGGGGGAGTAACATCCGGAATGGTGGTAACAGTAATACTGTAGGTTGCAGAACAGCCATTGGCATCAGTAACAACAACCGTATAGAGACCGGCTGTCAATCCATTGGCCATTGCTACATTTCCGATGGGTGTAGGACCTGACCAGCTGTAATTGTATGGTGCAGTGCTACCCATTACATAAATATCAAGACTTCCATCATTTCCACCCGGACAGCTTACCGGATAGTAAGTTCCCTGGATCTGGTAAGGATATGGTTCTGTGAGGGTAATAGAGGTAGTAACGGTACATCCGTTGGCATCTGTAACCAGGACTGTATACAAACCGGCAGTAAGACCTGCAGGCGTACCTGTATTGCCGATGGCAACAGGGCCTGTCCAACCATACTGGTAAGGCTGGGTACCTCCGGTTACGCTGACCAGAATGGATCCATCAGCAGCACCGTAGCAGGAAACATTTGTTCCGCCAATATAAACAGGACTGGAAATGCCATACATAAGGGGCTGAGGCTCGGTAACGGTTGTGGTTACACCTACTCCGTCGAGATCGGCCTTACAATAGGTGTTCACTGCATCGCGGATCCACATATCGTAGTTACCCGGCATCAGACCTGTAAATACATTGCTGGTTTGCCAGTTCAATCCACCATCCTTGCTGAATTCATAGGTTCCCCAACCACCTGTTGGGTTAGCCAGTGTGATGATGCCATCATTGGAGCCGTAGCAGCTAACATTGGTAACAACCACAGTAGCAGTAACCATGGCAGGATCAATGATCGTTACATTTGCCAGGATTTCGAGGCAATAGGTATAAACGACATCACGAATCTGCACCTGATAATTACCGGCAGCAAGCCCTGAATAAATCGTTCCAGGTCCCCAGGTGAGTCCACCATCGATTGAGAACTCATATGAGCCATATCCACCGTTAGCATTTGTGATACTGATCATTCCGTCCCCGGCACCATTACAGGTAATATTGGTAGGAGTAACGGTAGCCGTAAGTTTAGCTGGTTCAGTAATTACGGTATTGGATACGCCGTCCAGGTCAATTACACACCAGGTAACAGCTGCATCACGTATCAGGACATTATAGGTGGCCGGTGCGAGTCCTAAGAAAGGAACGACAGATTGCCAGTTGGCACCACCATCGATGGAATACTCATAGGTACCAAAACCACCAGTAGGATTATTGATATAGATTACACCATCTCCGGCGCCAAAACAGGTCACATCCAGCTTGGTAACCAAAGCATTAAGAATGCCTGGCTGGGTAATTTCAATTTTGCCGAGATTGGTGACACAATTTACATAAAGCGCATCACGCACCATCAGGAGATACCATCCGGATGCAAGCTGGGTAAACTGAGGATTGCTCTGCCATGTGTAGCCACCATCGATGCTGAACTCATAAGTGCCATAGCCACCGGTAGGATTCAGGAAAGTGACGGATCCGTTGGCAGCATTGTAACAGTCTAAATTAACATAGGTAAAGGTTGCAGTTACAGGCAATGGTTCGGTAATAGTAGTATTGGAAACACCATCAAGATCTTCGATACACCAGGGGTTGGCAGCATCTCTGATCATCACATTATAGATATTGGGTGCAAGGCCGGTAAAGAGTGGTGAAGAAGACCAGGACATACCACCATCCACGGTAAATTCATAAGTGCCCCATCCGCCAATCGGGTTGGAGAAGGTTATGGTACCATCATTTGCCCCGTTACAGGTTACATTGGTATAGGATACTGTACCACCAAGCTGTGCAGGTCCGGGTACTGTAAAGGTTTCTGTTGCTGTGCATCCGTAGAAGTCAGTAACTGTAACACTGTATGTGCCAGGTGCCAGGCCAATCGGATCTTCAACATTACCAATGGTAGTGGGACCAGTCCAAACATAATTCAAAGGCAGATTGGTACTCGTAACCGTAATATCGATAGCACCGTCGTTAGCTCCAAAGCAGGATTCCTTTGTGATCTGGTTGGTAACCACCTGCATGGGCGGCAGCACAACAACCGGTGTGGAGGTATTGTATTGAGGACAGGCAACAGTAGCAGCGAAGGAATAGAATACGGTGTAGTTCCCCGGGTAGCTTGCGCCCTGAAGATTGATTGCTCCGGTAACGGTATTGAGCGAAAGAAGCGGATACTGGAAATAGGAGAAAAGTCCACCTTGTGTACCTGTGATGGTCGGCATCTGAACACCGGCAGCAAAGCAGAAAGGTGTTGCATAGGAGATTGAAGCATTCGGATACAGCTCGATGGTAATCGGAGCTGTGGTAATAGTAGAAGGACAGGTTCCGTTAGCGGGCATCACGTAACCGATGGTATAGGTTCCCGGAACGCTGGCAGCGAGATCGATATCACCGGTAGCAGGGTTAATTACAATACCAGGCTGGAAAGCAAAGTAAGTACCACCTGGGGTACCGCCTGGATAACCACCCGGTGTTCCGGTACGGGTAACGGTGGCAATACCATCGATAGAGCAGTAAGGATCTCCAAGGTAAGCAATAATGGCTGAAGAAGGCTGATCAATCTGCAGGTTCACAGGGAGCCTTGTCAAACTGGCACACTGGGTTGTGTTATTTACTGCTTCAGCATAATAGGTAACTGAACCAACTGTGCTGAGGGTTGGTGATGGAACCACATTGCCTCCCACCGGCAGGTCATACCATACAATTGAATGTCCGGCAGGAACTGTTGCGGTTGCTGTGATGGTTTGGGTAACCGGCAGGGTTCCGCATACAGTAATATGTCCCGGGTTTGTCGGGGGCAGCACTTCTGCAGGTTCGGTAAGGGTAACCGAAGCTGTAGCTATACACATATTGTCATCATATACAGCAACCATATGGGTAACAGGTCCGAGATTTACAGCCGTGGCAGTAGTCTGTCCCGAAGGTGTCCAGTAATAGCTGTATCCGGAAGTTACAGTTCCACCGGTTGCATACACCGTTGCGGTACCATTGTTGAAACCGAAACAGGTAACATTACTGTAAGCGGTTATAGTTGCTGTAACCTGTGTTGGTTCAGTAACCACAGCAGAACCTGTAGCAGTACATCCATTTGCATCAGTAACGGTCACAGAATAGGTTCCTGCATATAAACCTGTTGCAGTGGCTGTAGTTTGACCTGCGGGGTCGCTCCAGAGATACTGATATCCACCGGCACCACCGGTAGCATATACTGTCACTGCTCCATTGCTATAGCCAAAACAGGTTACGTGCTGGGGAGTTACAGAAAGTTGAAGCTCGGGAAGCACGGTTAGCTGGGTAACCATAGCCACATCAGGACAACCAAAAGCAGCAGGTATGGTATACTGAACGGAATAGGTATTGGCCTGGGAGAGACCACCCAACGTAACCTGGCCGTTTGAAGAATTCAGTGCCAGACCAGAAATCGGGTTAACAAGAGAGAAATATCCATTCATATTCGAAGCCACCAGATTCGGCATCACAGTAGGTCCGTCAAAACAGAACGGTGTTCCCGGATAGTTGAAAGTAGTAATGGTGGGAATCTGGGTTATGGTGATGGAGGTGGTGGTTGTAACACCTGGGCACTGTCCAACTGGAGCCATATAGTAAGATACGGTATATGTACCAGGGGTGCTGGTGGTAATATCAACCTGTCCTGTTGCCGGGTTAATGGTCAGGCCGGCAGGTGCTGCGGAATAGGTGCCATTCAGGGTACCTGAATGAATTACATTGGCAACCGTGCCATTGGAGCAGAACTCGGGATAGCCCATTCCGTTATCATAGTAAATCGAGGCAAGGTTTATCGGATCCATATGGAGGGTAACAGGAACTCTGCCAACACTTATACAGGAACCATTGGAATTAGCGGCCCAATAGGTAACGGTGCCGGGAGCACTCAGGGTTGGAGATGAAACAACGTTGCCGCCAACCTGAGCATCATACCATACTATACTGTTACCAGGGGCAACCGGAGTTGCGGTGGCAGTAAGGGTCTGTGTCGGGATTTGCTGGCATTCGGTAACATCCGGCCCGGCGATTGGGGCAGTAAGTTCGGTAACTGTGCCATTATCATAAAAGCCGGAAAAGGGCAGGTCGTTGTAAGGTCCGTTGATCAGGAAGTTTGAATACTCGCACCAGGTTGGATCTGTATCATTGAAAGTTACTGCACTGTATCCGCCACTATAGGCAAACTGCAATGTAGTAATCAGATCCTGAGGGCCTGGAAGGGTGACCGGAGTTCCCAGGCCAAACCATCCTATGATTACTGTACCCGGAACAGGAGAGTTGGCAAACATCCCGGGGAAGTTCGGATTGGAAGTAAATCCCACAAAACTCAGGATAGCAGGATCATAATTCAGGGTAAGCGAAATGGCATCCACGTTGGTAAAACTTGATACGTGAATTGGAACATAAGCATAAGGAGCACAAGCGATTACATCCGGAATACTGGTAACAGGACCACCAGAGGTTGAGAAATTACATACTGTAAAATCGCTGTTGCACCAGGGGTCGAAAGCCACAGTACCATTGATGAATGAACTGACATACCAGAAATCAGTCGATCCCCAGAAATTACCAATAGCATTTGCAATGCCACCAGCATTTGTGACACCTTTTCCGGTACCCAGAACGACGAACGAATTCATACCATGATCCATCGCTGTTCCGGCATCCAGTTCACCACCAGTAACCATGATTCCGCTTGTGGCTGCTGAGCCGGATTCATGAACCATGCAGCCTCTGAGAACCAATTTCCCTGAGGTAACTGAAATGGTAGGATTGCTGCTTCCGGGATAAAAGTCCACTGTGCCGGAAGACATATTCTTCACCTTAATGGTTCCCGTCGAAGAAAATGCGAAACCCGGGTAGGTGCCGGCGGTCATCACATGAATCTCATCACCATCTGCGGCCACTGCCAGAGCTGACTGTACATCGCTGTAGGGATAACTGGTTCCTACCTGCAATATGGCAGCCCACGCACTTGTAACAACGAAGAACATTGCAAATAAAACAAGTAATTGTCTTTTCATAATACTGAATATTTGGATTTTTCTGATATGCTACTGTTGATTTGGTTCGGTTAAAAAGGTTTGCCAAAAGGGATCAGGAAGGAAAAATCCTTCAGGTTACCGCTGAATGATACTTCAGACAGCCGGAAACCAAACAGCCCAATGTGTTGAGAAGTGGAATTCCCTTCCAACACATTACACTGATATTCAAGGATTAGAGTTTCTTCTAATGCCATATGGTTTTTTAACAAAGTCCCGAAAAAGGAAACCCTTTATTCGGAGCATAAAAGTACATCATTTTTACTCAAATAAAAAAAAAATTTCCTTCAATTCTTTCAACAAGCTGGCAGATTTAGATCTGGAAACAACTCGCATGATATATTTCATTGATTTATAATATCTTATTCGTGATGCGGCTGTTAGAATCCAAAATAATCACTGGATCTTGCCTCCAGTTGTTCACAAAATGCAGGAAAAGAATTTAATATTGACACTGTTTGAATATTTATTTTGAAGCCATAATAAGCATGGTAAAACAGAAGATATGCAATTTTATACGGCCATTCCTTCACAAGGTTTCAATGTGATAACCTCCATGTCAAACAGGATCGTGGTGCTATTACTTCCGTGTATTCCGGCTCCCTGTACCCATCACAAAAAAGCCCGGCTTCATGTGATGATAGCCGGGCTTTTGTGGTAGGCTATGCCATTACTGTGGCAACTGCTGATACAGGAAATCAAATGACGCTGTGTTCCCCGGCAGGAAATTCAGCACATTGCTCAGGATTATGGTGGCATCGTTACCGGCCCCCTGGTATTTCACTTTCCCGTCCATGTTATTATCTCCGGAAAAATAGCCGAAGCCAAAAGCATAGTTGTACACCAGATACGTATTGTTAGGATGGGATAATACCTGCGAAAGGATGGCATTTCTGTCGGATCCGCTTCCCTGGTATTTAAGTTTCTGATCAATTAATGCATTGCCGGCCCAAAGGGCACGTACGCCAGTAGCAACTGTTTTCTGTGCAAGACCGGTATAATCAATGCCATTCCCAAGGGCAGTACCAAATGAATACTCCTGCTGTTGTCCATATCTGAAATCGACAGCCACAGGTTGAGAAGACAATGTTACAGGTGATGCCGTCATTACACCCAGGTGATTTCTGTGACGGACGACCACATAGAACTGATTCGTCTGAAGATTGGTAAAACAGAGAGGGCTGATGCCATCCATATCAACTATATCACCATCGCGCTGGAGTAAAGCAGAGCGGGTATAAACCACCTGAGTGCTGTCGGCGGCAGAGCGGAGCTCAATAAAGACCCAATCCACAATGGCATTGCTTCCGGTAACACCCAATACAACTGCCGGATTGGCAATGGTCTCTCCTCCCCCACCACCGGCATGGACAAATGTGGTATTATAGGGAGGTAAACCGTATGGATCGGTTAACGGAATGAAGTTCATTACCCTGAGGCTATCCCACATTAATCCGGTGCTTACATCATAAGGACCCTGCATAAATACTTTTGGTTCAATGCATCCGCTATAGAGTGATGTGCTTACATCAACCGTAAAACTGCATGTTGAGGTATTGCCACACTGATCAGTGGCGGTCCATACAACCATCGTCTGACCCGTCGCGAACTGATATCCGGCAAGGGATGTTAGCCCGTTAAGGTTATTCGATATCTGCACAGAACCGCAATTGTCAGTAAATGATACCGGGTCAAATTCAGTTCCGACAGCAGTATAGAAGTTCTGGCCTGCGCCAGCATTGCGCTGCTGTGGAGCGACGCATGTGACAATCGGGGCAATCTGATCGCTTACTGTGTAGGTAAACACCCATGTAAAAATAAGCCCCTGGCAGTCAGCATAGGGATATGCGTAGGTAACTGTTCCGCCACAGGGGGTACCGGTTCCACCAATAACAGGGGCTCCCGGAATCAGGACATTTCCGCAAACATCCGTAACCGAGGGTAATACCTGTGGTGGAATGGCATCAGTAAGGCAGCTGACTGTGGCATGGTCAACTACCTGTAGTCCTGATATGGAAGGCGGAGTAATCCTGTTGACAGTATAGGTAAAATGCCATACCACGCTATTCTGAGCACAATCGGAAAAGAGATAGGAATAGTCTACCGTACCCTGACAGGTCAGGGAGGCAGGCACTGTGACCATATTTACCAGTGAGGCTGTAAGGGTATTCCCGCATGCATCAGTAACAACGGGTACCGCCGGAGGAATTGCAGCTGAAAGGCATTCCACACTTGCGCTGCCATTGGCAGGCACAACCGGAGGATTGGTCAAATCAACCGTATAGGTATATTCCCAGACGTATTGCAAGGCAGCACAATCGCTGTAAGTATAGGTATAGATAATAGTGCCTTCACATCCGTTGTAGTTACCTCCTGAAACAGGTCCTGATGGGGTAAGGGTGTTTCCGCAGGCATCCAGAACAACGGGCAGGTTAACAGGCGGCTGAGCCTGCGCGACACATGATACCAGGGATGTGTTCTGTACCGGAGAACCTGCTTGGCCCGGAGGAGTAGTGCGTGAAACCGTATAGGTATAAGTCCATTGCACAGAATTCTGAGAACAGTCGGTGTATTGGAATGTATAGGTCCGGCTGCCGAAACAGGATAATGGATCCGGAACATCAACCGTACTGATTAATACAGGCTGGATCGGGTTGCCACAATAATCCGTTACTGCAGGGGTTGGGGGCAGTATCGCATCTGCCATACATTCAACCACGGATGATCCGTTGGCCGGTACCACCGGTGGAGATGTCAGATCAACCGTGTAGGTGTATTGCCAGATGTAGGTTTGGTTTAAACAATCGGTATACTGATAGGAGTAGACCCTGGTTCCCTCACAGGTTAGTGGTGCCGGTGAATCTGAATATCCGGTAAATACCGGTATCACCGGAAAACCGCAGTAGTCGGTATAGGCAGGCGCCTGCGGTGGTATTGCATCATTTATACACTGTACAACAGACCCTCCATTCTGCGGGAAAGGATTAATAAGCGTTGGATCAATGGTGTAGGTAAATGACCAGGTTGCTGAATTACCCCCACAATCGGTATAGGAAAAAAGATAGATACGTGTACCTGCATTTACAAGGGGATTTGGGTTGTCGGTAACTGACACCATCTGAGCTGTGACTGAATTTCCACAGGCATCATTCACCACCGGAGGTATTGGTAGTATGGCAAGTGAAACCACCGGGACGGTTGCATAACCAGAAACAGGCACCTGAGGTGCAGTTGAAATGTCAATCGTATAGGTATGGCTCCAGTATGAAGTATTCTGCGAACAGTCGGTGTAGGCAAAAGTATAGGTTCTGGTGCCTTCACATGAAAGTGGCAATGGATTATCGACCACAGAGATCAGTTGGGGCTGTACCGGGTTGTTGCACTCATCCACAGCGCCGGGAGCAACCGGAGTAACAGCATCCGCCAGGCATTGAACCACAGACGCTCCATTCAGAGGCAATACCGGTGGATTATTCCTTGAAACCGTATAGGTGTACGTCCAATTATACAGCAAACCAGCACAATCCGTGTAGGAGTAGGTATAGGTAATCGTTCCTTCACAACCATTATAGCTGCCTCCGACAACCGGGCCTGAAGGTACCAGTGTGCTGTTGCAGGCATCCTTGATAACAGGTAGCTGAGATGGGGGTATAGCCTGAGATGCGCATGAGATTACGGCAGATGAAGGCACAGGTGTTCCGGCAGGTGCAGGAGGAGTGCTCCTGTCGATGGTATAGGTAAACTTCCATGTGGAAGTATTGAGTGCACAGTCTTTATAAGAATAAGTATAAACCCTTGTTCCTTCACAGGTTAAAGGTTGTGGCGTGTTAACCACACTTATCAGGGTAGGGGTTACAACGCGTCCACAATAGTCGGTAACTACAGGAACAGAGGGGGTAACAGCTGCAAAAAGACAATTAACGGTGGCAGTGCCATTGGAGGGAACCACAGGAGGGGTTGTGAGATCAATGGTATAGATAAATTTCCAGATTTGGATCTGATTTGCACAATCGGTATAACTGAAAGAATAGGTGCGTGTTCCCTCGCATACAATCGGATTCGGTGAATCTGCATATCCCAGGAAGACTGGTGTGACAATCTGATAGCATTGATCCACATATACTGGTGCGGCAGGAATAGTAGCATTGGAAGGGCACTGTACCACGGCAGCGCCGTCAGTTGGGAAAACCGGAGTAACTCCGGGTAACACTGTATAAATGAATTTCCAGGTTGAAAAATTTCCTGCACAATCAGTATAACTGTAGGTATATTCCCGTGTGCCAGTTGTAACGATCGGATCGGGCTGGTCAACAATGGAAACGAGTACTGCAGTGAGGGTATTGCCACAGGCATCAACCACTTGCGGGGTTGATGGGGAGATTGCCAGAAATACCGAGTTTACAAAAGCGGTACCATTGGCAGGAACCTGGGGCGGAGTATTCAGGTCTATGGTATAGGTAAAAGTCCAGTCGGCAGTGGTGGTGTTGTCGCAGGCGGTATAGCGATAGGTGTAAACGA
>ERZ795054.376-NODE-376-length-60455-cov-8.286490_pt1 | contig 60455 bp, 48 predicted proteins | sample MGYA00375138_ERZ795054 | MGnify/ENA primary metagenome ERZ795054 (study PRJEB30183, sample SAMN05720215) | anaerobic digester metagenome | isolation source: active sludge of municipal wastewater-treating anaerobic digesters | place: USA | collected 2014-12-23 ... | reverse complement strand
CACGTACAGCCGAACGACCTGATACAGTTGCGCCAACGCCTGCCCCGCGACGATTCCCGAAAACCTTTCATGGCCCACGATCTTCCGGATCACCGCACCGTTCTTTTGCTCGATCCACGCCTGGTCGTTCTTCATGTGGGGCCGCGATCGGGTAAACGTGATCCTTTGCTTCTCACAATACGAGACCAGCGTATCGTTAATAAAGGCCCCGTCGTTGTCGGAGTCGATCCCCAACATCGGCACTGGGAGTTGAGCCCCAATTTGCGTGAGTCCTTCGGTCACCAGGGATTGCTCGCGGGCCAGCAGCGGGACCGCCTCGACCCACCCAGAACACACATCGGTTCCCACCAAGCTGTGCAGGTATTCTCCGCTCATCGACCCTCCACCATGCACGACGAAGTCGATTTCCAGATGACCGGGCACCGGATCACGCCAATCGGCGTGAGTCTTAATCGCGATGTCCCGGCTCACTTTTTTATGCCATCCTTTCTTTCTGCGAGTCCCCGCAACCTGGCGGACTGGCAACAGCAGCCGGTCAATCGTAGCCGCACTCACCGCCAGAATCTTGGCCCGTACTTGCTCCTCCAAGACCAAGTGACCACGCTTCTCCATCGCATCAACCAACTGCGGGATCACCGCCTTCAACCGCTTTCCGCAAATGCGATCGGCCGCCTCCCAAACCACCGTCAGGGCCTCCTTGACAGCCTGATCATAAATCCGGCGACTGACTACCGTTTGCCGATCGCCCGCCTCGATGGGGCTCTTCAGCAATCGCACCGCGTGTTTGCGATGGTACCCTGATAGGGCGGTAAACTCGTCGAGCATCCTTCCCTTTTGCTCTTTGGTTCCGCGTTCCTATCGTTCGCGGAGCGCTGTAATTAATTCTTCGCGTGTCTGCTGCTGACGAACCGTATGACTCAATTAGTCACGTACGGGTCCGTGGGGGGCGTCGGGAGTGATCCCGGCCCCTACCCGGCAGGCAACGCCGGGATCGCGTCTCGGTTGACAATCGAACACGCTTGGCCCGGCCTCGGTGAGCCGGGACGTTGGACCTCATCGATCACCATGATCAGGATGATCGCAAAGAAGCTGGCCGTTGTCTTGGTCATATCCGCGTATGGCAGTCTGAGTGTGCAGACAAGGGTTTGGCAACCCTCGCCAGGCCACATGCAGTTGCGGATCTGGCCGGGGGGCGCCGCCCGATGCGAAACCTCTCCAGGGACCGGAAGGCGTCAGGCAGAGCACAGATCTGTTTGGCGGGAAGCCGGCGATGATAGTCACCAATTCATCATCGTTTCAGTTCACGTCCCGCTCCGGCGGTTGTGCGTGATCGTTCGCGAGGGGATGACAGCCACTCGACACGGGACCACAATCGTGGTAGGACCAATGCCATGAATGCGCAGTATCTGACCGACGAAGTCGGGCGGAGAACCGCTGTGCTCCTGCCCATCGAGGATTACGAGCGCCTGCTCGAAGATATCGAGGATTTAGCGGCCATTGCTGAGCGCCGGGGCGAGCCGACGATTTCGCACGAGGAACTGGTCTCGGAGCTGAAGCGAGATGGCCTCCTTACGGCTTGAGTGGCGGCGATTGGCGACGAAAGATCTACGGCGATTGCCGGTGGCTGATGTCGCCCGGATCATCGCCGCAGTCAATGCACTTGCGGACGATCCGCATCCTACGGGTTGCACGAAACTCTCTGGAAGCGAACGGAGTCTCCGAATCACTGTGGGCAATTACCGGATTCTATAAGACGTCTACAAACGAAAGACGGTTCTCCCGAACCGGGCAATGACGGTTGCTTCGCCGAAGGCCCAGCGCAGGTAGGGGTTGCCGAGTTTAGCGCCGCGCAGGCCCTTGATTTTGCCGGCGCTGGCGACGGTGCCTTTAACCCGGCGAGCGTAGGACAAAAAGTCTTTAACGGCGGGAAAGCGTTTGACGTCGCCGATTTCACAGAGGGTGGTCAGGCCTAGGGATTCGCCGATGAGCATGCAGATCGATTCCGCAATTGAAATCGGTGGTGGAGGTGTAATACTTCATACGTATTCTGATGGAGGTGCTTAAGAGCACTGGTTAATGATTCAATCGTTAACGCGGGGGGTGCACTAAATCCCCAGCCCCAGCCGATGAACAACTTCGGACACACTATACGGCGCGTTCGGCGTAAATCTGCGGCGTGAACCCAGGCGCGACGAATCAACGACCGCCAAGAAATCGGCGCGTGTTCCTGCTGGCACTCGTCGCTCTCCTTGTGCTGGTTGGCATAATCAGCTTCCGGGGCTTGTTGCCCAGCCATCGGCGTTTTGGAGCCATTTATGAAGCGGCGGCGTTCGACCTCAACGAGGCGCGATACAATTCGGTTGGAGTATTTCTGCGCAAACAACTTCCAAGGCACGTGGTCCAGTCGCCGCTTTTTCCGTCTCGCTACAAGGATCAGCCGAGGTATTTGGATTTGAAGGGGGCGCAACTCGAATGGAGCATCGGCGGCACGAATACTGGCTGGCTCTATTTCTGGGATGTCGGTGTCAGACCACGGGCTTTACGGTGGGAGTTTGCGCCCTGCTCAGAGACAAACCTTCTGGGCGTCAGCGAGCTACCGGCGGACTTCTACGGCTCTTCTGATCCTCGCCGAGTCGAGGTCTTTGGCGACGAGTCCACGACGAACGCGATCAAAGTCGCAGTCGGCCAGATCCTGTTTGCCCGCCAAACCGACAAAAAAAGCACGATTTACATGCTGAAGCTCCGGGAGCAGGATCGAAACAAGCTGGTTGTGGACTATTGTGTGACGAACCCTTGAAGCCGAACATGCGCTGCAGCGAACCCGGTGGGGGCGTCGCGGTTGCGATCGTGGCGTCCCGCACGCCGGGTCGCTGAGCTCTCGTTCTACCTGATGAGCGCGCCCGACAAGAGTGACCTCTCTGGTAGGTCAAGTCGCCTCCGCCGCGTGGTTGCTGTATTGTTGGCGGCACTGGTGGTGATCGTCGCTGCTCTGGCCGTCGTGTGGTGGATCGCGAAACAGAGAGCCGCTCATGCGCGAGCAGAGTGGAAAGGGCCGACCCTTGAGCGGTTGGCGCTATTGTCGATCACCAATGAGGGTATTCGCCGGGAACTTGAAGAAATTAAGGCAGGTCCGAAGCCCAACATTGATTTCGGATGGGCCCATGACCAAGTGCTCCTGATGACAAACGGCGAGTACATCATTTACGCCTTCCGGCACGGAGCCAACAATGGCTTTGTGGATCATTTGTTCCTTGGGCACGGGTCTGATGGTCGGTGATCCTTTCCGTTGGCTTCAACTGGGCGTGTTGACAAAACAAAGTGCCGACATCAGATTACGGCCATGAATATCGCGCAGATTGAGGAAGCAGCTCACCGCGGTCTTCCGTTTTCGTTGAAGGTTGCCGACGGCGACCGCTATGATGTGCCGCATCGTGATTACATTTCCCTTCCACCGAGAGAGTCTCCGAAACGCACATACGTGGTTGTGCATAGGGATGATGGATACGCGTCCATCTTGCCCTTGATCACGATTACCAGCTTAACGTTCAGAGTTGATGCTGGCACCACGCAATAATCGGAATGCGAATAAGACCGCCGACCTGGTGGCTGATGCTTCTCTGCATGTGAGGGTTTGCGAGGCAGAGAAGGTTGTTTGGGAAACAGCCGCACACCCGGAGTCACTTTCTTCATGGATTCGGCGGAATCTGAACCGATCGGCAGGAATGACCAAAGCGAACCATACAGTTTAGCGAACGGGAGGCTTCCAGCCGATACGCTCAGAGACAAATCGAAAATCATCGGCGGCTGGCTCCGATCGCTGACCTCGTTGGGCGGAATGAACATTAGGCGATTACTGAAGTGAGAACAATAGGGTCAAGTCAGGACAATCAACATTTGATGAAGGATTTCGAGCCGATCTGATTGTTAGGAACCTGGTGCTCGCGGAATCGAAGTCCGTCGAGCGAGTGCCCCCCGCTCACAAGAAACAGGTGCTGCCTTATCTTCGACTGACAGGCTTCAAGCTGGGCACCTGCTGAACTTCGGTCAGGCGTTGATGCGCGACGGCATCACCCGGATCATCCACGGGAATCTGGATTCGGATCCTTCGTGCCTCCGTGAGAGGAGAATTCATTGAACAGACGGTGCAACAGCGCCCCGCCGTTGCAGTTTTGTTCTTTTGGACAAGAGAAATTTAACAGGATGTTTTGCGGGTGTGCGGATTACTCAGCACGGATGAGAACACGAACCGAAAGGCGATTCTGGTCCGCGTCGTGGTCATGCTCACCCAGCTGGGACATCGTGGGTATAACACTCATGAGGAAGGGGGCGAGTATCGAGCCCTCCGAAACGATACCGATTCCGATAGCGATTCCGATCTCGATCGGAATATGAAGCCGGGAGATTGGGAAAAAAGGTTTCCCGTTTGGCAAGGTTCGCCTATAACCGGGGCGTGTCATATGACCAAGTGCATTCCATGAGTGCCCGGACTCGGTATTGTGCGGTATTGGGGCATCCCGTTCGACATTCGGCCTCGCCGCCCATGCAGAACGCGGCATTGGCGGCGTTGGGTGTGGATTGGCGCTATCTGGCATTCGACGTGCGGCCGGAGGGTCTATCCGAGGTTCTTGCGGGCGCGAAACGGATGGGATTCATTGGATTCAACCTGACCGTGCCGCATAAGGTGCTGGCGTTAGGTTTGATGGATGAGTTGGACGAGACCGCGCGCCGTTGGGGTGCGGTGAATACCGTCCGTTTTGAAGGTCGGGCTGTGGGGGGAGAGTGGCGGCCGATGTCGGAGTGGACCGATGAGAGTCCGATGGAAGTCCGTTGCGTGGGATTCAACACGGATGCGGAGGCGGTGATGCTTTCGTTGCAGGAGGATCTGGGAATTCAGTGGAAGGGAGCCCGGGTTTTGCTCTTGGGGGCCGGGGGGGCGGGGCGTGTGGTGGCATTGCGATTGGCGAGCGAGGGGATTGACCGCCTTTGGCTGGTGAATCGCACCCAGGCCCGGGCGGATGCCCTACGGAGTGAAATCCGGCAGGCTTATCCCCGCGTCTCTGTCGAATTGGACTATCCGGCTGGCGAGGTTGACTTGGTGATCAATGCGACCTCGTTGGGATTAAAGCAGGAGGATGAGTTACCGTGGGACCCGGCTCGATTTGAGATGCGACAAGCCCGGTCTGTTTATGACCTGATTTATCGGCCGGCGGTCACGCCGATGCTGCATCGGGCGCGGGAGGCCGGTTGCCGCTCGGCCAACGGTTTGGGCATGCTCCTGCACCAGGGCGCGCGTGCGTTGGAAATCTGGCTGGGACGACCGGCGCCGCTTCAAGTCATGCGCAGGGCCCTGGAGGAAGGCGTCTATGTTTGAACCAGAAGTCTGGCGAGCCGTGCCTTTCCATTTTTGGTCGGCGGTCTTCTTTGTGTTCGGATCGATCGTGGGGAGTTTTCTGAATGTGTGCATTCATCGGTTGCCCCGCGGTGAGAGTGTGGTCCATCCTCCTTCGCACTGTCCCCATTGCGGCTACGCGATACCCTGGTATTTGAACATACCGCTGGTGACCTGGGTTTGGCTCAGAGGGCGTTGTGCCCATTGTTCCGCCTCGATCTCGATCCGGTATTGGGTGGTGGAATTGGCGACTGCGCTTTTGTTTCTGGCCGCCTGGTTGAAGGCCGGTGAAGGCTCGGCGGGATTGGCGCTCGTATACAGCCTTTTCCTGGCGGGCCTCTTGGCCGCTTCTGTCATTGATTATGAGCATTTTATCATCCCGGATGAAATAACGCTGGGTGGAATGGTGGCCGGATTTCTCCTCTCGGCTATGCTGCCAGGACTTCACCAAACGCCCAGCATTCCGGAGGCTCTGAAGCAGAGCGGACTGGGGATCCTGGCGGGGACGGGTTTGATCTACGCGACGGTTCGGATTGGGAAATGGTTCCTTGGGAAAAAGCGGCACGATTTGCCTCCGGACAGCAAGGTGATTTTCGGTGAGAACGGCGTGCAATTGCCGGACGAGACGATTGCTTATGAAGATATCTTTTATCGGCCCTCGGATGCCTTGGAGTTTCATGCGCGCAGTGTTTTGCTGGGGGAGCAATCCTTTGAGAATGTGGCGGTCCGTTTAACGCCTTCTGTGCTGGAGGTTGGGGAGCAGAAGTATAATCCGTCCGAGATCACTCACATGGAAGTGGTCACGGACTCGCTGATCATTCCGCGGGAAGCGATGGGACTGGGGGACGTCAAGTTCATGGGGGCGATTGGCGCGTTTTTGGGGTGGCAGGGGGTGCTGTTCTCCCTGATTTGCAGCGCGTTTTTGGGCGCGCTCGGAGGAGGCCTCACAATGTTGTATCATCGTCTTCGGCATCAACCCGCCTCGACGCTGATTCAGTATGGCCCTTATATCGCGATGGCGGCCGCGATTTGGCTTTTTTGGGGCCCTGAATTGATGGACTGGTGGTTTCGATTGATGACTCCCCGGGGGCTTGCGCCCTTTCGATAACACCGATTAAGATGAGTCATGAACCCGGTTTTCATGCAGGAAGCGATCCGACTGGCCCGTGAGAATCTTGATCTGAATCACGGTGGGCCTTTTGGCGCCGTGGTGGTGCGGGCCGGGGCGGTGGTCAGCCGGGGATGGAACCAGGTCACCTCGACCTTCGATCCAACGGCGCATGCCGAGATTGTGGCGTTGCGCGCCGCCGGGCATGCCCTGGGGCGGTTCTGTCTCGATGACTGCGAGCTCTATACAAGCTGTGAACCGTGTCCCATGTGCCTTGCGGCGGCCTACTGGGCGCGAATTCCTGTCGTTTACTACGCCGGCACGCGGGCTGACGCCGCCGCGGCCGGGTTCGATGACGACTTATTCTATGCGGAATTGGCCCGGCCGATGGCTCAACGGATGATGCGGATGGTTCCGCTCCTCCGAGAGGAAGCGGAGAAGGTTTTTGAAGCCTGGCGAGCCAAATCCGACAAGATCCCTTATTAAATCCCAAGATTCGGTGGAGTATGACAACCCGTTTTAAATCCGATGCCTTGTTTGCCGAAGCGTTGAACTACATCCCGGGGGGAGTCAACTCTCCAGTTCGAGCCTTTCGAGCCGTGGGCGGACAACCGTTTTTCGTGCATCGCGCCCAAGGGGCTCATCTCTGGGATGTGGACGGCCACGAACTGATTGATTATGTGTGCACCTGGGGACCGGCGATTCTTGGGCATGCGCATCGTAGAATCATCGAGGCCATCCAGCAGACCGCCCTCAAGGGGACCAGCTTTGGCATCCCCAATCCGCTGGAGGTCACCATGGCTAAACTCATTTGCTCGGCGGCGCCCAGCGTGAAAAAGGTTCGCCTCTGCAATTCCGGCACCGAGGCCACCATGTCCGCCATTCGGCTGGCCCGGGGATTTACCAAGCGGGACAAGATCATCAAGTTCGCCGGATGTTACCACGGTCATGTGGATTCGCTCCTGGTCAAGGCTGGCTCGGGCGCCCTCACCCTGGGATATCCCGACAGCGCGGGCATCCCTCCGGCTTTTACCCAGCACACGCTTGTTCTTCCTTTCAACGATCCCGACGCCGTCCGCGCGGCGTTTGCCGCTCATCCGGACCAGATTGCCGGGATCATTCTGGAGCCCGTGCCCGGCAACTCCGGCCTGTGGCTGCCCCGGCCGGGTTACCTGGAGTGTCTGCGCGAGTTGACCTCCGAATACGGCGCTTTGCTGGTATTCGACGAGGTCATGACCGGATTTCGTCTCGCCTGGGGAGGAGCCCAGGAACGATTCGGAATTACCCCGGATCTGAGTTGTTTCGGCAAAATCATCGGGGGCGGTTTGCCGGTGGGGGCTTTTGGCGGCCGGGCGGACATCATGGATTGCCTGGCTCCGCTGGGCCCGGTTTACCAGGCCGGAACGCTGAGTGGCAATCCACTGGCCATGGCCGCCGGCATCACCGCCCTGGACGAACTGCAACACTCCAATGCCTATCAAGCGCTGGAAACTCGCGGACAGCAATTGGAGACTGGGCTGGTCGAGGCCGCGCGAACCACAGGAACCGAGGTGCAATTCAACCGGTGCGGCTCCATGTTCTGCACCTACTTTGCCTCCCAACCCGTCAGGAATTTGGAGGAAGCCATGCGTTCCGACCGCGACAAGTTTGCGCGGTTCTTTCATGGGATGCTGGAGCACGGTGTATACCTGGCTCCTTCGCAGTTCGAGGCGGGATTCCTTTCCTCGGCCCATGAAGCCTCCGACATCGAGAAGACCATTCGCGCCGCGCGCGAGGTGTTTTCAAAAATCTAATCCGCAAAGCCGCCAAAGCTCACGGCGTTTTGGAGGGAGCCACTTATGAGTCGATCTCCGAATCCCGCTAAGCTGCGCCGCCAACGGCCAGCCAGGGGCATCGTCATCGTTCTCTCGCCTCGAACGTTGCCACGATGGGGCGGTGATCGGAGGCGATTCCCCAATTGGCGAAGGCCAGGACATAGGTTCCCGACCGTTGCCATTCCCGGGCCATCCCCCGGCTCAACAAGATGTAGTCCACCCGGCTATAGGTGTCTTCCTTGCCATAGAAATAGGTCCAGGTCACGCGAGGAGCCGACATGAAGGGCGCCGGAGGCGGTGCGGTATCCCCGTTGCGTTCCGCCGGCCGGGTGTCATAGAGCGCCGAGGGTCCCTTGCCCACAAGTAGTTTCAGGGACGGGGAATCTTTGGTGTCGTTGAAATCACCGAGCAACACCACATTGGCATTCGGATTGGATGCCAGCCGGGCTTCGACCTTGCCTCGCAGCAATCGGGCCTCCTGTTGGCGCAGTTCGGCTTCGTCCGCCTCGGGGACCTGGCGCTTGGATTTCAAATGGGCCGTGATCAGGGTGAATTGATAACGCGAATTGACCGCGATATCGACTTCGGCAAAACCGCGCGAGCTGTGAAAACGGCGTCCATGAAGCAGGTAATTCTCGTTGGTGTGAGGACGACGCGCCACAATCGGGAATCGGCTGAGCACAGCGACCTGGATATTGGTGTCAAAACCCCGCACGTGCTCCCAGTGGGGATATTCGAGCCCGTCGGCCCTCAGGGAATTCCGAAGCTCGCGCAGGGCTTTTTCGCCGCCGATTTCCTGGAGGGCCAGCACATCCGGCTTGATAGCCAACAGACCCTCCCGGATTTTGGCCCGGCCGGCCTCGGACTTGGCGGGGCGGGACCCGATCGGTTGATCCAGGTAATTGTTGAGATTATAGGAGGCCACCGTGAAGGTGGCCGCTAGGCAGGGGAAGGCTCCGGCGAGCAGTCCGATCAGAAAACGCATGATCATATAAAACACATATAATCTAAGAATAAATAAAAGTCAATAGTATAAAATAACACTGGAAAGCTTGACCGGGAAGGGGCGGGTCCGCATAGTAACTGGCTTTTTTTAGGGTAAGACGATTTATGGAGCATATTAGAAACATTGCGATTATCGCGCACGTGGATCATGGAAAAACCACGTTGGTGGATTGTTTATTGAAGCAATCGGGCACCTTCCGGGCGAACCAGGCCATTGCGGCCGAGGAACGGATTATGGACTCGATGGACCTGGAGCGGGAGAAGGGGATTACGATTCGCGCGAAAAACGCCGCATTCAAGTACAAGAACTATCACATCAATATTGTGGACACGCCGGGGCACGCTGACTTCGGGGGGGAAGTGGAGCGGGCGATGAGCATGATTGATGGGGTATTGCTGGTGGTGGACGCGGCGGACGGGCCGCAGGCGCAGACCCGTTTTGTATTGCGCAAGGCCCTGGAATCGGGGGCGAAACCGATTGTAGTGATCAACAAGATCGATCGGGAGCATGCCAATCCCAAAGGGGTGTTGGATCAGGTATTCGACCTGTTCATGCAACTGCACGCGACGGACGAGCAGTTGGATTTTCCGTTTGTTTACGCGAGCGCCAAGGAGGGATACGCGAAGCTGGAGTTGGACCAGGCGAGTGACTCGATGGAGCCGTTGTTTAGCATCATAGTGAAGCACGTGCCACCGCCTCGGGCGCGGGCGGGCGAGGGATTTCAGATGCTGGTGGCGAACCTGGACTACAGCGATTACCTGGGGCGGATTGCGTTTGGAAAGATTTACCAGGGGAAGATCAAGCAGGGGGACAATGCGGTCTGTTTGCATGCCAATGGCGGCATCAGTCAGGGAAAGATTACATGTATTTACCATTTTGAGGGTTTGAAGCGAGTGGAGATTCCGGAGGCGCATGCGGGGGACATTGTGGGGCTGACGGGATTTGAGGATGTATTCATTGGGGAGACCGTGGCGGACATTCCGGAACGGCAGGCCTTGCCATCCAAGCCGATCGATCCCCCCACGATTCAGATGGAGTTTGCGGTCAACGATGGGCCGCTGGCCGGTCAGGACGGCAAATTGGTGACGGCGCGGCACATTTGGGAGCGATTGGTGAAGGAGATCCGGACCAATGTGGCCTTGCGCGTGAGCACGACCGAAGACGCCAAGGTCTTTGCGGTGAGCGGGCGGGGGGAGATGCAGATTGCCATTTTGGTTGAGCAGATGAGGCGCGAAGGTTACGAGGTGCTGGTCTCGCGTCCGGAAGTGCTTTGGAAGAAGGATTTACAGGGGAATATGCAGGAACCTCTTGAGCGCATGTTTTTGGAGATTCCGCAGGAATACATGGGGGCGGTCCTGGAAAACCTAGCTTGGAGGAAGGCTGAGATCGCGCACATGGCTCATCATCAGGACCAAGTCAGCATTGAGGCAATCATTCCGATGCGCGGCCTGATTGGTTTTGAAACAGACTTGGTGAACATGAGCCGCGGGATGGGGGTCATGAGTCATTTGTTTCACGAGTATGGGCCGGACCGCGGGGAGATCCCGGCGCGCAAGAACGGATCGCTGGTGAGCATCGAGGATGGCGCGGCAACCAGCTACGCTCTCAACCAGATCCAGGAGCGGGGACGGCTGTTTTTGGAACCGGGCGACCAGGTGTATCAGGGCATGATCGTGGGCGAAAACGCGCGAGACAACGATATTCCGGTGAATCCCTGCAAGACCAAGCATCTCACCAACATGCGTTCGAAGGGCGAAGGGGTGGGGATCCACCTGGAGCCGCCTTTGAAGCTATCTCTGGAGCGTTCGCTCGAGTACATTGGTCCGGATGAATATGTGGAGGCCACGCCCAAGCATCTGCGTCTGCGCAAAAGGATTTTGGACGAGACCGATCGGAAGCGGGCCACACAGAACCGAAACTTCAAAATGGAAGGATCCACGGCGGCCTGATTATGAAGACTTCCTCTCACGAGAAGGTGGCGCGTTTTAGCGTATCGCTGCCGCCGCGTCTGCAGAAGCAGTTGGACACCATGGTTCGCGCCAAGGGCTACGCCACTCGATCCATGGCGGTCGCGGAAATGATCCGAGGGCAGATTGTTGATCATTACCAGCAGTATGGAGATCAGGAAATTGCGGGGACAATCACCCTGGTTTATGATCATCACAAACCGCACCTGCAGGAGATCCTGACCCGGATGCAACATGATTACCGGGAATGCATCATTTCGACGCTTCATGTGCACCTAGATCATCACAATTGCCTGGAGGTTCTGGTGGTGCGCGGGCGGGCGCAAGCCATCAAGACGATGGCGGAGCACCTGACCACGGCGAAGGGGATCAAGCACGGGCAGTTGACCATCACGACGACCGGCCGGGATCTTGTCTAAAGGGGATCCCGGATCTTCGCCCGCGATCGGGTTGAGGGCGCTCCTTCATCATGGAGCGCATGCTCACGGTTGTCCGTAGGAGAATTCGACGGAGACCTTCACGTCGGGGTGCAGGCTTTGTTTGACGGGGCAGGTCATGGCGGCGGCTTCGAGTTTCAGTCGTTCGGCTGGCGGGAGAGACAGAGTGGAGCGAACATGCACGGAAACCCGGAGGGCGCCGATTCGTCGGACTGGATCGGCGGTCATTTCCTTGGTCACCTGGAGGCGGGTGCCGGCCAGGTCGTAGCTGTTGCGGCGGGCGACCAGGGCCATGATGGTCGCGAGGCAGGCTCCCAGACCGGAGGCGACCAGGTCGGTGGGTGAAAAGGCCTCGCCCTTGCCGCCGTTATCGACCGGCGCATCCGTGGTCAGGGTCTGTTGGGAGGGCCCGTGCAGGGCGCGGCAGTGCAGGTCACCCAGATAATCGATCTCGATATTCACCGACATGATTAGAGTTGCCTTTCTTGGTTCAGGAGTTGTTGTTGGAGGAGGGAGAACCGCAGAGACGCTGGAGGCAGCCTCGCAGGCGGCCATTGTTGGCCAGGACATAATAGCACAGATCACCGCTGAGAGGCCGGTGAAAGAAGTCACCTCCGGCGCATTCCAGGATCAGGCCGCCCGCCGCGATATCCCACAGACGTACCCCCGCCTCGACATAGGCGTCCATGCGGCCGCACGCGACATAGACGAGGTCCAAAGCCGCGGACCCCATGATGCGCACCTTGCGAGCACGGGGGACAAGGTTTTGAAAGCCCGGGAGCATATGCCGAAGATTGGCGTCATACTTGGCGAAGCCGACGGAGACGACAGCCTCGGAGAGGCGGCTGCGGGCGCTGACGTGAATGATTCTATTGTTTAATCGGGCGGGATGACCGCGAACCGCGGACCAGGTTTCCTGGCAAAAGGGGTCGTGGACCACGCCGGCGAGGGTTTGGTAAGGTGCGGAGGTTTTTCCGGGTTGAAGTGGAACCTTCCGGTGTTGGAGGGCGATGGAAACACACGCGTGGGGAATTTGGTAGGCGTAATTGACCGTGCCATCGATGGGATCGACGACCCAGCGGAGGGGAGCGGTGTCATCGCCGGCGGTTCCCTCTTCGCCGAGGAGGGCGATCTCCGGGAAGGCCTGGCGCAGCCGCCGGGTGATCTGGCGTTGACAACGGACGTCCAGCTCCAGTTTCAGGTCATGCGCCTGGGATTCATTGATCTTCTTGGGAGTTCTCCAATGTTGGCGCAAGAGCCGGCCTGCGGTCTCGGCGGCTTCGACGGCAACCGCCAGGGCGTGGCAAGGTTTGAATGATTCGGACTGTGGCGTGCGAGTATTGCCCATAACGCAGATGAATAGAACGTCCCCAGGGAATTCTGCCAATGTAAAAATTGGATTTTGCTTTGGATTTTTGGGGCGTGCGAGATAACCTGTTTGCCATGCCTGAAAAGAGTGCTCACGAGATACCGCGCAACTGGCGCGAGCAGTATGAAAAAGGCAAAATGGCCTTGACTCGGCAGAATTGGGATTATGCCGTTTCCCTGTTGGGTCAGGTCCTTCAGAACGAACCCGGCTTTTACGATTGCCGGGAGGCGTTGCGCGCGGCCCAATTCAAGCGGGCCGGCAGCGGGACCGGTTTTTTCAAGAAGGCCTTTGGGGCGGTGAGCAATTCGCCCTTGCTCGCAAAGGCCCAATTGGCGATGCGCAACAATCCTCTGGAAGCCCTGTCCGTGGCGGAGCAGATCCTGAATAATGATCCGGGCAACAGCACGGCCCATAAGCTAGTGGCTGAAGCCTCATTGGGATTGGATTTTCCGCGCACGGCCATCCTATCCCTGGAGATCCTGTTCAAGAACGCGCCGCAGGACCGCGATGTGGCGATGAAACTGGCCGCCACGTTGGTCAAAGCCGGATTCACCCAACGCGCGGAGACCCTGTACAGCCAGCTGGCGCAGGCTTTCCCCGATGACCAGGAGGTGGTTCAAGCCCTCAAGGATTTTTCGGCCAGCAAGACCATGCAGGAGGGCGGCTATGATGCCCTTGCCGATGGTTCGGGATCCTATCGGGATGTGATCCGGGACAAGGAACAGGCGGCAAAACTGGAACAGGAACAACGGGTGGTGAAGTCCGGCGAGGTCGCCGATGGCCTGATTGAGGAATACCGGGCTCGTCTGGAAAAGGAACCCGATAACCTCAAGCTCCTCCGATCTCTGGCCGAGCTCCACGCGGAAAAAGGAGAGTTTGACATCGCTCTCGAGTGTTATCAGCGGATTGCCGAATCAGGCATGGGCAAGGATCCGTCTCTGGAGAAAGCGATGGCCGATCTCCAACTCCGAAGATACGACCAGGCCATCCGGCAGCTGGATCGCCAGGATCCGCAGCAAGCCGAAGCTCTGGCAAAGCTGGAGGCGGACCGTCGCGATTTTCAGATCTCCGAATGCCGGCGACGGGTGGAGAGTTACCCGACCGACCTTCAGTTCCGATTCGAGCTGGGGGAGCTTTACTTTCAGGCTGGCAGGATCAACGAAGCGATCCAGGAGCTTCAGAAGGCCGTATCGAATCCTCATCGGCGCAATCAGGCGATGTTTCTTCTCGGGCAATGTTTCTTCAAGAAACGCATGTATGATTTGGCTGCGCGGACATACGAGGGTGCTTTAAAAGAAAAGTTGGTGTTCGACGAAGAGAAGAAGGAATTGCACTACGCCTTGGGATGCGCCCTGGAAATGATGGGTCGAAAAGAGGATGCCGTGGAGCAGTTCAAAAGGATCTACGAGACGGACATCGGTTTCAGGGATGTCGCGGCGAGGGTGGACGCCTATTATGCGAGCAACGAGCCGGCGGATGGCACCTAGTTAGCAGATGCGGGGCAGTTGCTCTCCGCTCAACCGTTCGATCAACCGCCGGGTGCCCAGGCGATTCATCTGGACCACGGAACCTGGAGGGCCCGATTCAACCCGGCCGATGATCAGGGCGCCTCTGCCGGCGGAATGCTGTTGGAGGATTCGAACGGCTTGGCTCGCATCCTGAGGCGCAACCAGGGTCACAAAACGGCCTTCGTTGGCCACGTAGAGCGGATCCAATCCCAGCATTTCACAGGCGCCTCTCACCTGGTCATCAAGGGGAATGCAGCTTTCGTCGATGACCATGCCCGTCTGGGAAGATTCCGCGATTTCCACCAGCGCGCTGGCCAGCCCTCCCCGGGTAAGATCCCGGAGGCAGTGGACATCCAGGCCGGACAGGAGCAGGGATTGAACAGGGGCCGCCAAGGGGGCGCAATCACTGGTGAGGGTGGTTTGAAAGGCCAAGCCTTCGCGGGCCGCCATGATGGCCACGCCATGGCGCCCAATATCGCCACTGAGCACGATGACATCTCCGGGCTTCACGCGAGAGGGTTGGATTTCGCGTCCGGAATCCACAAGACCGATGCCGGCGGTATTGATGAACAATCCATCCCCCTTGCCTTTCTCCACCACCTTGGTGTCTCCTGTGACCAATTGCACGCCGGCTTCGCGGGCCGCAGCCTGCATGGAAGCTGCGATGCGCTGCAGGACCTCGATCGGGAGGCCTTCTTCGAGGATAAAGCCCGCGCTCAGATAAAGCGGGCGGGCTCCGCACATCGCCAGATCATTGACGGTTCCATTCACCGCCAGCGATCCAATATCTCCCCCGGGAAAAAAGAGCGGATGAATCACGTAGGAATCTGTCGAAAAGGCCAGCCGGACGCCGCCGACATCCAGGAGCGCACCGTCATGCCGGGCGTTCAGCAATGGATTGCCAAAAGCCGGAATGAAGACTTTTTCCAGCAACTGATGGGTTAGACGGCCGCCTCCTCCATGCGCCATGAGAATCCGATCATAACCCACGATCGGGATGGGACAGCGTGTGGCCTGAGGATCAAGTTTCGGGACGTCTTCTTGCATGCCCCATTTATGCCCGGGCTATGGGTCGAAAACAAGAAAGACTGGAGTTCGTGAACTGACGAGTTAGTTGTGAGCAGACCGTTTGACTGCGTGAGGATGAACTTCAACCAGCGTTTTCGCGAAAAGCTGGAAAACGCCTGGCTTTCTAGGAGTAGGAATTCCAGGCCGGAGCCTTGTCGGGCACGTAAGCCCGATGAACCTGCCGAAGGTTCCGCGCCGATTGGGCCAGCTCATCCCGTCGCAGTTCAGCAAACCGGCGTTGCTCGGCCAGCCATTCCCGGTTCCGGTTTTCCATGTCGATGAGCTGATTGATGATTGACTTGAATTCCGTCTCGATCTCCTGGCGATCATAAGCGCCCATGGCCACCTCACGCCGCAGGGTTGTGGTGGTCTCGACGATCCTTTGCTGAAGGAGCAGCTTGGCATCCTGGTATTCTCGAACTTCCTGCCACGCGTTCAAGCGGATGGCTGATCCCTCGTTATCGGTCAGTTCCTGCCATTCCTGATACAAACCCAGCAAAGCAATACGTGCGCTCATAATTCTCCGTTTCCGTCTCGGGAAAGTGATGGTGGTCTATCAGTTTTCTTCTTCAGACCCCGTTCTTTCTGAAATCTCCTCGAAGCAACTCTCATTCCAACCTGTTGTTTTTCTCAGAAACGAGATGGTTCGAGGCCAATATGAAAATCAAACCGACGGCATAAAATCATAATCTACTGTGAATAAATAAAATATAAAAACTATGCTTGTTGCCAGGTTTTGGCATCGTCCCGGAGAAAGCCGAGTGCTCACTGATGAATTCCTGTTTTTAGACACTTGGACAGAGCGAGTGTATCAAATCAGGTCAAAATCCTGGAGGGAGAGTAGGAACAGAGGAAAGCGAGTGACAGACGGTGCGGTGCCGGAGACGATCAGGCTGTGGCAGCCATGGAACTATATTCGACGTTGGCCGAAGCTTCCTGCCCTCGGCCTTGGAGCATCTCGGCCCAGGCGTTACGGAGAATTTGAAGGCGGTGGTTTACCTCCTGAACCCCGGAGGAGTCTTTTCGCAAGTTGCTGTCCATCAATTTTCTGTCGAAATAGTCGTAGAGGGAGCGCATTTTTCGAGCCAGCTCTCCGCCTTGAGCCATGTTCAGGGAGTAGTTTAGCTCACTAATAATGGCCTGGGCTCGGAGGATATTGTTATTGATGGTTTGGTTGAAATCGGCGGGATCCTCGAGTTGGAAGCCTTGTTCGGCTTGGTTTAGGAATCGGATGGCGCCGTCGTAGAGCATGAGGATCAACTGGCCGGGGCTGGCGGTTTGGGTGGCGGCGTGCTGGTAGGTTTTCCAGGGGTTGGGGCGGTACATGGGGAGTTAGGGGGGCGGCTAATCGTTGGGATCGATGCTCATGGCGAGGAGGTTTGAGAGGCGTCGGATGACTTGGGGAGGGGGGTAGTCCACGCGGCCGATGAGGGATACGGCGCGTTCGACGAGATCGGCTCTCACATCGGGAGTATTATTAAACTGGTTTTCGAGGGCCTGAGATTGGTCAAAAGCGGCCTGATCGGAATTGGAGACATTTTTAGTGGCTGCCGGGGATCTTGAGTCCATTCTGGCTACCGAACCCACGCTCATATTGGGATCAATTTGCATAACGATTTTCACTATTTCTGGCAGGCGTGCGACTTGATAGCATCGTATTCAATCACCGTGATATATATCGGCAAGAACGGGAAAAACTTTAGCCAATTTCTTATCGAGAAGGCAGGGTGGAGAAGACGGCGTGGAGGGTGTATTGACCGAAGCGCCGCGGGGAGCTGAGGATGGATTGGGAGTCTTGAAGGGGGATGGATTGCTGCATATGATCGTTGTAATAGTGCCGGGCGGCGTTGGCGACGGTGGGATCGCCTGCGTCGAACACTTCGTCGATCGACCACCAGATTTTGGCTTCCTGGCAATCGACCAGCTTAAAGCGCCAGCCCACGGATAGGGGGGGATAAGGGCGATAAGTGGTTAATTCACAAAACAAGACGCCATCCGCGCCTGTTTGTTCCCTGATTTTCTTGAGAAGGCTGGTCGGCAGTCGTTCTTCGGCGGACCATTTTGCGCGGCCCGACCATTGGCGCAGGTCGTTTTCCTGGACGAAGGCGGTATCGAGCAGTCCTGTTTTGCTCAATTCAGCCAGCAGGACAGGCTGGAGGCTTTCGCGTCCGGCTTCACTTTCAGAATCGTTGAGACGATTGGCCAGGGGGAGAACCGCGACCCGGCGCAATTGTGGGGGCATTTGTTTTTGGGCCAGATTCACATTTGTGGGGCTGTAGCTAGGGCCGATGATCCGGTTTTTGGCACTGGGCATCGCGCAACCACCGCACAGGAGAAGCAGGAGCAGGAACAGCCGCTGATTCAGCAGCGGGCGCCACGCCTGGAGAACCAGGTCGGCGAAGCCATGAAGTTTTGCGGAGTTCATCGATCAAAGCCGAACCGTGCCAGTTGGGTGAGGCTTCGCTGCAAGCGCATCACCCAGGGCAGTAAATCGTGCTCCAGGGCATCCGACAAGGCCAAATTGTCTCGGAGGGCATAGACTCCCTCCAATCGCTGCCAGAGAAGCCGGAACTCCTGCCAGTGCGAATTCAGGACACGGAGTTCCATTTCCAGCTGATCGTTGGGGGCGGAAAAGAACTCTTGCAGGAATCCCAGTTTGATCAGGGGAACCTGAAGATCCGAGAGGAGCCCGCGCCAAAGCCAGTCGATCGTCCTGCTGTCGTTGATCAACACGAGAAGCACGAGGGCTTCCAGGCGACGGCGAATCAGATGCACCTGATCCTGGACCCGGCGGAGCAGAATCCGGCTGTAGTCCAGCAGGCTGATCGACTCCGCTTCCACCGTCTTAAAACCGTGATGAAGAACGGGGGGGTGGATCAGGCTGACTTCGACTCCATCGACCCGTAGGACAGACAAAACCCGTTCTTTTCGAAGGGCGGCAAGCTCGAGTTGAGTTCGGATGGCGGCCAAAGATTCCGTCACCTTTCTGTCAAAAGAAACCGCCTGACCGTCCAGGAGGATGCGGACCGGCGATTTTTTTTGCAGAGAATCCGGATTGGCAAACATGCTTTTATATCGGAAGGCTTGGAAAAAAATTAAGGGGCCTTTGTATGGAAGGACTCCCGTTTGCGATGTGACAAGAGAATGATTCCGGGCAATCCGAAGGCCGTGCCTATGGGATTCCTGGACAGTCGCCGTGAAAAGGTTGGTTTTAGCTGATGCCGAGTTGTTGTTGGAGGTAAGCCAATTGTTGATTAATCCTGGCCTGGGCCTCTTCCATGGCAATGAAGCTGTTTGTCATTCTCTCCTGGTTCATCTGAACGATCCGCTCCAGCTCCGTAATCTGGACGTCAATTTTTCCCGATTGTTCAGTGAGCATATCCTGGTGTTTGACCAGGGTGCCGCCATCGCCGATGGTTTTTTCGATGAACTGATCCAGGCGGGAGGCCAGACCTCCGGTTTCATGGGAAAAGAATTCCTTGAGGCCATTGAGGTTTTTGCTGATGACATCCTCGAGCCGGCCTGCGTTTTCCAGGTTGATGGTGTCGTTATTGCTGTTGGTGGTATAACCGATTTGATCGACGCGTTGGATCAAGCCGGTCAGGCCCGAGGTTGAGCTGTTCAGCATGCCTCGGAGGCTGCGGGCGATGTCGCTGGCGTCCAGGTCGCCGGCAAGGACTCCGGCGGTGACTTTGCCTTTGGCATCGGTCGAGCTGGCGGTGTAAGTGTCGATCAGGCTCTGGGTTTTATTGTATTCCGAGACAAAATCTTCGATGGCCTTTTTGATGGTGGAATTGTCGATGCCCACCTGGACGGTGACATCGCCGGCTTTGAGGGCGGTGACCTTCAGGCCCGTCAGACCAGAGCTTTCTTCCGTAATGGTATTCGAGGCGCTGGTGAGGGTTCCTCCGTTGTTGAGGGTGTAGGTCAGGTTCTTTCCACGTTGGAGGGTGCCCGCGGTCAAGCCTGTAGCCGCCAGGAAGTTGCCGGTGACGTCCTCGAGCGCCACGCCCGAATCGCCGGTGTTCTTGTTGGTCAGTTGGAGACGGTCGTTCACCGCGTCGTAAGTGGCGACCACCCCCGCATTGGACTCGTTGATGCGGGTCAAGACATTAGCCAAGCCGTCTTCCGTGGCGTTAAACGTGATGGACACGCCATTGATCTTGAATTCTCCCGCGCCGCTGCCGCCGTCGAGGATGGCCGTGTTGAAATTACCTTCGGAGAGTGCCGCATTCGGTTTGGCCGCCCCCAGGGCGACGGAACTGGTGATGGAACCCGTATTATTAAAATACAGCCTTGCGGCGGAGAGGAAATTGCTAGTGTCGTTCGGACCGCCGACGACAATGGGATTGGCGCTGGAGAGGCTGATGGTATCGGTTTCGGAATCATAAGACGCATCAATGCCGGTTTCTGTCTTAATCTTATTAAACACCTGCCTGAGGGTATCCGTGGTTGAGACGGTGACGGTTTTGCCGTTGAGGGTGAACGTGCCTCCGGTCACCGGGAGGGCGAAGCCGGCGTTTTCCAGGGTCGGGCTGGAATCGGGTTCCGGGCTGGAGGCGGTGATGTCGGTGGAATGCAGGTTGGCGCCGACGTTTGAAGCGCCTTGGAGGACTGCGGCGGTGGCGAGTTGGGTGATGTGGAAGGAAAAAGCGCCCTGGATTGCGCCGGGGCTGCTGGTGGCTGAGGCGATAGTGCTGTCCGAGATCGCGGGGGCGCGGCTGTCGAAAAGCGAGGCTTCTTTGAGGGCTTGGGCCTTGGTCTGGAGGGTTTGGAGCTGGCTCTTGATGCTGGTATAAGCCTCGTTGCGCTGCTGAATCTTGGTTTGATCGGCCCGCAAAGTTCGTTGCGGGGCGCGTTCCACCTCCATGATTTGCTCGACCAACGACTGCCAGTCAAAACCGGAAGCCAGCCCTGATATTCCCAGATTCATAATTTCGACTTGTCTTTCAGGTTTGCGATGCGGCGGTTACTAGGAGCGATCCCGATGGCAGGCCTCAGGGGGTTCGCCTTTTCTTAAAGGAGCTCGGACGGCGCCCCAGCGCCGCCCGAGTTTGAAACCAACCCGTTTATGGAACTGCGGATTAAGACAACAAACGCAGTGCCGATTGCGGGGTGGCATTCGCCTGCGCCAACATCGCCGTGCCTGCCTGAACGAGGATGTTGTAACGGGCAAACTGTGTGCTTTCTTCGGCCACATCCACGTCTTTGATGCGGCTGTTGGCAGCGGCAACGTTCGTCTTGAGGACGCCCAATTGCTCGCTCGTGTAGCTCAAGCGCGCGATGTTCGAACCGGTATTCGCGCGATCTGTCGCCAAGTCATTGATCATGTTCTTGACATACCCCAGGGCGGTCGAGGCATTCGAGGCAGACGTAATGCTGCCGTTGGTGCCGGCGGCCCAGTTGGTATTGGCCGAGGTTCCAGCTCCGGCGGTGGCCATGGTGAACTTGTTGGCGTCACTGTCCGTAGTGACCTGCAGGTTGCTCCCGCTGCCGAACAACGAGACACCATTGAAGTCCTTGCCAGCCAGGTCCTTGATGTAATTGTTCAAGGTCTGGAACTCCTTGTCATACAGCGACAGGTCTGTGGTCGTCTTCGTGCTATCCTGGGCCAAGGTGGCCAGTTCGCTCATGCGATCCAGGGCCTTGGACACTTTTTTCATGAATCCGTCTTGCGTCTGGGCGTAGGAAATCGCGTTGCCCACGTTCGAGTTGGCCGCGGCGATCCGGTTCACTTGCGCGTCAAACCGCATGGACACTGCCAAGCCTGCCGCATCGTCTTCCGGCGATACGATCTTCGAGCCCGAGGACAGGCGCGAGAGGGACTTGGACAACATGCTGTTGGATTCAGTGAGCAGACGAGCACTATTTTGAGCCGAGATGTTAGTATTGATAACCATAACTGACCCCTTCCATTGAGTCGCCCCTTGTGAGGGCATTATTTTCACGGCATCCCTGCCGTGGGCGGCTTTTCATGGGGGCTGCCGCCATTCTCCCCGCTGGCCCTTTCCGGCGTCCAGCAGCCGTATTGTTTCCAATAAGTTTATCGGCAGCATCCCCGAAAGCTTTAGCGGGAATTTGACACTGCGGCGGGCGCGGTTTTGGGCGGTGGATTCGCACGGCATCCGGCTTGCTCTGGTTCATATTGTAGAGCGGTTTGGAATGGTGGACTGCAGGGGCAGAACCATCGCAGGCCGCTGCAAATGCGGGGTTTTTTGTGGATATCAACCGGAGACAATGGATTGAGCAGGCACGGTCTGAGGACATTTCTGCCGTGTGGAGCGGTGAAAAAAATGCCTGGGGCGACGTTATCGAAGAGCCCGGCTGCGGGACCTGAGCCATGGATGCGAATTTAAAAGCTTCGATGCGCCCTTCGATGGCGGACAAGATGCGCGCGGAGGATGGCGTGGAATCGAGGGCCGCGCGCGAGTTTGGCCTGGGGCTTCAGGCGTTCAGCGAGCGTCGTTTGGATTGCGCGCGGGAACACATGGAACGGGCGGCGGCGTTTCAAGGCAGAGTGGCCCGCTATCAGCACGGGCTCGGCGTAATCCTTCGCGAACTGGGCGAATATCGGGAAGCGGAGCTTTGTTTTGAGCGCGCCTTGATCCTGGATCCCGGCCATGTCGAGGCGCATTATGATTGGGGCTGTTTGCTTAGCCGGGATGAGAGATTCGAGGCTGCCATACCGCATTTCGAGGCGGTTCTCTTGCTTCGAGACGACTTTCCTCAAGTCCGCTTCAATCTGGGGAATGCCTTGCGTAAAACGGGAAAATTGCGCCAAGCCGAGGAATGCTATCGAAATCTGGCCCATCGTGAACCCCGCAATGCCAACGCCCAAGGCAATCTGGGGATAGTTTTGAGAGATCAAGGACGGATCGATGAGGCCCTTGTGCATTGGAAGCATGCCGTGGGATTGGCTCCGGAAAATCCTGAAGCTCACTGGAACCTAGCCTATGGTTTGCTGGCCAAAGGGGAGTATGCGCGGGGGTGGAAGGAATTCGAATGGCGGCTGAAGACCGAAGGCAACGGATTGCGGCAACGTCTGTTGACGCAACCCCGATGGACGGGAGAGGCCGATTCTTCATTAACTTTGCTGGTGCATACGGAGCAGGGGGCGGGGGATTCCATCCAGTTTGCGCGCTATATTCCACTGGCAGCCCAGCGGGTCAAGCGGCTCATGCTGGGCTGTCCTCGGGAACTGTCGAGACTGTTCGATTCTTTGGAGGGCGTCCACTGCCTCGTGGTTGAAGGGGATCCATTGCCTCACTTTGATTGCCACGTCCCGTTGCTGAGTTTGCCCGGCGTTTTTGAGACCACTTTGAGCAGCATTCCGTGGCCGGGTTGTTATTTAAAGCCCTCCGGATCCCACACCAATATGCGGTTGCCCCGATTATCCCGATCGCTTTTGCGGGTTGGGATCGTATGGTCTGGCAATTCCCGTCATGCAAATGACAGGAATCGATCGACCCATTTGCGTGACTGGCTGCCGCTACTGTCGCTTCCAGGCACCACCTTTTACAGCTTGCAGGTCGGGCCCCAGACCTCTGAGATGGCCCGATTGGCGTCGGAAACCAAGATGATTCCCCTACATCCCTGGATTGGAGATTTTGCCGATACGGCTCATTGGATTGAGCAGTTGGATCTGGTGATCTCGGTCGATACCGCGGTGGCCCATCTGGCGGGAGCCATGAACAAGAGGACCTGGGTCATGCTTCCCTTCTCTCCGGATTGGCGATGGCTCCTGGATCGGCAGGATTCACCGTGGTATCCGTCTTTGCGCCTGTTTCGCCAGCCATCTTTGGGGGATTGGACCTCTGTGCTGACTGACATTCGGGGGGAGTTGGAACGGCTGATTCGGGAAAAACAAGCTCTGCCAGCGATGTCTGCTTGAGAGTCGGAGACCTCACCATGTCATGCGATTGCCCAATCCAGGAAACGCCGGCTGACTACCAACAAGCCGAGAGGTTGTATCGTGAAGGCCAGTGGCGCTCGGCGGAAGCTTTATGTCGCGGTCTTCTGACGCAAGACGCTGGTCATGCCGACGCGCTGAATCTGCTCGGTTTGTTGGCCCGGAAGGCCCGGAAAGAACATGAGGCCGCAGGCTACTTTGCCAGAGCCATCACCCGAAATCCGAGCCGCGCGGCCTTCTATAGCAACTTGGGATTATCCTTTGTGCAGACGAACGACTTGGATCGCGCCGAGGAATCCTTCCGGCTCGCGCTCCGATTGGAGCCTGGCAATCCAGATTTCCAATCTAATTTGGGTTTGGTTCGGTTTCAATCGGGCGAGTATGGCTCCGCGGCGTCCATTTACCGGGGCGTTTTGGCCCATCAACCGGATCACGCCTGCGCGCACTGGAATCTTTCATTGGTCTTGTTGCTGCTCGAGGACTACGAACAAGGATGGAAGGAATATGAGTGGCGCTTGCTCTTGGAGAATTATCATGGCGATCTGGCCAGGATGACACGGCCGCTGTGGCGCGGAGAAGCATTCCAAGGCCGGTCGCTGTTCGTATGGTGTGAGCAGGGCCATGGCGACACGCTGCAGTTTGTCCGATACCTTCCCCTGGTGAAGGGCCTGGGAGGACGCGTGATCTTGAGCTGTCAGCCCCCCTTGTTTCGGCTGATGCAAACCCTGCGCGGTGTGGATCAACTGGTGGCCAACAGCGACCCCGTGCCCGAGCATGATCTCCAGGTGCCCTTGCTGAGCCTGCCGCGAATTTTCGGGACTGATGCTCATCATATTCCGTCCCAGGTTCCGTACCTCGACGCAACTTCGGGAATCCAAGCTCGGATCTTGGCCGAGGGAAGACATTTGAAAGTGGGATTGGTATGGGCTGGGGATCCCCAACATCCGAATGACCACAATCGTTCTTTGCGGCTGGGCCAATTTGAACCGTTGCTCGAGTTGCCGGGCGCAACTTTTTACAGTCTGCAGGTGGGGGCGCGGGCTCAAGAGCTTGAAAATCTGCCCGCGCCAAAGCGGCCGATGGATTTGAGTCCGCAGCTCCAGGATTTTGCTGACACGGCAAACGTCCTAATCCAATTGGATCTCCTCATCACGGCGGATACGGCTGTGGCGCATTTGGCGGGGGCATTGGGGAAGCCAGCCTGGGTGTTGCTGCCTCGGGTGCCCGACTGGCGATGGTTGCTGAATCGCGAGGATAGTCCGTGGTATCCCAGCCTGCGTTTGTACCGACAGTCCGTCTCTGGCGATTGGGATCCCGTAATCAGGCGGGTGAGAGGTGACCTTGCGCTTTTATTGAGACGCAGGGATGCAGGCACGCCCGGCAGGATATCGGCGGCACCGAGCGACAGTCATCACGATGGGGTTTCCTTGATCGACATGGGCCTTCAGGCGCTGAGAAAACAGAATCATGAGCAGGCGCTCGGTTTTTTTAAGAAGGCAGTCGAGCGGTCGCCGATGTCCTTTGCCGCTCACTACAACCTGGCGCTCTGTTTTCAGGAGAGCGGCCGTTTGAACGACGCAGTCGAAAGTTATCGTCGAGCGTTGGCGATCGAGCCAAGGTCGTGGGAAGCGCGGGAAAACCTGGGGGTGGCCTTGGGCGAGCTCGGTGAGATCCACGAAGCTCTCATCCTCTTGAGTGGGGTTGTTCAAGACCGCCCGAATTCCGCCTCCGCTCACAACAACCTGGCCCGGGTTCTCCGGGCGGATGGGCAGCTGGCGCAAGCCGAGGATCATCTGCGGACCGCTCTCATGCTTCAAGGCGATTCCCCGCCGCTCATGAGCAATTACGCCTCGCTGCTCCGCGAACTCGGACGGCCTCAGGAAGCTATTGACTTCTACCAACAAGCACTCTTGCGCGCGCCAGACTCGGCCGAGATCCATTGGAATCTGGCGTTTGCCTTGTTGCTTCTGGGACAATGGAACCGGGGATGGGAGGAATATGAATGGCGGTGGAAACGTGGGGATTTTGCCCAACGCTCGCGCGTGTTTCGTTCGCCTGCCTGGCGGGGAGAAACGCTCGAGGGCAAACGGCTTCTGGTTCACGCCGAACAAGGCCTGGGTGACACGCTGCAATTCTGCCGATATGTTCCTCACCTCATCCAGGCCGGAGCAGAAGTCATCCTCGAGTGTCAACCCTCCTTGACCGAGTTGATGTGTTCGCTCCTCGGAGATTCCGATACCCTTCCGAGTGGCGATGGGAGAAGCTTTCCAGGCGGGGGAGGGTTGGTCGTAGTGGCTCAAGGAGCCGCGGTTCCGGAATACGATCTGCATGTTCCTCTGCTGAGCCTGCCCCGATTGTTTCGAACCACTTTGGACACGGTTCCGGCTGAAGCGCCCTATCTTCATGTGCCGAAGCGAAACGCCAAATGGCAGGAGGTAAGCTCTTTGCCAGGCCTGAAGGTTGGCTTGGCATGGGCGGGAAACATCAGCTTTGCCAACCAACGCAATCGGTCTTTAAGCCTGGACCAGCTCTGTCCCCTGTTGGAATTGCCAAATGTCCAATTCGTGAGTTTGCAGGTGGGACCCGCCGTCCTCGAATTGGGCCGGAATGGCGCCTGTCATCGCATTCAGGAATACGGTTCCCGGTTGCGTGATTTTTCGGACACCGCCGCGCTGATCAGCCGGTTGGACCTGGTGATTTCGGTGGATACCGCCGTGGCGCATTTGGCGGGGGCCATGGCCAAGCCCGTCTGGACATTGCTCCCTTATGCGGCCGAATGGCGGTGGCTGTTGGAACGGAAAGACAGTCCATGGTATCCGACGATGCGCCTGTTCCGACAGCCCGCCCCCCGGGATTGGACGAGTGTGGTTGGATCCGTTGCCCATGAGCTACTAAAACGGACTCGATGCGTCGGCCGCGGAGTATGCGGTTCAACCCATGCATAGGGCCGAACGTCAAGAAGGTTAATTCTGAGGCGATCGAGGATCGGCTTCCTCCTGAACAGTATCAAGGAAACGGTCGGCATAGTATTGCCAGGTGGGCCAGGACTGGCGGGCCGCCTGGATGGCATAAAGATGATCCTCCCGTTGTCGCTCGCGAGCCAGTTGATGATGATGGGCCAGAAAGTATCCATAGCAAATGGCCTGCGTCACCAAATCCTTTGACTTGTTGTCCATATCTTCCCGTGTTGGTTCCCTCGTGGGTGTTTCCGGAACCGATAATGGATCAATGGGCATCGCATATCAGGAAACACGCCGTGCGATCAAAAGTTGCAGCAAACTTCGTGCGGCTCTCTTCCCATTGAGATCGACCGCCCACAGTCAATAGACGGCGGGATCAGCGCGCTTGTTCATTCCTCGACTCACAATTCCATCAGACTGGTTTTGTGGAAGGGCGAGCGGATGATGATGGGAATCGCCGGGCGGTTATTTTGGAGTAACCAGCTTCTGGAACTCGGGCAGCGACCGCAGATTGCTGAACCGCGGATCCTGGGCGGCGACTTCCTGGAGGTTCTTCGACCCGGGCTGCTGGGTCAGGCGTTGGGCATTGAGCACCATGCATTGGGCCAGGGAATTCAGGGCTTCCGCGTTTTTGTTCTGAGCCGCCTGGGTTCCGGCCAGATCGAACCAGACTTCAGGATTCGTCGGCAGAAGGCCCGCGAGGCGCTGGAGGACTTGTTCGAGTTTGGGCATCTGACCGAGGTGGGAATAGACGGTTGCGGCGCTCAAGAGGGTGTTCACATCCGCCGGGCCTCGGGTCAGGACCTGATCGAGCAGCGACAGCGCCGCGCCGGTTTGCTGCAATTGAATGTAGGACGAAATGATGTTGAAGAGCAGCTGCACATTCGTCTGATTGGTTTGATACTGGCGCTGATATTCCATGAGCTGCGCCTGGACGCGGCCGACACTGGCTTGCGATTGCACGGCGTCCTTCAAATTCTTGGCCAGTTCGTTGACTTGACGGTTTTCCGGATCGAATTCCAGGCAGGTCTCGGCCAAGAGTTGAGCGTCTTCAAGCCGGTTGTCGCTCGCCAAAAGGGGGACAAAGCGGAACAGGGCTTCCGGGCTGAACGGACAAAGAGCATAAGCTTGCTTGAACGCGAACTCGGCTTCCCGCCTGAGTCGCTGGCGTTCCTCCTCGGTCTTGGCGGCGTTGGTTAAACGCCAAGTGTAGACGCCTGCAATGGCGCTGCGCAGCTTGGAAAAGGCCTTCTGCGCATCGTCATCGCGAATAAACCGGCGATCGCCCGTGAATCCCCGAAAATCGCCCCGAAGATAAACGCGTTTGGCAAAATCGCAGATCTCCTTGATGGATGTCTCATAGGTGATCCAATTGCCAATCATGCGCTTCGAATAGAGGCTCCAGAACTCGTGGTCTTTGCTGACGATTTCATCGGTGAATTCGGCCACAGGCTCCCGGTTAATTTTTAAAATGATGCCGAATGGCGTCAAATGCGGAAACATCCAATCCAGCGGAAAGCTTTCCTCCACATAGAATTCATGGCCGGGATTGCGATCAAAAATGACCTTGGTCAGCAATCCGTTGATCTGCATGACGGACACCTGACCCGAAACCTGAATCTTGTCGCCGATGATCCGAAAATCCTCGCCTGGTTTCAATTGATTGGCCGCCAAGCGCTTCTGAAAATCCTCCATGTACTCGTCAAATGTTCTCCGGGAGTCTTCGGGCGAGGGTGTGATGATTTCCTTGGGGGGATAGACGCCTTGTTCGCGTCGCCGTTTTTCGATTTTGTCGCCAAGCCCCAAAAAGAATGTATCCAAAGGGGCGACCAGCTTGGTTTTGAATAATTCCTCGAAGAAGACAGGATCTTTTTGGGCGCTGCGATTGTAGTGGGCTCGGATGTAGTTCAGGTAGGTGCCATCGGCCAGGGCATTTTGAGTAATAATATAGACATCGCGGCGATCGAAATTGGGATCCAGCCGTTTGTGGGCCGGAATGAAGCTTTCGCAGAAAATCATGTACGTGGGGCAGAAACGGCCAGGATCGGTGCCGCCGAATAGGACGGCGTCACGGGCCATGTCGGGATAGATGCGCTTGCCGTCGGCGCCGACCATATCCGGCGTGAACATGTCGTGACCGAACCAATAGCCGAAGAGGTGTCCGCGCTGTTCGTTATCCCACCAATGGGAGAGGATGGTGTAGGTTGGCATGAGGGCGAACAGGACGAGGATGTTCATCATGGGCGCTTGTTGTCGCGCGAGAAGCAAGAGTCCCATGAAGGCTACAACGAGAATCAGGCCGAAGACCGCCGTGTATAGAACGAGCGGATTATTGACCTCGGAGACCGTTTTCATGAGTGAATACAGGGCCAGACCCGCTCCGGCGGCCGCTCCGTAGAGCGACCAACGCCGGGCCTCGTGGTAGTGACAGACCAGGTAGGAGGCCAGGATTGTCAGTCCGTATCCGATCCACATGGCGACCATGACGTAGGATGCGCAGAAAAAGACTTTGGTGAGGTCGCGGCTTTGTTTATCCGTGGTTGGGTTCAACAGAATCAGGAGCAGGACCGAAAGGCAAAGATAAATGGCCAGGAGGCCAATCATCCAATCCCGCTCTCGTTTTTGCATGCGGCGGAAGAAAAACCACGGCAGGAATCCAATCAGGAGGTAAACGGCATTGAACTCTTCGATGGCGCCCTCGCTATACATGCGGATTTGGTTAAAGAACACCATCGCATCGTTCGTGGGCTTGGTGCGATCGTATTGACCTCGGGTGAGGGCGTGAAAGAAGCCCTCGACCGTGCGCGGATATCCCCAGTTCATGGGCGGATTGGTCATCGAGGCGATCGGCATGTAGAAATAGAAGGCGGCGCCGAGTACCCAAAGGCCACCCATGATCAGCAAGGATTTCCATTCCGTCATTAACTTGCGGGTTTTCAGGATCAGCCAGGCGCAGGTGGCCATGGAGCCAAGGCCAATCACGTTGTAGATCATGAACAGGGGCAGGTTGTTGTCGAAGGTGGTCAAGCTGTGGTTGGCCTTAGCGAAGAGACCGATCAGGTAAATGACGCTGTTTGCGAAGAAAAGGTCTCTCCCCAAGGCGGGATGCACCAGCATTATGGCCACCTCGATCCCCATGGCGGCAACGATCAGGGTTTGGTGATTGGTAAAACAGAGTCCGAAAAGGAAGAAGGCAATATAGAGATAACGCCGTTGTTGCGGGGCGTAAACCCATCGCAACAGGCAGCAAAGAACGGCCATGAGAGAGAGGACGCTGAGCGTATAAACCTCGACGATGACCGCCTGACTCCAGAAGAAGCCGTTAAAAGCCAGCAGCATGCCCGCGACAAAGCCCGAGACGATGCAGATCAAGTTCTCCCACCGCCGGTCCAGGTTCTTCACATCGGGAATCCCTTCGATCATCATGCTGCTTCCGCGTGAGACCATGAGGCCGAGAAGACCGCAGGACAATGCGGCGGCCACGGCCGACGACAGGGCCACCCGATACGCGATGTTAGACACAGGGATCAGCACGGTGAACAACCAGGTATAGAGCGTCCAGACCGGATAACCGGGAGGGTGCGGCACGCCGGCGTAATAGGAGCCCACAGCCAGCTCGCCGGAATCCTGCAAGGTGAGATCCGGCGCCAAAGTCAGGAGATAACCGAGAAAGACCAGCACGGTGGTGGCGGCAAAGGTCATCCAATCGATGGGCCGGTAGAGCGGGGGATTAGCGGCCGCAGGGCTGGAAATCTGAGCCGGCAGTGAGGCCGGAGTATTCTTGGCAGCTTTATTTGTGTCCATAATTCGTTAGGGCATCATGCTGTTGGTCTCAAATCGCCCCAACAGTCCTTTACTTGAAGAAGAAACGCCGTTGATTGTCCACTGCAAAATAGTTTTGGGCAGGCCGTTCTGCTCGCTATGCCAATGGCACGTGTCAAACGCGGCCATGGCCTGCGACGACCATTCAAGCGGATGAACGCCCCGGTAGGCGTCGGTGCGGAGCGCGGGGAAAACGGGACCCAGCAGGCCTGAGAATAACAGCGCGGCCATGAAACAGCCGCCAAGCGCCGGGGCCCATTCCTGCGCCAAACGCCAGTGCCCCCGCCCGGCTGGACTGGTTGTTTTGTCACCGAATAACCGGATTTCGATGGCTTTAGCCGGGCCGCGGGGTTTCCATGCATGCATCTGTTTCTCGCATCCATTCCAGTTGTTCATAATCATTTGCGTCCAAAATAATCCGCAGTTTCTGCAGACCGTACCGATAGCGCCCCGCCACAGTGTTCGGGGATAGCCTTAGGATCCGGCCAATTTCATCAAACGTATAGTCGTGCCAAATTTTCAGGACGATCACCTCTCTTTGCTCCATGGGCAGACGGATCAAAGCCCGTTTGGCCTCATGTTCCCTCTCGCTCTCCACCCCGGAATCCTCAAACCAGTGCCGCGATTCGAGTTCCCGCCAAATCCGCCGCCACCAGCTGCGCCGATAGTTGAATGCCCGGTTTCGAAAGGATCGCACACAGTAAAACTCCGGATTCCGGGGGGGAATCTCCAAAACCAGCATGGCCTGAAACGTTCCCTGCAAGACATCCTCGGCCTCCGCATGACTCAGTCCCAGGGCGCGCCCGTACAGCAGCAGTTCGGCCGCACGCTCGCGATACAACCGCTCGCACCACTGATGGTTGAATTCCCCGTCCGTCATCATTCTCTCACCCGATAGACACCTGAAGCCGCAAATTTGTATATTTAAAAAACGCGATTGCCGCCTCTGGAAACCGACCTTAGCATATCCGGCATGGAAACCAGCCAACAATCCGAAAATCAGGCCTCGACCCCGCCAGCAGCATCCCGGTCCTTTATCCGGATGGATGGCCGGTCTGCCGATCAGATTCGTCCCCTCCAATTCCAAAACCACATCGCCCCTCATGCCTTGGGATCCACCTTGGTCCGATGGGGCAATACCCATGTTATTTGCGCCGTTTGCTGCGAGGAAATCGTGCCGCGATGGATGAAAGAGCAGGGAGTCGAAGGCGGCTGGCTTACCGCCGAGTATTCCATGTTGCCCTATTCCACCAGCCAACGCAAACCTCGGGATATTTCCCGAGGCAAACTCGAGGGCCGCACCCAGGAAATTCAACGGCTGATTGGCCGGGCGATGCGCGCGGCAGTAGATCTTAAGTTATTAGGGACAAGAACCTTATGGGTTGACTGTGATGTGCTGCAGGCCGATGGTGGCACCCGAACTGCCTCCATTACAGGCAGCTTCGTCGCCCTTTCCCTGGCCATCAATAAAATGATGGCTTCCGGCAAACTGACAAAAAACCCAATCACTCAAGCAGTGGCCGCAGTCAGCCTGGGAGTGGTCCAAAAGCAGATCCTGCTGGATCTAAATTACGTGGAAGACGCGGCTGCCGAGGTCGATCTGAACTTGGTCATGACCTCAAAAGGGGAGTTCATCGAGGTCCAGGGAACGGCCGAGAAGAACGCTTTTTCGCAGGCACATCTGGACAACATGCTGGCATTGGGCAGGAAAGGAATTGAACAACTCATTGTTGCTCAAAATATTGCGGTGCAGGATTTTGAAAAAAACATCCCCAATTCCCCGTCATGTCCTTGAGCACAAAGCAATCCCTCGTCAAGGTGATGGTAAAGGCACTTCTGGCCGATGAAATTCAAGTGTCCGACGCACTCCATGAAGTTTTCAAGCAGGCGCCGGTTGCCTATGTCCCTTACGAATCAGAGCATGTTCTCCTGTCAGTCTATCTGAGTGCCGGAACAGCGCGGCAACAATCCGCCAAGATCCGAATCAAGAGGAAGCTATCAGAACTAGGCGGATCGGGTTTGGATCTACTGAAAGGACCGGTGCGTGTCCAAGTATCGCTGGTGCCTCGGGAAGATTGGGCGGAATCTTGGAAACGCCATTTTAAACCATTGGAAATTGGCAAGTCTTTGCTGGTCAAGCCGAGTTGGAGCCGTCGGCGGCCCCGTAAGAACCAATCTTTGGTAATCCTGGATCCGGGACTGAGTTTTGGGACCGGGAATCATCCAACGACGGCCTTCTGTCTGAAACAGCTTGTGAGTTGCCGTGACAAGTCCGCAAAACAATCGTTGCTGGACCTGGGTACTGGCTCGGGAATTCTGGCGATTGCTTCGGCCAAGCTAGGTTATCATCCCGTTCTTGCGGTCGACAATGATCCTGATGCCATCCGAATCGCCCAAGAAAACAGCCGGGCCAACGGAACGTCGTCGTTGATCGTGTTTCGCGGTCAGGATATTCGTAAAAAATTTTCGCTGAATAGATTATACGATTTGATTTGCGCAAATCTTCAAAGGGATCTTCTTTTGAGTCATCGGGAACTGCTGACGCGAATCCTTGCTCCAGGAGGCTATTTGGCCTTGGCCGGCATCCTCACGTCGGAATTTGATCCTGTCAATGAATCATACATCCAAGCGGGACTGTGTCTGATTCATAGCCAGTCAAAAGGCGAATGGAGGTCTGGTCTGTTTCAGAAGCCAGCGTCCATTTGAAGAGTCAGAATTTTATATTATCTTGAGTTGTAGGTGCGCTGTTTTCCTTGAACATCTCAGGGATTCAGCGAGTCCAAAGAAGCGAAAGGTCATATGGCGACACAGATTAATAAGTCCAGTCAGGTTACTGGCATTGTTTACGCTGTGATCGCAAGTTGCAGAAAGGACCTGAGAACCTATGATCAAAACGATAGATCAAATCGACGAGGTAGTCCGCAACCCTAAACATCCATTCCGGCAGGTTGCCGATCGTCCAGAGAAACCCCAAAAACATCGTTATGAAAGACGTAAGATCAAGGAATTCCTAAGAAACTCAGAGTGGTCCTCTGAAAACTAATTTCTAACCTATTCTTAACATAATTAAGTAAAGCCGCGCCCGTTGCGCGGCTTTACTTTGTACGTTGGACAAGACTCTACAAACTCAATGCCCCTGCCAACCGACAGAGCCGATAGAGAGGAACTGACAACTCAGGACAACGGCGCAGTCGTTCGAGTTTACCGCAAGGGAAGTGTCAGACAGAACATCGTGCCCGCTTTGGAATTGCTTTGGAAGGTGACCTTGCCCTTCAGGAAACGGTCCGCCAGTAATCGTGCCGTATAAGTGCCCAATCCCCTATTCGCGCTCTTCGTGGAGAAAGAACGCTTAAAAACCTGAAGCTGAACGGCTTTTGTCATGGAAGACGGGTTGTGGACCTTCAAATGCACCGCTTTTCCGACCTGTTTACAGGACAAGGTCACTTTTTGTCCCGATTCGATCGCTTCGAGGGCATTCTTCACCAAGATTCCCAAAACGCATCGGACCAAGTCCGCATCTCCCTGGAATTCAACGGAATGAGAATCCGGATCGATCTGGATTGTCTTTCCTTCGCACACAGGATGGCGCGCAAAAGCCAGCTGAAGCTCGGACAGAACTCCGGCAGACTGAAGAGACTGAAGATTCGGATTCAAGGAGCCTTGCTCGGCAGCGATCAGGAGCCGTTGTGTGCGCAATTCATCGGCCAGCACGTTCAATCCGGACTGGATTCTGACGACGTCATCCTTGAGACGGTTGGGGATCTGGTTTTTTAAAGGGTGAACGAACTCCTCCAGACTGGTGGTCAGGTTAGAGAGGTTTTGAACGAAAACCTTTTCGAGGGCTTGACGGCGTTTTTGATGGCTGATGTCGTTGATAGAAAGGATCGTAAAACGTTCTTGCTCAATCTGGAATGGCGTTGCGGTCACCAGGAGATCTAGGGCCTCTTGATTGAGGTTAATCACGCGGGTCATCCGGCATTCCTGAGTGTCGGGGACCCCGCCGAGACTGGAAACAATCGCCTTTAATGCCCCGCAGTGAGCGCAGAACTGTGTCTTCCCACAATCATGGGCGGTTTCCTGGGCGTGGACGCATCCAAGGGCCTCTCCGGGACGCTTGCCGAGAAGGATTTTGGCATCGATCGCTCCGGTGAGTTTACGTGCGGTTTCGGTGGCAAAGACAATTTGACGTTGTTGATTGAGAATCAACAAAGCGTTGCCTGAGGCGTTGACCAGACTTAGTGCCAAAGGGGATTGCGAAAAAAAGGAAGCTTGTTTGCGGATGACCGCAATCGGCACTCGTTCGGAGGCAACGAACTCGGTTAATGGAATCTGCTCGCTCATGAGTCAGTCAAGATAGCCACCTGTTCTGTTTGACAGCAACAGTCTACCCGGATATTCAATCTTTAATTCAGAGGGTATGTTTGGAAACGGCCTTGATGCAATCCCAAATCCCCAGGCGGCACAAAAAACCGAGTGTCAGAAGCATGAAAATCCAACCAGGGAAACCACTCGGATGCTCGACAGGAAGAGGTCTTTAGGTTCCAATCGTTGCTGAATGATGGATCCGCATAACCCCAGGAATAAAGGCAAGTGATGGCCCGCGAATATACGCTTCGTCCCTTTAATGAATCTCGCGATCTACGGATCGATTATGCGCGGGAATTGAATGATCAGCAGCAGGCGGCAGTCCTGTCACCTCCGGGCCCGGCACTGGTTCTGGCCGGGGCGGGATCCGGCAAAACACGGACGCTGATTTACCGGGTGGCCTATCTCCTGGAACAGGGCATTCCGCCGGAGCGATTGCTTTTGTTGACGTTCACCAACAAGGCGGCGAAGGAGATGATGAACCGGGTGACAGATCTGCTGGGGGGCACTTTGATGGGATTGTGGGGAGGGACGTTTCATTCCATCGGCAATCGTGTTTTACGGGGGCATGCCGCCCAGATTGGTTTTCGGCCTGAGTTTTCCATTTTGGATCGGGAGGATGCCAACGCCCTCATTAAGGCGTGTGTGAACGAGGTCGAGCCGGCCAAAAAACCGAAGGGTTTTCCCAAGCCGGATGTCTTGAGCGAGCTAATTTCCCTAGCAATTAACACGCGGAAGTCCCTGGCCGAGATGGTGAATCAGCGCTTCCCACAGTTCTCGGAGTTTCTGGATGAACTGGAGGCGATCGCCCGAGCTTATCAGGCCAGGAAAAGGGCTGACAACGCGATGGATTTCGACGATTTGCTCGAGCGATGGTTCGAGCTGATGAGCGCGCACTCGGAGATCGCCGAGGACTGGCAGCGTCGTTTTCAGTTTGTTCTGGTGGATGAATACCAGGATACGAACCAGCTGCAGAGCGATTTGGTGGATCTTCTGGTGGCGCGTCACCGCAATGTTATGGCTGTAGGAGACGACGCGCAGAGCATCTACTCGTGGCGGGGAGCAAACTTTCAGAACATTCTGCGGTTTCCCCAACGATATCCGGAGGCCGTGGTCTTCAAAATCGAGAAAAATTACCGAAGCAGCCCGGAAATCCTGGCGGTGGCTAACGCGGCTATCCGCGCCAATGTCCAGCAGTTTGCCAAGGAATTGACCCCGGTTTGTTCCAGCGGTACCCCTCCGGCCCTGGTCGTCTGCGCGGATGCGGAACAACAGGCGGCCTTTGTGGCTCAGCGCATTCTGGAATTGCACGAGCAGGGCGCTTCGCTTCAGGGAATTGCGGTGCTTTATCGTTCTCATTTTCACGCCTTGGAGCTCCAGATGGAACTGACCCGCCGCGGCATTCCCTTTCAGATCACGAGCGGGATTCGTTTCTTTGAGCAGGCTCATATCAAGGATATCAGCGCCTATCTTCGGCTGGTCCACAATCCCCGGGACGAACCGGCCTTCAAACGGCTGATTCTGACGCTGCCGGGCATTGGTCCGAAGGCAGCCGAGAGAATGTGGAAGACATTCCAGGAGGTGCTTCAGATCGAGGAGGGGGGGACGATGGATCTGACGAAGGCCCTGCGTCGAGTCCAGACGGCCATCCCCAAGAAGGCCCAGACCGATTGGTCCCAGCAGCAGACCGTGCTGGAGCAAATCGCCCAGCCTGACATAAAAAACCGTCCCGGGGAGTTGATTCGCTGGATCCTGGAGGCGGGCTACTCCGACTATGTCAAGTCCAACTACACCAATCACAGGTCTCGTTTGGACGATTTGGAGCAGTTGGCGATCTTTGCCCAAGGCTTCGCCGGCACCGAGGAGTTTCTCAGTCAACTGGCATTGCTGTCTGGCGTCGATACCGAAGGCAATCCCGCTTTTGCCGAGCAAGAGGGACAGATCAAGCTTTCGACGGTGCATCAGGCCAAGGGGCTTGAGTTCGATATCGTGTTTGTGATCATGTTGTGCGAGGGACTGTTTCCCCATGCCCGAGCGGTCGAGGAAGCCGTGAGCGAGGAGGAGGAGCGCCGGTTGTTTTACGTCGCCGTCACCCGTGCCCGGCGTGAGCTCTATCTTTCGTATCCCTTGCTGCGATTCCGGGGCGGATTTCTGGGCAGTCCTTCCATGATCCCATCGCGTTTCCTCCGGGAAATTGACGCCCAACTTGTCGAGGAATGGCGTTTGCATCCGCACCATTGAGGCGCACCGGTGGTTGCGGCGAAACGCCAGCCAATTGAGAGACACCCCACTAAGTGCTTTTGCAGATCGCAAGCTCACGGGATCCGGAAAGGCAAATCAAGACGGTGTTGATATCTGAATAACAGTGTGTCTTGTGGATTGACCCTCCCAGCCAAGTCGGTTATCAAGCTGGGAAATACGTATGAAAACTTCCTGGCTTTCGACTCTGTCCTGCCGGTTTTCCAGCCGGTGGATTTGCGCAATCTTGTTCGCATCTTGCCTGCCGGCATTTGCCGCGGCGCCCCCCGGTTTCACCCCTCTATTCAATGGCAAAGACCTGTCCGGATGGCGCGGCGGCGACACCTTTGATCATCGGAAACTTATGGCCATGCCCGAAGCCGAACGGGCTCAGCAGATCGAGAAATGGACCCAGTCCATGAGGGAACACTGGCGGGCCATTGACGGCGAATTAGTGAACGACGGTCACGGGGCCTACGCGACGACCGAGAAAGACTACGGAGATTTCGAGTTGCTGGTGGATTACCGGACCGTGCCCAAGGCCGATTCCGGCATTTACCTGCGGGGGGTTCCCCAGGTGCAGATCTGGGATTATACCGAGGCCGCCAAGTTTTCGATTGGAGCCAACAAAGGCTCGGGCGGTCTCTGGAACAATAGTGAAGGGGCGCCAGGAAAAGATCCGTTGGTGTTGGCCGACAAGCCCTTCGGTGAATGGAATTCGTTTCGCATCCTGATGGTGGGTTCCCGGGTCAGCATCTGGCTCAACGGCAAACTGGTGGTTGACCACGCCCGGATGGAGAATTACTACGATCGCAAAACGCCCATTCCCACCAAGGGCCCCATCCAACTCCAGACCCACGGTGGCGAAATTCGATGGCGCAATATTTATCTGCGGGAAATCGGGTCCCCCGAGGCCAACGAAATCTTGAGGCGCCACGACCGCCAGGGCTATGAGACCGTTTTCAACGGAAAGGACTTCACCGGCTGGGCCGGGCCCCTCGATAATTACGAAATCATCGACGGCGCTGTGCGCTGCAAACGGGAAAAAGGCGGCACCATCTATACCCAGGCCGAATATGCCGATTTTTCGGTCCGGCTCGAATTCCAACTGCCGTCGGGCGGGAACAATGGATTGGCGATTCGGTATCCTGGCGCAGGCGATACTGCGTATGATGGCATGTGTGAATTGCAGGTGTTGGATGATCATTATGAAAAGGCAACCGGCGATAAGATCGATCCGCGCCAGGCCCACGGCTCCGCTTACGGAATGGTCGCCGCGCACCGCGGTTACCATCGCCCGGTGGGAGAATGGAACTTTCAGGAGGTCACCGTCAAAGGTTCCAAGATCAAGGTCGAGTTGAATGGCACCCTGATCCTGGATTGCGACCTGGCTGCTGTAAATCAATTCATGGGCGATAGTCCGCATCCCGGCAAAAACCGCGTTTCAGGCCATTTTGGTTTTGCCGGACACAATGATCCGGTGCTGTTTCGCAACATCGAGATCCGGCGCTACTAATCCAATCACGCGACCCTCGGGCAGGCGGAGATGATCGGCTGAAGGGCGCCCCGCTCATACCTCGGGCACGGCTGGACCGATCGAGGATCCAGCCTGCTCGGAATGGAGAAAAAGGCTGCTTGCATGGAAGAACATGCTTGCCCGGAAAACGAACCGGCCGGCGGTCCTTCAAAAAGACCTGTCTTGCGCTGGATGATTCGGAGTGCGGCGGTCGTGGTCTTGCTGTTGGCCATGATTGCCATCGCCTGCCTGGATAGCGTCGATTATGAACCTTACTTCAACGCCGAGTATTTCCGGGCCACGACCGATTATTGGCGCCAGCAAGCCGAGAAGGCCAAACCGGTAACGGGCGATTTGCGAGCGGGGTTTGCCCGGACCCTGCTCACCCCCGGCATCGGCTATGCCTCCAACAATCCGTCGAAGGGCCAATTCAAGGCCCTGCCGCTTGCGGGTTACGGCCAGCGTCAGGGCCGTTCGGCGACCGGGGTTCACGACGATCTCTATGTCAAGGCTGTCGCGTTTCAAGTCGGAGATCGTCTTGGGATCATGGTCGCCGCCGATGCCTTGATCATTCCGCGGGTCGTGACGGACATCGTGCTCGAGCAACTCGATCGAGATCTGAAGTTGAGCCGGGCCCAGGTCTATTTCTCTGCCACCCACACGCACTCCAGTTTGGGGGGCTGGGGAGAAGGCTGGGTGGCCGAAGCCTTTGCCGGAGGGTATCAACCGGAAGCCATTTCCTGGTTCGCCGATCGTTTAGCGGGGGTCGTTCGAGCCGCCGTGGCCGATCTGAGTTCTGCCTCCATCGGCCATGGGAGGGTGGCGCGGCCCGAGTACGTGCGCAATCGATTGGTGGGTGAACGAGGGCGTGTCGATCCTGAACTCAGTTTTGCCTTGGTCAGGCAATCCGACGGCGACACGGCCGTGCTGGGGAGTTACGCCGCCCACGCCACTGTTCTCCCGGCAGGCAACATGGAATGGAGCGGAGATTATCCCGGTTGCTGGCAGCGGGCCGTGGAGAAGGCCACCGGCGGAATCGCGATCTTTCTGGCCGGAGGCATGGGCAGTCACAGTCCCGTGGCCGGTGAAAAGGGCTTTGTCGGCGCTGAACGCATGGGCAACGGCCTGGCTCAGGCCTGTCTGGATCAGTTGCCCGGGCTTTCGCTTACGAACCGAATTGCTTTTGCGATTGCAGGACTGGAAATAACCCTGCCGGAACCCCAGGTGAGGATTAGTGACGCCATTCGGCTGCGACCCTGGCTGGCCCGGCGTTTGTTGCCCGTTGGACAGCGCGTGTTCCTGCAGGTGTTTCGTTTTCAGGACTGGCGCTGGGTTTCCACTCCATGCGATTTCAGCGGCGAACTGGCCTTGGAGATTAAGGATTTCGCCCGCAGTCGGGGATTTCAAGCGGTCATCACCAGTTTCAACGGAGATTACGTCGGCTACGTCATTCCAAGCCGATACTACCATCTCGAAGGTTACGAGCCCCGGCTCATGTCTTTTTTCGGGCCGAACCTGCCCGATTACTTCGAGGAATGGATCCGCAGACTGATGGTCGATTCAATCCATCCGACCGTGGAAATACAGGGTGAGATCTCCGTTGCTGAACACTAACTTGGGTTGTGCCACGAACTTGCGGGCGGGAATCCAGGCCACATGACCATCGATATAGCCTTCGTTGGAACCGTCCGGGCTCTTTCCAGCCCGGTCAAAGTGGTTCACCCCGCGGATTAACGGGTTTGGATCCCCCGGACGAAACCAAGAGTTCATGTGCTTCCGATTGATGTCGGACCAAACGATCGAGTAATAGGGCTGATCGCTGGTTTTGGAGGCGAAAATGGGTTTGGTAACCGTCTTGACGGAGTGATAGGAGGTTTTTTCGTATTCCGGTTCACCCACATAGTAAACGTAGCCCAGCACGGCGCTGGGTTCGCTGGGCCAAGTCCAGAAATCATCGCGATTCCACCCCGGATTCGAGGGGCAATAAAATTGAGAACGCTCGATTCGATACTGATCATGGAGGATATCCCTGAACTTGCGGCCAACCCAATGGGGATCCACATCTCCATCCTGCGCGAATCGATCCTGGTTATCATCAGCATACATGATAACGGCCAGGGTCTGCTGTCGCAGCGCGTTGTTGCAGGTAATCCGCTTGGACCGTTCTTTGGCTTGAGCCAGGACGGGAATGAGGAGCCCCGCCAGAATGGCGATGATGGCAATGACCACCAGGAGCTCAATCAGTGTGAAGCCCATCCTGCCCGTGAACAACGCCGAACACGCTGGCAACCCGTCGTGTCCGCGGTGGATTTCCTGAAACCCGCAGTGCATACGTCTTTTTCTGACACTAAGTCATGCCGGGCCCGCTGCCAAGCCCGGCTTTGGCCTTCGTCCTGGTCTTCACTCGAAACGTATGACCGTGAAGGAATGCGAAGGAATCCGGCGGCTTCGCAGAAGTTCAGGAACTCGAAGATCCCCCATCCGTTCGACGAATGCGGATACCACCAGCCTGGCTGCAAAGAGGACATTGCCTTGGGGCAGCCAGCGGCCGCCATAAGCGGTAAATCCCTCCAGAGAGGGTGGCGGCGAGGGCTCAGAAAAGCTCTCGCCAAAGATCATCTGACTGTCGATGCCTCCGTACACCTCGTGGTTGACATCCTCGATGCATGCTCCCGTCAGATATCGTGAAATCCGGTGAACCCTCTGATCCGCCTGAACAGTGATTTGGGCCTCTTGAGCGCGGAGGCAGATCGTTGTTCCGGCAATAAACAGAAGAAAGAATGGGTTTCAGCCTCATCCACACGTTCCAGTAACCTTTTTTGGATTGCATTGTCTGGTCGGTTGAGACGATATGGAAACGACCCTTCCCATCTTGGACGCCGCCGATGCCCAGACGGTTGCCGCGGTCAGACTCGGCAACTGCGAACGCTACCGTGAACTCATCGAGCGCTACGAGCGCCGGGTTTTCGCGGTGGCCTGGGCGCGTTTGGGGGATCCCGACCTCGCCGAGGAAGCTACCCAGGAGGCGTTCATTCGGGGATATCGCCATCTGGCGCTCTTGGGCCAAGGAGGCCGATTCGCCGCCTGGATCACGGCCATTGCCCGTAACACTGCCATCAACCTGGGCTTGCGCCGACGTCACGAATTAAGAAAACGTGAACGCTGGGCCCTCGAGAATCTTCCCGCGCAAAGTCCCCTTGAATCCAATGATCCCAAAGAGGAGCCGATTTCTGCGGAGACGCTCCGGACCACAATGGCCGGGCTGCCGAATCATCATCGTGAGTGCCTGACGCTATATTATCTCGAAGGTCGGAGCATTGCGGACGCCGCCCAAACACTGGGGTTAACCGAGACCGCTTTCAAGACCCGGTTGCATCGCGCGCGGAACGCCTTGCGGACGCGTTTGGAAAGTGTGCTGGAAGAATCCCTCAAGCAGTTGGGTCCTCGCCGGACCCTGGCCCCGGCGATCATGGCGTTGCTGGTGGCTTCCCGAGCCGAGGCGGCTGCCGCGGGGATTGGGGGTGGGGGAGTCCTCCTGAAAGTCGCCTCTGGTCTGGCCAAAATCGTGCCGTTCCAGTTCCTCCTGGTTTTGTTCTGGTGTGCCAGCCAGATTCCCGGCCTCCTGCTGATGCTCTGGTTGGGCCGGCTTGACCAGCGTAATTACAGGGATCCCCAGGGTTTCCGTGCCCGGCTTTACCGGGAAGGATTTAATCGGATGCTGGTCATATTTCCCGTCCTCACAATCGCGATCTGGCTGATGGTTCACTGGCTTGTCCAGGCTTCAGGATGGGAGGGCTATGGGCGAGTGTTGGGGCTGCTGTTTACTGGGGTTCTTGCCCAACAAGCGCGTTTGCTCGTCATCAACCGGACACGATTCTTTGTTGGCCAGTTCGTCGCCCTAGTCCTGATGATTATAGGATGGATGGGTCTTGGATTTCTCGGGTTCCCGTCCTGGGCTTTTTCCTTCTTCTTTGGCGCCTTTCTGATCCTGATGACCTGGGCCATGAAATACCGTCCTCAGCGCATGGACTACAGCCTGTTTCTCCGATTCGCCCAGGGCACTTTGCCTCCCTTGCCGCCAACCGGGCTGCCGGAACATAAACTGAATCGAACGCTGACCGCGGACGAACTGCTGGGTTTTGCCCGTTTTCTCGGTGAACGCTGGCTGGTCTGCGACTATCGGCGTGGCGTCGAAGGACTGAGGTTGCGACTCACGGCGGTGAAACCGAACAAATTCGCAGACTTGATCTCGATGTTCTGGGGCCGAAGCTCCATCCTGGCCGTGGATAACGATGGATCCGTTCGAGTATTCTTAGGAGGTCCGGACGCACAGCAGCTTGCGGAAATCCAAAATCCGAACGGCTCGGCGCCGGATCATCTCGAGGAGGGCGTGGCTCGAGTTGTGAAGATGAGCCTGACCCATTATCTCGATCGGGATGTCGCAAGTGCCGAACATGCCTTGGGCGAGTTGGAAACGGAGACCATTTTCGTAGAAGCCCCCGAGCATAGCCGGGCGACGCGTTGGCGGGTTCGAATTATGGCCGGCTGCGTCACCCTCTGGATCGTCCTGATGTTGCTGGCCCGGTGGGCGGACTATAAGAAATCGACCACCCCTCCGCGGAACCTCCAACCCGCAAGCATCACCGAGAGCCAGATCCGGTCAACCTTGGCGCGCCTGGGCCAAGATCGTGACCGCGAAGCGGCCGCCTGGCGGGAATGGGATCAAGGCACCTTCATGCCCTTCAGCCTCCCGCCCAAACGCCTCTTCACATCGCAAGCGTGGCAAAACGTGATCACCCCCCTCTTCGGTCCGCAAACAACCGGCCTGGAACCTTCCATTCAGGATCCGCAAAAGTTGCATCGAACATTGCTAAGTCCCTTCGGGACGGGAACACTGTCCAAAGCCGTTCTCAGTGGCTTGATTACGATGGATGATCTTACGAGCTGCGGAATCACGAAAGAATCGATGCGGCGCTACCTCCAGCAGCTGCCGCCGGGTGAGTTTGACGAGCTTACCCAGTTGCGGGAGGTGCAGGTTCGTGGGCAGAATTATACTTTTCTTTTGGTGGACGTTTTCTCATCCAATTTGCGTCTCTTAGCCCTGTTTGATTGTCTTGATCTTGTCGATCCTGTGCCAGCCACCGCATGGTTGCGCGCCCACCAGGTCTTGGAAGGCAATACGATGGAAGGCCGGATGCCGCTGACAGATCGCCGCGAGGTTCACGGCCTCTTTCATTGCATGAATGAACCGTTGCGCGATACATATAACGCCCTGACTGTGCTCTCGCTTCTGGGGGGGCTGGATCAGATTGACCGGGCCGCTTGCCGGGACGGTCTGCTTCGCTTGCACCGGGGCAAAGGCTTCTTCCGCCTGGAGCCCCATCGCAATCCGGGCCTTGTGATCTTCGGATGGGCCCGCGAAACGGCCTTTGCCTTTGAGTCGCTCCGGATGCTTGACGCGCTGGACCACGTGAAAGATCTGGATCAGTGGGTGTTCCTCTCCCCTGCGATCAACCGGGATCCCACGGAAGACGGCATGCGTCTGATAGGCCTCATGGAAATCGAGGCTTGGATCTATCAACAGCGGCTTGAGATCATCCTCGAGAACCGCCGGCAGGATCCCCAGCGCCCCGTCGTCTCTTTGTTCGCTCCCGATTTTCGTTCCGGGATTGCGGCATCGCAAAGCCACCTCGTTCCGCGCAGCGGAACATCATCTAACGAAGCTGCGCCTCAAATCTATGACAGGGGTCAAGGCGTTATGAAAGAACTTCACGTGATGGATCGGTTTGAGACGCAGCTTCGTTAGACCGATTGGCAAAAGATCTTTCCAGGATGGTGGAACCGAGGGGGCGCGGGAGAGTGGCCCTGTGACTACTCTCCTTCTCTCTTGCGACTCAGGACTTGAATCTCCTTTTTCAGAAGTAGGGAAATCCGATGTCTCGTCACATACACACGCGCCAGGCTTACCCCTAAGCTTCGCGCCACCTCCCGGGCCGGCCATCCCTGGATCGCGTAAAGGTCGAAGATCTGAAACGGCTTTTCCTCCACCTCGGCTTTCACACGCCCTAGCGCCCGCTCGAAGAGATCCTTCTTCCACTCCTCCTCCCAGAGAGTGGCCAGCCCTTTACCTGCGATATCAGGGATGCGTTCAACGGTGCTGGTCCGATCGGTTTCGCCCGGTTTTCGGTGGATTGAGGCGTCTTGGGGATGGCGTTTGCGCAATTGGTCTTGGATGCGCCACAGGGTTAAGTTAAACATCCAGGTTTTGAAGGAGCATTGCTTTGGATCATACTTGAACTCGGGCAGGTTGCGCGCCACCGTGATCACCGTTTCCTGCACGACGTCTTCAGCCTCGGTCGGAGTCAAACCATGTTTGAGGGCGAAGCTGAAGATCAGTTTGCGATAAGTCGAGTAGAACTCCTGCCAACTGCCTTGGTCCTCCAAGTCTTTCAGTCGTTCCAACAAACTGGCATGTGTGGCCAGTGAATCTGACTTCTGCCCTTGCATAACTGCCAAGACCTCTGCCAGTTCAACGGCTGATTCCTGAGATTCTTTCAAAATGTTCATTCGACCGTGATGGCGAAGACCAGTGGCGAGGACGCTCCCTCGCCGGCGCGTAATGTGAGGGTCTGGACAATGTCCTGTCCTTGGTTGGCCGGCAGATCCCAGGTCGTGCGGGTGAGATAGAGGCATTCTTTCTGACGCGCCGGTCCCGGAAAGCATCCAGACCACACCGTGGCACAGTGCAGATTGGATGATATCCCCGCCCAGGCCGGCTTTGACAATGTATAAAAAAAGCTCCCCACATAGGGAGGCAGATCCTCCGGATTATGCAGATTTACTTTGGCGGTTGCTCCGCTGGCATAGGTGATTTGGTAGGTGCCGGCTTGCTCACGGATCCCCAGGATGTCGATGGTCTGATCGGCCGCATGCAGAAAATGGAGGCGGCGGCAGGCGCGGCCTATCGGAATCGTGACGGGCTCAGAGTCTTGGAGTTGAATGATGCCACGCACATCGAATCCGGTCCCGCTGAAGTAATGCACTCCACTGGTTAGTTCTCGAAATGTGAGATTGGGCTGGTTGGTGGCTAGCCGCGCGCCGAGTGGCAGATCATAAAACCGTTCGAGATCCAGCATCTCCGGGGTGGCCCAGGGCGGGCGAGGCAGATAAACCGACCAACGGGATCGCCCGTTGAGAATGGCAGTTTCCACTTTCCGAGCGGCCTGTCGGGCATAGGCGAGGCGGGACTTTGGGGAGATTGGAGATTTCAAATCTAAAATTTCAGACTCCGAATCAAGGGCGTGTTCCCAGTGGAACACGGCCGATTCCCAATCCATGGCTCGTTCGGCGATCTCGGCTTGGTGGATATGCCATCGTGCCTCTCGCGCACCATCGGCTGCAAAATCGTCAGGATATGACCGCTTGAGCTGGGCGATTAGTGCCTCGCGCTTGACGTTGTCGATCGAGGCCATGCCGCCCTCGCTATCCAGTTGTTGGCCGCTGATCAGGGCGGCCCATTCCGACAAGGTTCGTCGATCCCGGATATCCGGCTTAAGCTTGGGCACGGCATGGTTCGTCATTACCGCGTCGTACCTCACAGGCATCGGTGGTTCGGCCAGCAGATGGGTGCGATAATCCCAAATCCAGGCGCGCGAATCCGAGCTCTCGGCGATCAATTGCAGGTCGTCTGCGGTGAAGGCAACACGGCGCAAGGGAGCTTGATCCGGATCCACGAGCGAATACTGGCCTGCGGGTGTCGTTACCGCGATTCCTTGGGCCGTGATCTCAGCAGCCAGGCTTCCATTCCTGGAGGTCGCCGACGTTTGGTCCGTACGCAGCACCGGAACGGCCAGGACTTTGTCGCTCATGCCGCTTAATTTCCACAGCACGACTTGGCCTTCGGCCTCGAGGAGAAGTAGTTGTGATCCATCGGCACTGAAGCACGCCAAGGTGCCTGGCAAAGGCGCGCCGAACGGTGCTCGCTGGATGACGTCCCATAAACGAACCTTGCCATCGGCTGAGCACGACGCCACGTAGCGTCCATCAGGACTGAAAGCGATGCCGATCACTTCGAAACGGTTTGCGAACAGGGCGGGGGCTTTGGCCAGATCGTCTAAATCCCAGATCACCAGGTCGTGATCGTCGCGCACGGCCGCCAACCGGCATCCCATCGGACTAAACCGCGGATGTTTGAACGACCTTACGGAGGCGAGGGTGTGCGCCACTTCCCAGTCTTTCGTTCGGATCAGCTCGATGCCCTCCCCATCATGGCTTACGGCCAGAAAACGGTTGTCCGGACTGAAGCGTACCCCAGTCGCGAGGATCCGTGAAGCGTGGGTTTCTATTCCATCCGGTCGCATGCGGTTATCTTCATGAGGAGTGGATTCGGCTGTCTTCGCGGATTCTGTTTCTGGCCCTCGTCTGTGCGGAGTAACTTGATGACCGTTTTCCAGGCTCCAGATTTGACATGCCTTTGTATTCAGTACGCAGGCGAGATGCCTCACATTGGGACTTATGTCGAAGTCATCGATGATGTTATTGATCTGGAGCTGCAAGGACGGGACTCTTCGCTCGTTCGCCATGGTGGCATCTTGTTGGTTGGCGATGTCGCAAAGCCGAATGGCACCATCCCAGGATGGCAGAACGAGCCATCGGTCTTGAACGACCACGAGTGGATCGCTGGCTAAAACGGGCGAAAGTGTGGGGCGGGCCAAACACAAGCCAGCGTATCGATACGGCGCCCGTGCCGAGATGAGATCCGCTTCGATCTCAAAGGTAAATCCAGGAAAGACCTCAAATTGCTCCCGCCACACAGCACCCATCCAGCCTAATTGCGCCCGAGGCAGATTGTCACAGGTTATCCTTAACTGCCCACGAATGGCTTCAAAGGTGTTGCTCGAGTCGGGTGGACGCGGATACTCCCAATGAGTGAGTGCCCCACTGGAAAAGTCGTCCAACACCCGCCAGGGCGCTTCCTGCCCGCCCGTGGGATATCGACGCACCCTCAGGTTATCCCAAACCATCTCGCCGGTGTCGCCTGGCTTTTTTCCGGTGGCTGAGTTGAGTAATGCAATGAACACGCGTCCCCATATGGGATTACGCAAAACGTCGGTGCCTTCGTCGAAGGCTTCGGCTTGAGGCGAATCATGGAATTCGCTCGCATAAAAGATTTCGCCATCCGGCGGAGTGTGTCGCACCTCGGACCGGATCCTCAAGGTATCCTGCAGACCGATCAGCTTAAGACTCAACGTCAAGTTTTCAAATGGACCCTTGAAGTCTTGCATTTGAAGGTAGCAAGGGCCTGCCTTGGAAAGATAAACTTTCTGCAGCCTTTCGTTGATGCAGAGAGCGTAGGAGTCTGAACCGAATCCTAATGCGCGATCAAAGCTCATCGGATTACTCCCTGGGCTTGCCAAGTTCCACAGGTGCGCCTTCTGTCCTAAAGTGGCCGTAACGATCTCGTTTCCAGAAGGGAGGATTCGACAAAACACGACCGGGAAGTGATGATCCAGCTTCCGGATCAGTCGGCCCGATAGCGCGTCCCATAGCCGCACGACGCCGTCTTCATGGGCCGTCGCAACGATCCTTCCGTCGCGGCTGAGGTCGATCCACAAGGCTTTGTTCTTCGGGACCAGGAATTGGGCCACGGGCACCGGGCAACGTTCCAGGACACTCGCCATCCGTGCCCGATGCACCGGTTCGCGGATGGGATCACCCGCATCCAACTCCAGGGCCCCCGCCAGCCAGGGCAGCGCAGCCAGATACTCGCCCTGAACCATGAGCCGCGTGGCTTCGTTCGCACGAAGTTGGGCCAGATGACGCCGGGCAATGCGATGCGCCCGCCAACTCTGCCACCAGGCCGCGGAAAACAGTAGCCCCACAGCCAAGGTGACCGCGGCGGCGCGTCGCAGGAAAACGTGATGCCGTTCCAACCGGCGCAAGCGCTTGACCGAATCACCGTGCTCCAACAAGGCCAGGTCGGCCAGCAGATCCGCTGCCCGATGATAACGCCGGTCGGTGTCCTTCGCGCACGCCTTCAACAACACCTCATTGAATTCGAGTAATTCGACCGAATCCGGCAGTTCGCGCAGCTTGGCTGGCAGACGCGGATATTCCCCGCGGCTCATGCCGGTGCTTACTTCGTAAAGGAGTTTACCCAGGCTATAGAGGTCGGCTTGGGGATTGCCCGGCCCTTCCGGCGGTAGATAACCTTCAGTGCCGACGATCGAGTGCGAATCGCCCACCGTGGCCACCAGCCCGATGTCGGCCAGCTTCGGCACACCGTGAACGAAGATGACATTCGAGGGCTTGACATCCCGGTGCACCAGCTTCTGATCGTGCAGGTGTTTCAACGCCGACGCCAGTGCGCCGGCCAAGGATACGCACTCACGCACCGGCAACTGCCCGCGATCTTCCAAGTCCTGCTGCAGCGTGCGCGGGACGTATTTTTCTGGATCTAACACTGGGACAGTGGAACGTGAGCATTGAGAATCTCCGAGCTCATTTCGGGGCATCTCATCCCTCTGCCGTTGCTCCTCACCCTCCCTGGGGACTGCCTCCGTTATCCCCATTCTTGCATTCCGCACTCCACATTCCGCGTTGGCGTCGTCCGCTAACTCCGTGACGTAGTAGAAGTAACCCTCCCGTTGCCCCACATGGAGGATCTGCATCAGGTTGGGGTGAGATCGTGAAACCGGTTCATACTTCAACAAACCTTCGTATTCGCGCGCAAATGGCCGGTTTCGCGTGAAATCTTCCCGATGTACAATTTTAACCGCGCGGTAGGTTCCCATGACGTTGCGGGCTAGCCATACGGCTCCGTAGGCGCCATGCCCGATACAGCGGAGCAGTTCGTGATCAGGGATGGAAAACAGCTCGGGACCAGGTTTCCCGCCGGTGGCCAGCTCGGGAGAAGGCTGCGATGATTTCTGGCCGGAAGTATTCATGTCCCCTTTCGCTCCCTGCCCCGGCTCTGGTGCCGATGAGCTCATAGCCCGCCCTTCTTGTTATTCCTGGATCCAGGACTATCAAGGATAACACCACATCGGACAAAGAAGAGCAAGGGAAGAACAACGTCAGCCAGATGGTTTACGTTGGAACGGTCGGTTCCCCCAGGAGGGCATTGCTCCGTCAATGCCCGATAAGTTTAGGGCAGTGACGGAGCACTGCCCTCCACCCCAAACGATTACACCTCGGCATAAATTATCCAGAAAATATCTGTAAGATCGGCATATTCCCCTCGTTTAACCGGCTAAACCAACCCAACCAACCGGGTAATCCCATGCGATTGCCCGGCACAGAGGTATGAGTTGGTGGCCGGGGTCGCCCGGGCCAAGGATGAGTTACTGGCCGGGAAAGGTGTTACATATGAAAAAGGTAATCGCTAACCTATGGAAAATCCCTCATGAAAAACACATCCGCCTTCGCTCGGCGGCATGGCTCGCCCGCTTGGCGCTGTTAGCTCTGTGCATCCCAGGACGCTGCCTGGCAGTCGCAGTGCTTTATGAAGAAACGTTTGACTCGGACCCCCACTGGGGGCGAGGCGGAGGTGGTGAAGGCATCATGTGGGTGACCAATGGAGTGGCCGTGCTCCGGCATGTCAAAACGACGCCCACGGATCCAGACGACATCCCGGGCTACTGGACATCGTGGGCAACCTGGTGGAAATCGGGCACAACCACTACCAACTGGACCTTCACCCTCCAACCGGGCCGCATAGTGGAAGTGCGGACGGACGCGGTCAGTTTTACTCAGGACGACGCTTTTGCCGGTCTGGGCGTGGGGAGCGGAAAGGGATTCTTCAACGCTTACCTCCTCATGTTGGCCCGAAATGAAATCATCCTGTTCAAAGGTGGCTCGGGCACTCCTGACTATTATTCCTGTTCCTATTTCTTCTGGGACTCGATATCACTCCCCGCCCGTCCGGTCACGCTCTCGATGAAATTCACCCAGGTTGAGTCCGATCTCCAGATTGACATCCGCGTCTTTGATAAGGCAACGCCGACGATCGTGAGGTACAAAAAAACCGTGATCGACACCCCCGGCAAAGACGACATGCTCCCCAACCGTTCGAGGAAAGGAATCCTCATGGAGCCCGAGGGAATTGCCGCGCCGTACGTGGGAATTCCTTGGATGCCATGTGTGGGTGTCGCCTACATCAATCCCGACCAGGGGCCCGCGATGCCTCCGGAAGTCACCCTCGACAACTTCCAGATGCTGGAATACGCAGTCCCCAAGCTTGAGATTACGAATTCCGTGTGCCTCTCCTGGCCTGAGAACACCATGGAGGAACAGGTTGTCGTTTCAGCGGACTCGGTTCCCAGCTCCAAGTGGACGCTTTGTCCGGAGCCGGTTTTCCGGCGAGGCGGTATGCTTTGTGTTGCTGTGCCAATCACCCAAACCGAGCAGTATTTCAAAACGGTGCCAGGCTTCCAGTTCAGCGATAGTTTTAGTGATACCCAACCGCCGTTTACGAACAGGAATTCATATGTGAATCTCTTTCCCAAGCCGGAGCACGAAGTCACCATCAACAACGGCGTGCTTCGCATCGGCTTCCAGGGACCGATGGAATGGGCCGCCATCCTCCTCGCTAATCCCATGTATCCGGCTGCGGTCAGAGACTTCTACACCTCTGTGGATATACTGAGTTGGACGACCAGCAGCAATCAATGGAGCAATGTTCTTTTGGCCGCGAGAGGGCGTGATTTTCCCAACGCCGCTGAAGGATATCTGGCCGGACTGCACCTTAACCAAGGCGCTGGATCCCCAACGTATGGAGTTCCGGGAGACATCGAGTCTGTCATCGGTCGCGCTTCCTTTGACCCTCCCGTGAAGTTCACCTGGCATGGTTCAAGATTTAACATCAGAGATATCCCGCCGCCTTATCGCCTGGAGTTTTCCGGAGTAGGGAGCACTCTGACGCTGCGGGTGCTGAAGCTGCCCACCCAGGAGGTGATTCAACAAGTAACGATGACCGACACCGTTTTCACCCAAGGCTGGTGTGGCTTATACATGGAAATGCCTTATAACCTTGCGGAATCCCACGAAGCCACCTTGGACAATTACTTCGTGACGGGAAAAAAGCCTTAAGATCTTGTTCTTAAACATGCTCTATGGACAAGGAGAAGCGAAAATCTGAGGGACACGCCCGATACCTTTGCCGCCATGAATGGCCCTTCAACGCCTCAATCACGGCGGAGACATAATCGAAAACCGGGGCCTGCCGATCCGCGAACCCGTTCCAACGGACCGATTGGGTGCGAGGAGAAATTAAAACACAAATTATGAAACACACAAATCACATCATTCGTCGAGCGGGTCTGGCGGTTGCCATCGGCCTAACTTGCATGTTGTTCCTGAATAACGTCCTGGCGGGCGACACCAAACCGTTTAAGGAAACCTTCAACGAATTGCTGATCACGTCTCTCAACCCCGGGGCTTTGCCGCAGCCGCTCTTTACAGAAGCCCGGAAGGCACATGGTCCGGAACGCTGGTCGGGCGTGATCCAGCTGTTTACCCATAGCAATGTCGGTGGCAAAGGCAACGCGGTTGGCTTTGAGAATGTCCACTCCGGCGGGCCAACGGGGACCATCCTTTACCTGATGTTCTACGAAACCACGGCCGACGGTGACATGCTTGTCATAGCGGGCACGGCAATTCCCCAGTCGGACGGGAGTTTTGAGGGCCACTTAGAGTTCCTCCCGGAGCTCTGCACCGGCCGCTTTGCCGGGGCGACGGGCGTCATCGATAGCCTCCGCGCCTTTCCTGGAGGAGGCGTCATAGAGGGCACCATCACTACTGTCGGTGGAAAGAAGTAAACAACAGAAGGTAACGAAGAAAACAGCCGAAAGCCCTCTTCGCGGATGTTTACGGTCTGGCCCCGTGCATCGACAAGACCAGTCACGGAGCGGTCTTCTATAACCACGCGGGTCAGGCCGTCGGTTACCGGGTTGAATTCGGCCCCGCTTACTACCTCGGCTTGCTCGGCGCTCTATGTGTTCGGAGGCAACGACAGCTCGACTTCAGGCGGTGGTTACTGGGAGGGGCGCTGCTCTAACGGCCCAACCTGGCCTGATTACCTCTCGACCAATCTGGGACTAACCTACGTAGCGTCCCGAAACCCGCGCCGTTCCCAAGGGCATGTCGCAAAATTCCTGTAAGAAACATGAATCAGGCCCGTTTAACCGGTTCAGGTCGCTGGTCCCCTGGCTGGCCGGCGCCCCGGATCCCGACTGAGACGCCAGGACCGTAACACCAAGTCAAGCAAGCCTTTGGCGACGGCCTTGGCAAAAGCGCCCTACCCGGTAGGGCCGGCTCCCCGAGGCCGCCGGGGCTTTAGGCGCTGAGGCTAACGCAAACAATGAACAATAATCGCCAGAGGTTAACAGACGGAGAACGATATGAAACAAACGATTGTGGATTGGAAATTCAAACCCGGCTGCGCGTGTGGCCGACCTGGCCGAACAGCCGCCTTGATTGCCATGGCGGCAGTTACCGTTTGCACAGCGGTTCGACTTGATGCCGCAGTGCTTGATGACTTCGAGCATGGAGTGCAGTTCGCTGAGGGCGGTGGAGAGACGAACTACTTTGTTTGGGGTTTGACCAACGGGCAACTGGTGGTCTACACAAATACTCCTATCCCTACTCCGCATGGCGACGTTCTAATAACCTATGATAGCGTTTACTGGCCGTCCCCCCGGCCTCCGGTCGGCAACCTGGATGGCGGTCGCACGCTCGAAGTCCGCATGGATCTCGAACATGCTAGCGCGGATGATCTCTTCGCACAACTTGGGGTTGGTGGTTCCACTGCCAATCAGGATTCTGGTTATGCAGCGTTTGTAGATCGGAACGAAGTCGGCTTGATGAAATATGGATACCAAGGCATAACCACCTTCTATTGGGACACGCTGGCGACCACGAATGAGAACGTCACCGTCCGACTCGCGTTCACGAAGACAAACAATTTCCTGGCCATCACCGTCAAGGTTGTGGACAAGGGCAATCAGCGGGCCACGCTTTACGAACGAACGTTCGTGGATGGGCCGGGGCGGGATGGGCCGGTGCCACCGCCTGATCCGCATGGTTACGGGTTCTTCACACCGGATCTGGGGAGGCCATACACCAACTTCACCTATTTCGCAGCAGGTTGTTCGCAAGTGATCTTCACCACCCCACCACCGTTGGAGTTGCGGTTGGACAATCTGGAGTATGACGTTTACGACGCTCCTGAGATAGCGATCGAGAGAAACCTTGTCTGTCTTTCCTGGTCGGAAGATACCATTGAGGACCAGGTCGTCGTTACCGCGGACTCACTCACGAACTCGGTCTGGACCCCTCTGCCCGAGCCGGTGTTCAAAAGGAACGGTCGGCTCTGCGTGATCGTGGAGACCACGGGGGAAGAGCAATACTTCAAGCTCGTGCCGGGCACGCAGTTCGTGGATGACTTCGATGGGTCGATGGAGCCATGGAGAAGCGTCTTTTCGAATCCGTCCGATGCCACCCACTGGCTCATCACCAACGTGAACAATGCCCTTCGGATACAAACGCTGTCGCCTCTTGCTCGTGATGAATGGATTCTCCAGATTCCGGGATCGGACATCGTCTTCGGTGACTTCTCGGCCTCGGTGGACATCGTGGACTGGGATACGAACGTCCTGGGCCAAATCGTTTCTATCTGCGCACGAGGCTGGCTCGATCCCACAAACCTAGGATCCACCCACGGCCAATGTGCCGGCCTAATCCTCAACGAGCCCGTGAAGGGCAAGTGCAAACCCTTTTTTTGGGTGTCAGATACTGGTGTAATCACTGGGGGACCTGAGATCGTTCTCAAGCCAGGCGCGCGATATCGCCTATGCTTCTCGGCCGTGGGCAGCAAACTGTCCCTTCGGCTATATAACGTCGATAATCTAAACAGCCCGATAGCTCAGGTACAAATGACGCATACCACTTGGAGTCAAGGCTTTGTCGCCCTCCACGGCCGCAAGTGGAGCGATTCTTATGCGGTCACGCTGGACAATTTCTTTGTGAGCGGAACAAAGCCTTGAGGACGAGGAGAGGCGCAACATCGAAAAAAACGCCTTGATGCCTTTACCGCCATGAATGGCCCTTCAACGCACTGATCACGGCGGAGACATCATCGAAAACCGGGGCCAGCCGGTCCGCGGACCCTTTCCAGCGGACCGGTTGGGTGCGAGGAGAAATCAAAATACAACTATGAAACACACCGGTTGGCTTTGAGAATGTCCACTCCGGCGGGCCAACGGGGACCATCCTTTACCTGATGTTCTACGAAACCACAGCCAACGGCGACATGCTTGTCATAGCAGGCACGGCGATTCCCCAGTTGGACGGGAGTTTTGTGGCCCACTTGGAGTTCCTCCCGGACCAATGCACCGGCCGCTTTGCCGGGGCGACGGGCGTCATTGATAGCGTCCGCGCCTTCCCAGGTGGAGCCGTTTTTGAGGGGACCATCACCACCGTCGGTGGAAAGTAGACAACAACAGATGGTAACCAAGAAAAGAGTCGAAAGCCCTCTTCGCGGACGTTTACAGCCTGGCCCCCGTGCATCGACAAGACCAGTCACGGAGCGATCTTCTATGGCCACGCGGGTCAGGCCGTCGGTTACCGGGTTTACTTCGGCCCCGCCCACTACCTCGGCTTACTCGGCGCTCTATGTGTTTCGCGATAGCGACAGTGCCACTTCGGGGGGGCCTTGCCGGAACAGGCCCCGCTCTTATATTAATCACTGGGATGTGGCTCCGCGTTTCTTCGTTGGTGCGCTGAGATCTGGATTTGGAGGTCGTGTGCGCAGGCAGCGAAGATATCGTGATACTCCCAAAGTTTGCGGGAAGGGAAATGCTATGGAAAGCTCCGGGCCCAAGGGATTCACCAACCTAGCAGTCAACCCGCATCCAAAACGATCTGCCTTTACCCTGTTCGAGTTGTTGGTGGTCATTGCCATCATCACGATTCTGGCTGGCTTGCTCCTGCCGGCATTAGCCAAGGCCAAGCGCGCGGCTCACTCGGCGGCCTGCAAGAACAACCTGAGACAACTCGGCTTTGCCTGGTTCCTTTATCCATCGGACTCTCAAGACGTCTTGGTGCCCAATTACATCACCGGCAGAAACCCGAATACAAGTAGCACGCCCGAGTCCTGGGTGACCGGTAATGCGCATTCGACATCGACCAACGCCATCCAGAAAGGGGCCCTCTGGGATTATGTCCGCACCGATGCGGTTTATCGCTGTCCGTCAGACAAGTATCGTTGGTTGCACCAAGGCAAAATGCAGCGGCTCCTGTGGAACTATGGCTTGAGTGCCGTGATGCACGGCGGGAACGATGACGGTCATGGCAAGTCACTGAGTGATATTATCTATGTTAATTTATCCGATAAACGCAGATGGCTCATCATCTGCGTGAATCTGCGCTATCTGCGGTTCAGAGAGAGAGAGAGAGAGAGGAGGTGGCTGGATGAGCGGTGAATTACGGCCCAACTCGCCCGAATGCGCCCGATCCGGCGCGATTACCCTGTGACAAGTATTTTTTCAGCCGCAAGAAAATCCAATGCCTCGTTACATACACGCGAGATTACTCACAAGATCCGCGACCGCATACCTTGACAACAGCCGGCGTTTGGATTTCCGCAAATGAGAATCATCGGAGTCGTCCCAGCGCTTGAAGATGGCGGATAATTATCTTGTGCTGGTCATCACTTTTTTCTAACGTAGTCAAGAGATAGAACGACGACCATTGATCACCCCTCGATTATGGAAAAAACAAGGACACGCTTTGCTTGGATTCTTGGTTCAGCGGTTGTCATGGGAGCATTCCATGGCTGGGCACAGGAAAACTACATTACAGGGACTGAAGTCAGTTTTCTCGATGCTGGCAACGGACTCCTCTATTGGAAGGGCGACTGCGGCACGACGGGATTTACGGGAAACCACATTACTCAGGCGCCGCCGACGGGCGGACACACGAGTGAGGTGCTGGACAATGGGAATTGCTCGGATCTCACCTTGCGGGTCTACTCGCAGATCGCCCGAGGGGCTTCGGGCGCGTATTACTATCTTGACGGCCGTGGGAATATCCGTCGGGTATCAGCAGGAAGCACCCCTGAAACCGTGGACTCGATTGCGGCCCTCGACAAGGTGCCGGCCAACGGACCGGTGGCGGTGAGTGCCAGCCGATTCTACTGGACGGAGGATGAAGGCCAGGAGTTTACCTATTCGCGGCTCTATCAGAATCCTACGGGTGTGGCTTGGATTGCGCCCCAGTTGGTCGTGGATTTAAGTTCGGCTACCGAAGCGGAAACCCAGATTCGCCGGGTCCTTGCTCATGACCGGGATCGGGTTACCTACCAATGTGGCTGGAGCTTTGGGGGACGCCTGGGGCAAGCGGTGCGTGCCGACCGTTTTGTGGATGGCCGGATTGAATCCATTTGGCGCAACACCACCGTCAGCAGCGATTCCACAGCGGTAACGGTTTATGCGGACTACCTCTATTGGGTGGATCAATCCAATAATCGTCGGACCTCGACTTTCCGGCGGGCGCCCGTTACCGATCCAACAGCCAAAGAGGTCTTGTTCACCGCGACTCGCTCCTCGGCCCACAGTGTGAAATGGCTGACCACCGATGGGGATTACCTCTATTACCTGGATTGGAGCGAAAGCGGATCGGGCGTGTTGGTTCGCCGATCCTTGAGTGGCGGATCGCCCGAGGAAATCGCCGGCCCCTTTTCCCATTACACCAGGGACTTGGTGGTGCAAGGCGACTATCTGTTTTGGTTCGAAACGCCGTCAGTGATTCGCCGGTTGCCCGTCAACGTCGCCGCGATCAGTCGAGACCTGGAGTTGACCGACCTGGAAGTGATCCAAGTTGTCCAGAACAGCGACAACACCGTGCCATTGATTGCCCGGAAACCAACGGTGGTGCGTGCCTTTGCGCGGTTGCGTTCGAGCTCGTTGGGCGAGACCGAGATTCGGGCCGAGGGTCTGAATGTAACCCTTGAAGGATGGCGAGGGTCTGATGCCCTTCCCGGATCCCCGCTGATCGCATACGGGAGTGGAGCGATTCGGATCAATCCCACTGACCGAACAGATCCCAACAATCGGCAGATCCTGTTTTACCTGCCGCCGGAATGGATTGCCGGGGGGCTGATTCGTTTGACGGCGCAAATCAACGCCGCGCGGGTGATTTCCGAAAGCGGCTACGCGAACAACAGCCAATCTGTCACCGTGGATTTCGAGAACCGCGCGCCCATGTGTGTGAGCATCTACCCGTTGCGACACACCCATGGCACCGTCGGGCAATCGTATTCGCTTCCTTTGCAGGCCATGTTTGATCGAGCTTTGGCGTTGCTGCCCACTCCGGAACTTCGAATTGTCTACGAGGGGGGGGATCCCCTGGAGGAATATGAGTGGGATCAAGTGGCTTATGGTCCGTATGAACTGAGCGACGGCGATGACGACAGCTGGAAAGTGTTGTTTAAGCTGAATGCCCGGTTTGTGGGGCATCATATGAGTCCGGATCTTCACGGCTGCGAGACCCGGTTCGCCGGGGCGCTGTTCAACACGTTCGACCAGCGGGCCTTCAACGGCATCTCCTGCTGGGGCGCCCTGATCTCGATGGTGGATACCCGCGGAGGCGGTATCAATAGCGTGCCATCCGGAGTCACATTCGCCCATGAGTTGGGGCACAATTATGATCGGGATCATGTCGATTGTCCTGTGGGGGATCCCGAGGGAATCGACTCCGCATATCCTTATCCGACCTGCCAATTTGGCATTCTGGGTGAGCATATGGGGTATGATCCGATCTCCCGTACTTTTTTCCGGGCCGATCAGGCCGGAGATTTGATGTCGTATTCGCGTCCGCGCTGGACATCGGAATATACCTGGCGCGCCATGCGGAATGAGCTCCGCAATTATCCCGTGACCTTGGATTATCATGCGAACATGATCGTCCCGCCCGGCGATTCCATCCTGGTGGGGGGAGCCATTCTTCCAGGGGGCAAGGCGGAGTTTGACTCCACCCGCAAGGTGCCGGCTGCATCTCTCAGCAAGGTCGCCCCATGGCTGGCAACCTCCGAAGTATCGGGCTACCAATTGCACAGCTTGGATGGCGCTGGAAAATCGATCGCCACAGCGGACGCCTCGGCCTGGAAACTCCATGACGGCCGTTCGAATACCGTTCTGTTTTCAGCGGTGCTTCCCGAATCGACTTCCACTGCAAAACTTGAGCTGCGGCATGCGAAGCAACCCGGCGCTGTCTTGGCCGCCTTGAGCGCCGGCCCGCACCCGCCTCTTGTGACCGTGCTTGCGCCAAAGGCCAGCACGCAAGTCGGATCGACGCTCCTGGTCGATTGGACGGCCAGCGATGCGGACGGGGATCCCTTGAGTTTCCAGGTTCGGTTTTCACCCGATAACGGCCAGCATTGGCAGGTCATCGGTGATGATTTGCATGGGAATTCATTGAAGATCGATGCTGGCACTCTGCCCGGCGGCAACCAATGTCGTGTTGAGGTGATTGCCACCGATGGTTTGCACACCGGGAGCGATCAATCGGAGGTATTCGCCTTGGCAAAATCGGCCCCGCAAGCCTACATCTTCTTCGAATCAGCCCGAGGATATCGCGCCGACTGGATATCCACCCTTTATGTGCCGGTCGCTCAGGAGGTGTCCGCACGGGCTGTGGGTTATGATAACGAGGACAAATCTTTGCCGGACAGCGCCTTTTCCTGGGCTGTCTCCGGTGCGATCACCACCACGGGTTCCGGCCGGGTCTTGCATTTATCGAATCTCCATCCCGGCACCTATGGGCTCACACTAACGGCCACGGATAGCGATGGCCAAACCGGTTCTGCCAGTGCGCAGCTTTTTGTGGATCCCAAGTATGTGCCGCAGTCCACACGATCCGTTCGTCGGGATGGCCAGGGTCTGGACGCCGCCTACTCCGAGGATCATTTCCCGGTGCAATTAAGGTATTCTGATCGCGCACCCGCTTGGTGGCGCGCGGTCTACGCTCACAACGGGCTGCATCTTTGTCTGGCGGACCTTCCGAACGGCGCCTACAGCCTGGAACGTTTAACGCTCTATCTCGACTTGGCTGGAAATGAGGATGCAAACAGCCCGGGCGCGAACCATTACCGTCTGCGTGTGCCGCCCAGCGGAGCGGCCACGCTGGCTCAAGGCACTGGCACCGGCTTCGAGGAGCTGGATGACTTAAATGGTGTCCAAGCTTATGTGTGGCGCGGCGTATCCACTTGGAGCGTCGAAGTCTTTCTCCCTGACTCATTCGTGGACGGATACCAGGGACAATTCCTGCGGGTGGCTGTGGTCCACGAAAACCGCAACTCCGTTACCGATGACACCGAATGGCCTCTCACGACAAATACATTGCGACCAAGAACCTGGGCGCCGCTCGTTCTGGGCGCCTATATCGATGATCCCACCGATGCCGATCAGGATGGGTTGCCTGACGCGTGGGAGAAACAGGCGTTAAAAGGAACGCTCCCCACCGCTGACGCCGATCCTGATTCCGATCAGTTTAGTAACGGCGATGAATACATCGCGGGGACAGATCCCCTGGATCCCGCATCCCGGCTGGTCATCAAGGATGTTCGACGGATGGCGGACGGACGCTTGAGGATTCAGTGGGCATCGCAACCGGACCGCGCCTACGCCGTTCAGCGGGCCAGTGATTTTCGATATTTCGAAACCATCGCACAGGATTTGCCTTCGACAGCCCCGTTGAATACCTATTTCGATATCAGTCCTGCCACGGTGCCAACGTTTTATCGGATCCAAGTGACTTACGGTCGATGAGGCTATCGACACCGCCGCGCGGTTCCGCCGTTCTGGAACTTGTGTGCCGCCCGTCCACACTTGTTACCGGTCTAAGGGTCTGTTCAAAAATAACTTCGGATTTTGCTGGCGGCAGTTTGGCTGGCTGGCGAGGCGCGAATGACGAGCATACCCGA
>ERZ795054.373-NODE-373-length-60532-cov-8.218695_pt1 | contig 60532 bp, 63 predicted proteins | sample MGYA00375138_ERZ795054 | MGnify/ENA primary metagenome ERZ795054 (study PRJEB30183, sample SAMN05720215) | anaerobic digester metagenome | isolation source: active sludge of municipal wastewater-treating anaerobic digesters | place: USA | collected 2014-12-23 ... | reverse complement strand
TCGGAAAAATGCGGAAAAGCCATGAATTAGTGCCTCTTTTTCGTGAATGAGTGCCTCGACAACCTGGTCCGGACGGTCTTGGAACGATCCCATTCCGGAAACCTTCATCGGAGAGCGCTGTCCACCGGGCCCGTTTTGGGACACGCCGTACCGCAGGCTCATGCGGGTTCCATGAGAAATTGTGGTTCGGAGGAATCCTGCTGAAGGAACCTGCCCCCGTGAATCGGGTTCGTTCATGCCAGCCGGAAAGATATGCAAAAAATTTACCGGAACGTTTTCCGGGCCGGGATATTTTCTTTCCCAAAAATTTTTGCAATAACCGATTTTTGTTTCCATTTTTTGTAACGGAAATAGTTCAGACCGGAAAGTTCCGGCTCGCTTTTTTTTCTACCGGAAAATTTTCATGAAACAAATAATGTACCGGAAACGTATCGTCAAATTCTTCCCTGATCCCAAAATCCGCGTCATGGTGCGATCTTCATGTTCAGCAGTTTTCACCCCGCATTTTTTGCCGGAAATTTCCGGCACCGGTTTTTTTCAATCCAAAAAATTTTGGATGAAATTGCCTTTACCTGGTTTTCTTCTCCATACGGGAATTCCAGGGGGTGTGTGGAAAGAGTCGGCGATCAGATACTGGCATGAGTGGTGCGCATGTCCATGAAAAATCATGGTGGCTCTCGCCTGCGTTCCCTCAATCATACATTTCACAACGCAGCACACCGACTCTTCAGATTGGAATGATAGCGGAGAGATTTGGACCGGCCCCTCCGGCTCAACCGTGAACATGATTATCCATCCCATGTTCGCGCCCGGGATTTTTTATAGGAAGAAAGTTCACGTTGGAGTGAAGGTTTGAAATGGCAGAACAAGACCCACTCCGAATCATCGCAGCGATCATCCTTGGTATCATCACCGGGGGAATTCTCTTCCTCATCGTCGCTCTTGGGATCGGTGTCGTCAACGATGCGGTGCACATGAACATATCAGTCCCGATGAACGTTGCCGAGAATGTCTTCTCCGCGGCGCTGCTCGTCCTGTTCATCGGGCTCTGCATCGCCTTCTTTTACTGGAAAGTCGCAACCACACCCCCGTCCGCACCGGAGCCTGAAGAAGGCCCGGAAGGCGGAGACTGAAAAATAAAAATAAAAAAAACCGGAAACGGCGTGACTGCCGCTTTTAGTCCAGCCAGCCCTTCTTTTTCCAGTCCTCGTACTCCGCGGACCTGAGGTACCGGTTCTCTTCAACGATCGGCCGGAAGTACGCACGGTTGCCGGCGATCTCCGCTTCCTGTGCAGGATCGGAAAAGCCGGCCCGGATCGCACGGGCGAGCGACGCACCCAGCGCCCGTGCATCCTCTTCCCGCGCATCGACCGCAGCAGCATCGCCCCGCGTCGCGACCGAAAGCCGTCCGACCGAGACAATTCCAAGGTAGTTGAGCACGTGGTCAAGGTACGCGGTCACCGCATCCCCGCCGGACTCGTGGGTTGTGGCTACGGAACAGCCATACTTCCCGGTGAGGACCTGGTAGTGGATCGAATCAGCGAGCCGGTCGAAGAAGATCTTCATCTGCCCGGTAATGTTGTCGATATACACCGGTGATGCAATGACGATCCCGTCAGCCTCCCGCATCCTCGCGATGAGGGGAACAACGTCGTCGTCATTCACGCAGACGCCGTTGATGCTGCAGGCTTCGCACGCCGTGCAGGGCACGATCCGGAGATCGCAGAGGTCGACGATCCCGGTCTCCGCACCGTTCTCTGCCGCGCCTTCGAGGACAAAACCGGCGAGCCGGCGCGTCATGCTCCGGATGGTCCGGGGGCTCCCGTTGACTGCGAGGATCTTCATGATAAATCTCCGGTACATGATTCCATGCTCATCCTGTTTATTCCTGCGGAAGAAGACCGGACCTCTCCGCGGAAATAGCAGAAAATGACGGGCGCCCCGCATGGTACCTTCATAACCATTTAGTAGGAAGAGCAGGGAAACTCCCTTCAGGTCTTTCTATCCGGAGGAACATGCCAAAACCAGAGAAGAAGAAAGCGGAACTGAAAATATCCGGGATGCACTGCGCGACCTGTGCCGTCAGCATCGAGGATTCGCTCTCGCGCGTAAAGGACGTCAACTCGGCGCAGGTGAACCTGGGCACGGACAGTGCCCGGGTCGAGTTCGACCCGGAGAAGGTCCGGCTTAAGGATCTCGAAAAGGCCGTCCGGGACGCCGGCTACGATGTCATCAACCGGCAGGCGATCATCAAGGTCGGGGGGATGATGTGTGCGACCTGTGTCGAGACGATCGAGGCTGCGTTCCGCGACCTTCCCGGGGTCTCTGCGGTAACCGTCAGTCTCGGCACCGAGAAGGCGTACGTGACCTACAACGAGAGCATCACAACGGTCGCCGATATGAAGAACGCGATCGAGGCTGCCGGCTACCAGTATCTTGGTCTTGCTGAAGAACTGACCGATGAGCAGGAACAGGCGATACGGGACCGCGACCTGCACGATAAACTCCTCCGGTTCTCGATCGGGTTTGCCGTCTCCATCCCGATGATGCTCGCGATGTGGGTCCCGCTTCCCGTCCCGATGCATACCCTCTCATATGTCATGCTCGTCATTGCGACACCGGTCTTCCTGTTCGTCTCGTACCCGATATTCCGTGCAGCAGGGATCTCCCTCTCCCACCGCACCCTCAACATGGACGTGATGTACGCAATGGGCATCGGCGTTTCCTATGTCGCGTCGGTCCTGGGGACCTTTGCAATCGTCCTTTCCCACGAGTTCATGTTCTACGATACCGCCATCATGCTCGCCTCGTTCCTGATGCTCGGCCGGTATCTCGAAGCCCGGGCAAAAGGTCGGACCTCGGACGCAATCAAAAAACTGATCGGGCTTAAGCCGAAGACCGCGACCATCGTCCGTGACGGAAAGGAGTCAGAGATCCCGGTCGAGGATGTCGCGGTCGGGGATATCGTCATCGTCAAACCCGGCGGAAAGGTGCCGGTCGACGGCGAGGTTGTCGCGGGAGAGAGCTATGTCGATGAATCGATGATCACGGGCGAGCCCGTCCCGCCCCGGAAGGTGAAGGGGAGCCGGGTCGTCGCCGGCACGATCGGGCAGAACGGGGTGCTCTCCGTCAAAGCGGCAAAGGTCGGGAAGGAGACCGTGCTCGCCCAGATCATCCGGCTGGTCGAGGAGGCGCAGGGATCAAAGCCGCCTGTGCAGCGCATCGCGGACGTTGCGGTGACGTACTTCATTCCCGCTGTCCTTGCGATCGCGATAGCAGCCTTCCTGCTCTGGTACGTTGTTTTCGAAAGCACGCTCCTGTTCGCCCTGACCGCCCTCATCTCTGTCCTCGTCGTTGCCTGCCCCTGTGCCCTCGGGCTCGCGACGCCGACCGCGGTGACCGTCGGGGTGGGCAGGGGCGCCGAGCTTGGCATCCTGATCCGGAACGGCGAGGCGCTCGAGATTGCCGAGAAGGTAACGACCGTTGCGGTCGACAAGACCGGGACGCTGACCCGCGGGAGGCCGGAGGTCGTCGCAGTCGCCCCTGCCGGCATCCCAGAAGCGACGCTCCTTGCGTTTGCTGCAGCGGTCGAGAAGAACTCGGCCCATCCTCTCGCTAAATCCGTTGTCGGCTATGCGGAGGCAGGGGGCATGAAAGCGGAAGCTGCGGAGACATTCATGACCTACGGCGGAAAAGGTGTCGCTGCAACGGTCCTCGGCGAGCAGGTGCTTGTGGGCAACCGCCTGCTCCTTACGGAAAACGGCGTGGCGATCCCCCCGGAAGCCGAAGCCCTTGTTGCAGGATTCGAGCAGGACGGGAAGACCGCGATCCTCGTTGCCGCGGGCGGGCAGTACGCCGGGGCGATCGCGGTTGCCGATGTCCTGAAAGAGAACTCGAAGACCGCGGTCGCCCAGCTGAAGGAGATGGGGATCGGCGTCGTTATGATCACCGGCGACAACCAGCGCACGGCCGACGCCGTTGCCCGCGAGGCAGCAATCGGGCGCGTCATTGCCGGCGTGCTGCCGGACCGGAAGGCTGCCGAGGTGAAATCCCTGCAGGAGAAGGGAGATGTGGTCGCCTTTGTTGGCGACGGGATCAACGATGCGCCTGCTCTCGCACAGGCTGACGTCGGGATTGCTGTCGGGAGCGGCACGGATGTCGCCATCGAGAGCGGGGACATCGTACTGATCAACAACGACCTCACCGATGCGGTTGCAGCAATCCAGCTCTCGAAGACGGTGATGGGCCGGATCCGGACCAACATCTTCTGGGCGTTCGCGTATAACACCGCGCTGATCCCGGTTGCGGCCGGGCTCCTGTACCCGTTCCTCGGCATCCAGTTCAGCCCCGCGCTAGCCGCCGGGGCGATGGCAGCAAGTTCGGTCACGGTGGTCACGCTCTCGCTCCTCCTCAAAAAGTATATACCCCCTGCAAAGCTAGGAAGATGATAACGGTGACACGATGGCAATCGATCCTATCTGCAAGATGACGGTCGACGAGAAGACCGCGAAATTTACCAGCGAGTATAAGGGGAAGAAGTACTTTTTCTGCGCACCGGGCTGCAAGAAGAAGTTCGATGCCGATCCGGCAAAATACGCGACGTGACGGGCGGCCCGTTGTTTTTTGACGACAACGAGGAGACGCTTATGGAGATCCCGATGAATCTGACCAGACAATCCGTACCGCACCGCGGACTGCCGCATGAGGGCAGGATATGATCGGGAATATCCCCATCGCAAAACCCGTCAGGAAATTCGTGTTCCATGCAGAGGAACTGCTCGGCACCGAGATCGTGATCGCCCGGGACCGTGAAGCGCCGCTCGCGGGGCAGCTCATCGACAAATTCACCTACCCGGTCGAGAACGATTACATCGTCTTTCCCGCCCACTACGTCGGTCTCATCAAGGACTTCATCATCGCAAAGCAGGTGATGACACTCCTCATCAAGGGGGCTGCCGCAAAACGCGGGGAGTATAAGGTTCTCTCGTTTACGGAAGATTCCGTGTACAACGGCCTGCGCCAGATCTATCTTGACGCTCTTAAGGACGAAGCGAAGAAGGAGAAGAAGCTGCCGGTCAACAAGCTCATCGAGATGCTCTTTCTCCTCTACCTGCATTTCCACGAAGACCTCAATGAACTCCCGTGGAACCCGGTGACCAACACCGGCGTGTACATGAAGCTCCCGAAGCTCCGCAAGACCCAGCTCTACTACCTGATGAAAGAGGGGAAAGAGGATATGGACGAGATGATCGAGCAGATGGAGATCATCCCACGGAGGTACTTCGTCCTCTCCAAGGCCATGTTCTACGCGCGGGACTATTTCCTCGCAAAGACGCTCCCCGCCGACGAACTGATGCCGGTCATCAACATCCCGCAGATGAAGAAGTTCGACCACCTCGAGGTCAAGGAGATGCTGACGACCCGCTGGACCCACACTGCATGGTACCAGTCCAAGGTCTTCGGCGATTCCATGCTCACCATCATGGACACGTCAATCGTCAACGACTGGAATGCAAATCCCGACCTCGATTATTACTATAACCTGTACCGGATCATCGGGAGGACGACCGATAACCTCCTGTCGTACATGACCATGACCGGCTGGTTCGTCTGGGAGCCGGTGAAACACATGCAGGATGCCCTGCAGAAGAAGGATGAGTACGAACAGAAGGCGCTCCGCCGCATCTTCGGGGACCTGATCCTGTGACCGAGAACACAAACCTCCCGTACCGGGGAGAGGGGCGATTCCGATGCCCGTGAAAGAAGCGGTTGAATGGGTGAAGAAAGGCAAAGCGTACGCCGCACGGAAGCGGTTTAAGGAAGCGCTGAAGGCGTATGACCGGGCCATTGCCCTCGACCCGGCCTATGCGGCGGGATGGTTTGCAAAGGCAGAGATCGCTGCCGAACAGGGACAGTTTGCGGAAGCGCTCGCCCTCTGCGACAAGGCGCTCGCCCTCGACCAGAACTTTGCCGAGGCTTGGTCCAAGAAAGGGCTCTGCCTCTTCTCGCTCGAACGGTTCCCGGAGGCTATCGCTGCCTGTACCCGGGCGCTCGCCCTGAATGCGAATGATCCGACCGCATGGTACATCAAGGGGGTCTCTCTGGATGAGATGGGGAGACCGGCCGAGGCCCAGGAAGCGTTCGGGAAGTCCCTCGAGCTCGAGATCATCCTCGACATGGAGGCAGAGAAGAAACGGACGGGCAGATAACCGGCAGAAGGCCCGGTTATTTCAACGCTCTAAAAGCGCTGCAGTGGGGTTGGCTCCCGGCAGCCTGCAGTCAACATCATTTTCATTTTTACGACGGGGAAATGTGTACGTACGAAACTATTAAATGAGGTCAGGGTGACAACTCGTTACCAAAGGAGAAGAACATGTTGAGCAAGAATATGGAAGAAGCCCTGAACAAGCAGATCAACCGTGAGCTCTACTCCTCGTACCTCTATCTGGCCATGTCCTCGTACTTCAAGAGTATGAACATGGACGGGTTCGCGAAATGGATGCGGATTCAGGCGAACGAAGAGAAAACGCACGCGATGAAGATCTATGATTACGTCATCGCCCGCGGTGGGAAGGTCTCCCTTCTCCCCATCGAAGCCCCCAAGGCGAAATGGGCCTCGGCCGGAAAAGTTTTCGAAGAGGTCTATGCGCACGAGCAGAAAGTCACCGGGATGATCAACGCCCTCGTCGATCTCGCCGCGAAAGAGAAGGACCACGCATCGTTCGAGATGCTCCAGTGGTTTGTCAAGGAACAGGTCGAAGAAGAAGAACATGCGAGCGGGATCCTTGCCCAGATCCGAATCGTCGGCGACATCCCCGGCCACCTCTTCTGGCTCGACCACCAGCTGGGAAAACGGGAATAAGATTTTATTTTTATACAGCGCCACGCTAATAAGTTATCAGGAGCAGGTCGTGTGACACCCCTTTCTGTCCTTGCAATCGATGATGAGCGCGACCTTCTCGAACTGATCAAGCATTACCTTGTACGGTTCGGGGACATGCAGGTAGAGACATCCGTTTCCACCAAGGAAGCGTTAACCAAGGTATTAAAATCAGAATACGATGTCATCATCGTCGATTACTACATGCCGGAGATCACCGGGATCGAGTTCCTCAAGATCCTGCGGGCAAAGGGGGACACGACTCCCGTCATCATCTTCACGGGCGTCGGCAGGGAACTTGCGGCGATCGAAGCCCTGAACAACGGTGCCGATTTCTTCCTGCAGAAAGGCGACGATCCCAAGAACCAGTTCCGCGAACTCGTGCACATGATCCGGCAGGCCAAGGAACGCCGGTCTGTCGGCAAGTCCATGGGAACATCCCAGAGGATCATCTCGGATGTCATGAGCTTTACCCCGGAACCCATGATGGCCATCGACCGCGAGGGGATCGTGATCGCATGGAACGGGGCGATGGAGGAACTGACCGGGGTTACCGCCGAGATCATGATCGGAAAGACCGACAAGGCGTATTCCGAGCTCTTCTTTGGCAAGAAACGGCCGATGCCCATCGATCTCATCTTCTCCTCGGATGCCGAGCTCGCGCAGTGGAACTACAATGTCGTGAGCCGGGAAAAAGGCGTCACGATCGCGTGGACCAGGGTTACGCGACCCGAAGAGAAGGAGAAGATCTACTGGATGCGGGCGATGCCCCTGCGGGACGGGAAGGGATCGTTCATGGGCGCCGTGGGATCGGTGCGGGACATCACGGAGATCGCCGCTACCCTGATTAAGGAGCCGGTCCCCTCGATCACGGGGGAGGATCAGGCTGCTCCCGCAACAACGGCCGGCACCGGGGGCTTTTTGAACCGGATCACCGGCAAGGCAAAGAGCGAGTACCGGGCCGGGGTCAAGTCCTACTACAACGACGGGAATTACGACGAGGCACTCTCCCACTTCGACAAGGCGCTGGAGATCGATCCCACCCTCTCCCATGTCTGGAACGAACGGGGATTGTGCTTAAAGGATATGGGCAAGTACGAGGATGCGCTGAAAAGTTTCGAGAAAGCGCTCGAGATCACCCCGAACGATGAAGAGTACCTGTACGATTACGGCGAAGTACTCGAGATCCTCGGGATCCTCCTGCGCCAGCGGAAATTTCTGGAAAATTCCATCAAGACGTTCGCCAAGGTGACCGAGATCAACCCGAACAATGCGAGCGCGTGGAACCACATGGGGATCTGCATCAAGGAGTCCGGACGGGAAGAGGAGTCCCGGCAGGCATTCGAACGCGCACGGACGATCCAGAGGATGAAGAAGGACAAGATGTTCCGGCGCAAGAGGGAGACCCTCGCGTAAGGCGTGGAAATTTTTTAACCGAAAAATTTTTTTCATTTTTTTCGATTTTTTCCGGATTTTCCCCGTTTCTCTCTCCCTCACGTAATCGAATAGTAGATATACGAGGGGGATGAAAAGAATTCTTTACGGAATAATTGCTCTCGGGAGAATCCGGAACACACCCGCGTGACCAAAAGAACGGGATTCCATACAATGCTCAGTGTCCTTGTTGTTGACGACGATGCGGCCCTTCTGGAAGCAATGCGTGTCTTCCTCTCCCGCACCTCCGATGTCCATGTCCAGACCGCCCAGACGTCGCATGACGCGCTCTCCGTGCTCTCCACGTCACGGTTCGATGCCATTGTCCTTGACTACGATATGCCCGAGATCGACGGGCTGGAGATCCTCCGCATCATCCGGTCCCGCGGGGATACAACCCCCGTCATCCTCTTCACCGGGGTCGGCAGGGAGCATGCGGCGATCGAGGCTTTGAACCTGGGCGCTGACTTCTTTGTCAAGAAAGGCGACAATCCGGAGGTCGTGCTGCGCACGGTACTGGACAGGATCGAACAGGCTGTCGAGGGGAGGGTTGGCGGCCGGCCGATCGGGGCAGCCCAGAAGATGCTGACCGATGTCGTAGACTTCTCGTCGGACCCGACGTTCGCTATTGACGCTAAGGGGAAGATCATTGCATGGAACGAGGCGATCGAGCAGTTGACCGGCATCGAGAAGTCCGCGATTGTCACAAGGGGCGAGGGAGGATATTCTGAACCGTTCTTCGGGAAAAAGAGGAAGATGCTTCTCGACATGGTCTTTGAGACGGACGAGACGATCCAGAAGCAGAACTACCTCATCGTCTCCCGGGTGAAACGCGGGCCGATCATTGCCGTGACGAAAGGGACCCGCCCGGACGGCAAAGAGTGGACGCTCTGGATGAAGGCGCAGGCGCTCTACGATGTCCGCGGGAATTACATCGCAGCAGTCGGGACGGTCCGGGATATCACGGCAACGGTAAAAGACCTGCCGCTTTCCCCGGGGAGGGCAGCCGGGGACGAGCCGGTTGCAGAGAGCGCGGCGTCCGGCCCGTCAGCCGCCCCGGCACCGGCCCCTTCCGGGGGTCTGCTGGACCGGATCCTCGGCAAAGCACAGTCCGCGTATAAAGAAGGCGTGATCCTGTTCGCCCGGGAACTGAAGTACCGCGAGGCGATCGCGGCGTTCGACCGGGCGATTGCCATCAATCCCGGCCTCGCCTATGTCTGGAACGACCGCGGGGTCTGTTACCGGGAACTTGGGGAATACGATGAGGCGCTCAAGTCCTTCCTCCGGGCAATCGAGCTCTCGCCCGAGAACGTGGAGATCCTCTACGATCTTGGGGAGACGCTGGAGAAGATCGGCGCCATGCAGCGGGACAACAAGTACCTGGACGCAGCCCTGCAGACGTTCAAGATGGTCACCGACAAGCTCCCGAACAACGAGAGTGCCTGGAACCATATCGGCGTCTGCCTCAAGGAGATGGGAAGACCGGAGGAGTCCCGGATCTTCTTCGACCGTGCCCGGGATGTCCGGCTCTGGAAGAAGGACACCCCCGTCCAGCGAAAACGGGATGAATACCTGTAAAAATCAGGTATGAGTCACGCCGAACGCTCCATTTCTTTTCTTTTGAACCCAACACGCGGGTATATAGGACTCTTCAGCGATAGTGATCCTTGCAGGTTGGAACCATGAAGAGTCCGGTCTATTTTGCGAGCCTCCGCGCGCGGGACGAGAAGACGAGCACCGTTGCCAAGATCCGCACGCTCTTTGACCGTGCGGAATTCGCATCCCTGGTCGAAAAGGGTGACAGGACCGCAATCAAGCTCCACTTCGGCGAAACGGGGAATGACTCGTACATCAGCCCGGTCTTCGTGCGGCAGGTGGTCGATCGGGTCGTATCCTGCGGGGCCCGCCCGTTCCTGACCGACACGAACACCCTGTATCTCGGCAGCAGGTCGAACGCTGTCGACCATATCACGACCGCGATCCTCCACGGGTTCGACTACGCGGTTGCCGGGGCCCCGGTCATCATCGCGGACGGGCTTGCCGGCCGGAACATCACCCGTGTCCCGGTCAGCGGGAAACACTTTAAGACGGTCGCGATCGCAGGCGACATTGCCGCGGCGCAGTCCATGATCGTCCTGACACATTTCAAGTGTCACATGGTCTCAGGGTTCGGCGGGGCGATCAAGAACCTCGGGATGGGCTGCGCACCCCCGGCGGGAAAGAGGGAACAGCACAAGGCATACCCGTTCACGATCCCGGAGAACTGCACTGCCTGCGGCAAGTGCACGACAGCCTGCCCGAAGGAGGCAATCACGATCCGGGATACGAAATCGTGCATCGACCGCAGCCTGTGTATCGGCTGTTTCGAGTGCATGACCGTCTGTCCCGAGCACGCGATCGATATCGACTGGGAGACCGAGATTCCAAAGTTCATTGAACGGATGGTGGAGTACGCGGAAGGGGCGGTTATGGGCAAGAAAGACCGGGTCGGCTACATGAGCTTTGTTACCCGGATAACCCCGGACTGCGACTGTGTTCCCTGGAGCGATACCCCGATCGTGCCGGACATCGGGATCCTCGCATCGAAGGACCCGGTCGCGATCGATGCGGCAGCGTTTGACCTCGTCAACAAGCAGGCGGGATTTGACGCGTCCGCTCTCCACGCGCACCATGAAGCGGGCGGGGACAAGTTCCGGGGGACCTGGGAAAATACGGACGGGTACCTCCAGGTACGGTACGCGGAGGAGCGCGGACTTGGGTCCGGAACGTACGAGCTCATCCCGATCTGATCGGAGATCGCAGGTATCGTTTTTTTTCAATTTCCGATAGGATTTTTTCAGAATTATGGGAAAAAAGTCATCAGCGTTTCACAAAAAACAGAAAGGTTTATAATGGGATGGAAAGCAAGCGCTTATTACTGCCATTGATTAAAATTATTTTGTTTGAGCAGTGCTCAGACCAGAGTTCGATCATCTCTCTTAAGTTAAGGGATTTGTTCACAGGTGTGTATCCATGAATCTTCGACAGCCTAATGCAAATGAGGCAACGGGCACGGTCAACCGGTCGCGGGACGTCGTTCCGATGTCCGGTCTCTGCTCCCGGTGCGTTGACGGATGCAAGGGCAGCTGCGAGATCTGGCTCTCATCGTTCCGGGGCAGGGAAGTCCTGTACCCCGGCCCGTTCGGCGAGATCACAGCAGGTGCTGACAAGAATTACCCGATCGACTATTCCCACCTCAATATCCAGGGGTATGCCGTTGGGGCAAAAGGGCTCCCCAAGGGAAGCGACATCGGTCCCGATACAGCGGTTTTCTCTTCCGTGGACACCGGGACCGAATACGGCTGGAGCAAGAAAGTCAGGATGAAGCTCCCGATCTTTACCGGCGCGCTCGGCTCGACCGATATCGCCCGGATCAACTGGGAACACTTTGCCATCGGCGCCGCGATCTCCGGCATCACGCTCGTCTGCGGCGAGAACGTCTGCGGTGTTGACCCGGCGTTAAAGCTCGACAAGAAGGGCAAGGTAACCGACTCGCCAGAGATGGACCGGCGGATCAACATCTACAAGAAGTTCCACGAAGGGTACGGGGAGATCCTCGTCCAGATGAATGTGGAAGACACCCGGCTCGGGACTGCTGAGTACGTCGCGTCCAAGCACAACCTCGACACCATTGAGCTCAAGTGGGGACAGGGTGCAAAGTGCATTGGCGGCGAGATCAAGGTCAAGTCACTCGAACGCGCCATCGAACTCAAGAAGCGGGGCTACATCGTGCTGCCCGACCCGACCCTGAAGGAGAACCAGGCTGCCTTCAAGGCCGGCGCGATCAAGGAGTTCGAGCGCCACTCCCGGCTCGGGTTTGTGACAAAGGAAGGATTCCTCCATGAGATCGACCGGCTCCGCGATATCGGCTTCAAGCGTGTCACGCTGAAGACCGGTGCGTACTCCATGGTCGAGCTCGCGATGGCGATGCGGTACTGCTCGGAGGCGAAGATCGACCTCCTCACCATCGACGGCGCACCGGGCGGGACCGGCATGAGCCCGTGGCCGATGATGAACGAGTGGGGCATACCGTCGTTCTACATCCACTCCCTCGCTTACGACTTCGCGACCAAACTCGAGAAAAAGGGCATGCGGGTACCTGACCTCGCGTTCGCGGGCGGTTTCTCCGATGAGCCCGGCGTCTTCAAGGCGCTCGCCATGGGAAGCCCCTACGTGAAGGCCGTCTGCATGGGCCGCGGCCTCATGATCCCCGGCATGGTCGGGAAGAACATCGAGAAGTGGTTAAAAGAGGGCGACCTTCCCAAGAGCGTCTCCAAGTACGGCAACGCGAAGGAAGAGATCTTCGTCTGCTACGAGGAGCTCAAGGAGAAGTACGGCAACAGGATGAAGGATATCCCGATGGGTGCGATCGGCATCTACACCTACGCCCAGAAGTTCCGGACCGGGCTGCAGCAGATCATGGCGGGCTCGCGGAACTTCCGGATCTCGACCATCGGCAGGAACGACCTGATGGCGCTGACCGAGGAAGCAGCGGCAGTCTCGGGCATCGAGTACGTCATGGCGGCCCGGTACGACGAGGCCATGGGCGCACTGCTCGACTGAACCCTCCCACCGGTTTCCCGCAATCTCCGACACGAAAAATGAACGCCGGGGGAACCCGGCCATTTTTTCTTCCGTTATTTTTTGGTAAGAAAACCCCGGCCTTCTGTCTGTATCGGCCACGGGCTCCGCCTCTCGGCGATAGTCGGGAAGACCATCACGTTCTGGCTGGAGAAGAAGGACCTCCCCGGGAATGGAGCGGGATACGGGAACCGGATGGAAGAGATCTTCGTGACCTGCGAGGAACTGAAACAGAAGTACGGCGTGAGGTTTTCCGACAACCCGGCCGGGCAATCGGCGTGTATACGTGCGCCCGGCAATTCCGGTTCGGGCTCCAGCAGATTATGGCCGACAGCAGGAACTTCTCTTGTGCATCGGTCGTACGTAGCGACATCATGACGCTCACGCGGGAAGCGGAAGAGGTCTCCGGCATCTCCTATGTCATGGATGCGTACGCGATGCACCGATGGGCATCCTGCGGGACGAGGCAGGACCAGATCCCGGTATTATTGCCGTTGCTGCCGGTCATATGCCGGGCGGGGTGCGGGAGCGGCAGGTGGCGTGCCGGGCCCCTTCCGGGGAGAGGGCTTTCCGCAAGGTGCTGCCTCCTGAGGAGTGAACGCCTTCAAGACCGAGAGGGTTATCCGTGTCCCAAGAGACGGCTGGATGGTCTCGAGCCAGAGGAAAAATCCGACTTTCGGCGGAGTCGGGCGCTCGAACTTGAAATGCCCGTCCTTTGCCTGGACCATCTTCAGGTATTCCTTTTTACTCTTTGAACGGAGGTAGATGATCAGTTCGTTCCCGGGGAGGTCCGTTGCAATGACCGCTTTCGAATAGGCGCGGAAGAATTCGGAGAACTCGATCTTTTTTCCCCGGACGGTCATCCCGTAGGAGTCGCAGACGGCCTTGATCGCCTGCGGGTAGATCGCCCCGTACAGGATCTTCTTGACCAGCATGTCGGTCGACTGCACACCCGCGTGCCGTGCTGCCGCCGGTCCTTCGCCTGAGATGCGCCCGAAGATCCGGTTCCTCAGGTCATCGTGGAACTTTTTGTAATCGAAAGGCCGCCGGAACGTGAGCCGTGTTGCCGGAATGAGTTTTTCATGGTTCTCCGGCCGCGTATACAGGATCCGCGGCCGGTAGTGCTTGACCATCGCCTTGAGCTGCTCGCAGGAACTCGTGTGGATGATGGCGTTCGTTCTATCCTTCGAAAGCCTCTTGATGACGGAATAGTTGGAGAGGTCGAATGAGGAGATGAGGAGAAACGGGGTATTCTTCTGGTCGTAGAGGTACCCGAGCAGGTTCTTCTTGTACTCGATCTCCTGCTCGAACTCCTTGAGATCGGAGGGCGAGGTCACGACTTCCGCAAACGCGACCTCGTTGTCGCTGGTCACAAGCAGCAGATCGAACTCCGCAAGGTCCTGCCCATTGCCTCGGATCACGATGTCGCCGTATTTCGAATAGAATATCCCGTTCTGCCCGTACTTTGCCAGTTCCCGTTCCTTTGGTGCGTCAGCCCCTTTCCGCGCAAGGAACCGGATCGTGCCGGATCTCTTTGAGATATCGAGGAACATCTCGTAGATAATTGCTTCGAACCAGCGGCCCTCGGCAGTCCGCATGGGTTCGATGTCGGGGGAGAAGAGTTTCTTTCGCTCGGCGTGGTTCATGTGTCGCGTGGCATTGAGCGCAATTGCCGCTGTCGGCTTGAAGTGCCGGAAATTCTCATTCAGCCACGGGATCATGATGCACTACCATCTCTCTTTATCCAGTAAATAACAATGGGAAATGATTCCGGAGTCTTTTATTTTTTATTGATAAAAGAATATTTTTTTAAATCTGTTGTACGGCAAGTAACCTTCGGACAGTTGCCGGTAGATTTTCTTGAAAAAAAGACCGGTTTTCCGGCAGCGAACCCGGTGGATGCGATTGTGCACGAGAGAGGTGTGTGCTGACCCGTCCTGCTCGCAGATGATTCAGGTTTCTACTTCTCCTGTCCGGATCCGGATTGCGCGTTCGACCGGTATCACGAAGATCTTCCCGTCACCAATCTTCCCGGTGCGGGCTGCCCCCGTTATGACCGTGACAAGTTCATCAGTGCGGTCGTCGCGGGTAACAATATCGATCTGGACCTTCGGCAACATATCGACCGACATCGTCTTTCCCCGGTACTGGAGGGAGATGCCTTTCTGCTCCCCCCGTCCTTTGACCTCGCTGACAGTCATGCCGGTGAATCCTTTCTCTTCCAGGGCTTTTTTCACAAACTCAAAGCGTTCCGGTTTGATAATTGCCTTGACAAGTTTCATGGTTCATCCACCTCAGGCGCGTTCACCGTGCTGGGATATATCCAGCCCGACATATTCTTCTTCCTCGCTCACCCGCAACCCAATCGTCCGGTCGATGGCGAACGCGATGATGAGCGTGACACCAAACGAGTAGACGAGTGCGGCAAATGCCCCGGCAGCGTTTGCGATGAACTGCTGGACATTGCCCTCGATCAGGCCTGAGTACCCGTTGACTGCAGCAGCCGCAAAGATACCGGTTGCAAGCGCCCCCCACAGGCCGCCCATGCCGTGGACAGCCCATGCATCAAGGCTCTCATCGAGCCCCCTGCGGATGCGCCAGAGCATTGCGCCATAGCAGATAAGTCCGGCAACCGCCCCGATGATGATCGCTGTCATCGCACCGACATACCCTGCAGCAGGCGTAATCGCAACGAGACCCGCGATCGCACCGGATACGAGACCCAGCGATGCCGGTTTGCCGTGGTACCAGCTTGCAAACATCCAGGCAAGCGCCCCGGCTGCCGCAGCCGTGTTGGTCACGACAAAGGCATTCGCGGCGATGCCGTTTGCAGCAAGCGCACTGCCCGAGTTGAACCCGAACCAGCCGAACCAGAGCAGCGCGGTACCAAGGAGCGTCATCGGGATGTTTGCCGGTTCCATCAGGTGCTCGCCAAATCCGGTCCGTTTGCCGACAACGATAGCCAGCGCAAGCGCGGCAAATCCCGAGCTGATGTGCACAACCGTGCCTCCGGCAAAGTCGAGCGAGCCGAACTGCGATGCCCAGCCACCACCCCATGCCCAGTGGGCGAGCGGGTCGTACACGATGGTCGTCCAGATCAAGGCGAAGATGATGAACGACGAGAGCTTGACGCGTTCTGCAACGCCCGAAGTCACGATCGCCATCGTCACCGTTGCAAAAACCAGCTGGAAGATCATGAACAGCAGCGGGGGATAGGTCCCTTCGCCGGCATCCATGCCGACACCGTTCAACCCGAGGAAATCCAGGTTGCCGATGAAGCCGCCAATATCCGGGCCAAAGGCAAGCGAATACCCGACAACTACCCACTGGATACTCACCAGTGCAAACGCGACGAATGCAAGAGCGATCGTCGCGAGGTAGTTTTTCTTGCGGACAAGACCGCCGTAAAAGAAGCCGACCCCCGGCGTCATCAGCGCTACGAGCGCTGTCGATGCGAGGATCCAGGCTGTTGCTCCAGTATCAAGTACCATGATTTTCTCCTTTTTTATCCACTTCAGATTTCAGGGACATACTCCCATGTTCGATAAACTCCTCCGGAGGAAAAATCCGGCCGGCAGTTTCCATGGGAGTATTCTGTGGCGATCCAAGTCGCTGGAAGGAAGTTGTCTTCCTACACTTATAAGCTTAACTCTTATTCTCTCCCCCAACGAGAACGAGAAATGCTGTTCCTGGTTCTCCGCGAGCGGTCAATGCAACGGAACGCGCAGATCCGTACAGCAACCCCCAGGTATAAGATTCTTGAAAGAATAACGTCCGGCAGATGAGGCTGACTCCCATCGCCCGTGCGCTCCTGAAGAGCCGCTACTTCCTCCCGGACGAGACATTTGCTGATCTCTGTTCACGGGTAGCGGGAAGCGTTGATACACCGGGGGCTGGACAATTCCGTGCTGCAATTGAGGACCTCCTGTTCATCCCCAATTCCCCGACCCTCATGAATGCCGGGACGACGTCCGGCCAGCTCTCGGCATGTTTTGTCCTCCCGGTCGAAGACTCGCTGCAGGGGATCTTCTCGACCCTCGCAGCGATGGCACAGATCCACCAGAGCGGGGGAGGGACCGGTTTTTCGTTCAGCCGCCTCCGTCCTGCCGGCGACCCGGTCTCGACGACCTGCGGCGCTGCGAGTGGCCCCCTCCCGTTCATCCGGGTCTTCGATGAAGCCACGAATGCGGTAAAGCAGGGAGGAAAACGACGGGGGGCAAACATGGCGGTGCTTGACAGTTCCCACCCGGACATCGCATCGTTCATCACCGCGAAGAACCAGGGCGGGCTCTCAAACTTCAACCTCTCGGTCGGGTTCGATGCACATTTTTTCCAGTGCCTCGACCGGGGACAATCGTACGACCTCATCAACCCAAGGGACGGTTCGGTCAGGGCATCCATCGACCCGGAGGATCTCTGGGATACGCTCTGTTCTGCTGCCTGGCAGTCGGGAGATCCCGGTGCCCTCTTCCTGGATACGATCAATGCGAAAAACACGGTGCCCGGCCTAGGCCGCATCGAAGCGACGAACCCCTGCGGCGAGCAGCCGCTCCTCCCGTTCGAGAGCTGCAATCTCGGGAGCATCAACCTCTGCCGATGCATCGTCCGGGGAGAACTCGATGATGAACGGCTGAGGGATACCGCACGCCTTGGCGTACAGTTTCTCGATGCCGTAATCGATGTCAACAGGTTCCCGCTGCCGCAGATACGGGACATGACGCTGCAGACCCGGAAGATCGGCCTTGGCATTCTCGGGCTTGCGGATGCACTCATTGCGCAGGGTATCCCATACGAATCAGACGAGGCCCTCCGTTTTGCCGGCCGGACAATGGAGATGATCGCGCGGGAGGCACGGGACACGTCACGGGAACTGGGAGAAGAGAAAGGATCGTTTCCGGCAATAGACCGGAGCATTTTTACCGGCCCGATGCGGAATGCCACCACGACAACCATTGCCCCGACGGGATCCCTCCACATCATTGCGGGCACGAGCAGCGGGATCGAACCGGTCTTCGCCCTTGCCGGGACCCGGAGGATCGGGACGACCCGGGTAGAACAGGTCCACCCGCTCTTAAAAAGATACCTTGCCCACCGCCGGCACCGCCATGATATCCTGGCGCTGGTAAAGCGGACCGGCTCGCTCCAGACCGCCCCTGTTGCGGACGAGGTACGGGATCTCTTCAGGACCGCGACCGAGATCTCTCCCGAACACCACGTCCGCATGCAGGCAGTAGTCCAGGAACATGTCGACAATGCCGTCTCAAAGACGGTCAACCTTCCCGAAAAAACGGATACCCGGGAGATATCCCGGCTCTTCCTGCTCGCCCGATCGCTCGGGTGCAAGGGCATAACGGTGTACCGGGTTAACTGCCGCCCGGACCAGGTCCTTGTCCGGGGATGCGAGATGTGCCGGGTCGATTCGTGAGAAGACCACCCGTTCTGCGTCCGTGAAAATTCCTGCCGTTAAAAGGGCGAAAGTTATCTTTTCGCACAGTGAACAGGAGTACGGAGTGGCAAAAACATGAAAGTCGTCGCGTTCAACGGGAGTGCCCGCAAGGATGGCAACACGGCCGTTCTTGTGAACACGGTATTTAAGGAACTGAAAAAGGCAAAGATCAAAACCGAACTCGTGCAGCTCTCCGGAAAAAAGATCCGGGGCTGTCTTGCCTGCGGGAAATGTTTCGAGAACAAGGATGGGAGATGCGTTATTGGAAACGACATCGTCAACGAATGCATCGGGAAGATGGCGGAAGCCGACGGCATCATCCTCGCTTCCCCGACGTACTTCACGGACGTTTCGGCAGAGATGAAGGCCCTCATCGACCGGGCGGGGTATGTCGCCCGCGCGAACGACAACATGTTCCGGAGAAAGGCCGGCGCTGCGGTCGTTGCCGTCCGGAGGGCGGGCGGGATCCATGCATTCGACACCCTGAACCACTTCTTCTTCATCAACGAGATGGTCGTGCCCGGTTCGTCCTACTGGAACATCGGCATCGGCCTCGCACCCGGAGATGTGAAAAACGACGAGGAAGGGCTGGAAACGATGCGGACGCTGGGCCGGAACATGGCCTGGCTCCTGGAAAAGATCCAGGACTAAAATCTACGCTTTTTTTGCACAATCCCGATCAGCAGGATCTCCTGGCATGGGCTGCGCCGCACCATGACCGGCGTTTTCCACAAGAAAACGCCAGCATCACATATCAAAAAATCGCTCTCCGGGAACTCACAGGAATCTTAACGTTTACCGGGGCATCAGTCATGCCGTGGCATGACGGGTGGGAGAAGATATCCCACGGGAAATCATCGACATGCAGTGCCCCCGCAGCTTTGGCATAGCGAAGATGCCATCGGCATCCTCTCATGTCCGCCATCTCGCCCGGAGGGCGAACAACCCCCCTCGCGATATCCACAGGAAGCCGTGCCTCGCCATTTGAATACTACATTCACGGGATCGTGAAGTTCCAGAAGAGCGAAAAGATTTTTACCCCTTCACGACAACCGATGCCGCCGTATCGAACGGGTTCTGGCGCAGCGCGAGGTTGAAAAGGTACGGGTAATGGCCCTTGAGATATTCCATGTATTTCAGCCATTCGGGGACGAGACGCTCGTAGACCCGCCCGATGTCGCCGGAGAGGTGGGCGAGATCGGTTGCAGGAAGATGATCGATGTCCTCCCGTGCCTTCAGTTCTTCCGCAAGGTGGGTCACCGCAAGGATCAGGTCGGTGAACGACTCGTGTTCGAAGATCATCGGGTTCTCAAGGAGACGGAGCAGGAAGTCCTCGTTCCTCATAAGGATCTCCTTGAGTCCCTTCCGGTCAACGCGGTCCGCAGGAACCCTGCATTTCCGCGTGAGGACGCAGTTCGTAACTTCGCGAAACCGGCTGCTGTCCCATTCCTGCCCGACAATAAGCTGGTTCCGGATCGTATCGACACCTTCATCGGCACGGGAGATCGTTGAAAGGAGCGGGGTACCAAGGGTCGAGAAGAATGTCCCGATCACCATATTCAGCTTCTCCATCCGTACCTGTCTCTCCCGGGATTCGAGCAGCCGGTCGATGATCAGGGTTACGATCAGGATCTCGATGGGGATGAACGCGAGATCGCTTACAAAAAAGATGAGGATGTGTTCCTCATCATGGAAGATCAGGAAATGAATCCCATACAGGACAAGGGAAAGAGCCACGAGCCCGATCCCCGCGAGAACCTTCCAGCGTGTCTCCTCTTTCATGGCTGAATGGTTTGTATGCGGGGGATAAAAAATACCGGCAGAAAAGATTGGGACGGGCCGGCGGGACGTTAAGGGTATGCCAGAGGTTTTCCCCCTGTCGTTTCCCTATCATTTAATACCTGGGGGCGGGATGATCCTCCATGGCACGGCAACGAAAAACTGAATCCCGCACCGATCCTCCGGAAGAACGCCACATCGGCAGGGGCAGGAGCAGGGACCGGTCCCGGCAACTGGACAGCGCACGCCACCATGAGGAATCCCATCCCCTGCCCCATCCCCCCCATAAGATCCTCGCCCGGCCCACCGGCCTTCCGAAGCACCACCCCCATACCCGCCCTCCTGAGGAGGCACTCGACATCGATCACGGGACGCACGAGGACCGGCCGCGCCCGGGGAAACTGATGAAGAAGGAGACGATACGGAAAAAACCGTGACCTTAAAAATATTTTTCCTTTTTGCTTCACCCTACTGGGGCGATCCCTGACCGGGTACTGTCTCAGTCCTGGCCTCTGCCGAACGGGGCCCCGCCTGCTGCTTTTTTTTAACCACCGGGATTCATACGCTTGGACAGCGATATCATCCGGGTATGGTACCCGGCGGCCCGTCAGAAGGCGAGATCGCGGCAATGGCCGCAACCGTCAGGAAGCTGATACCGGAGATCATCGCGGATCTTGAAGGACTCGTTGCCATCCCCTCAGTCGCGTTCCCGGGTCATCCCCCGGAGCCCGTGCGAAGAGCCGCTGCTGCAACCGCAGCGATCCTGCGGAAAAGCGGTCTTGCGGGGGCCCGGCTTGTCGAAATTCCCGGCGGTTACCCGTTCGTATTCGGGGAGATCCCACCCCCGCCCGGTGCCCCGACCGTCCTGTTGTATGCCCATTACGATGTCGTGCCGGCAAAACAGCAGGACGGCTGGGAGACTGACCCGTGGACACCCGTTGTCAGGGACGGGAGACTGTACGGGAGGGGCGCTGCCGACAACAAGGCAGGGATAGCTTCCATCGCCGGCGCGATCCGGGCTCTCGACGGAACCTGTCCGGTCGGGGTAAAGGTCGTCATCGAGGGCGAGGAGGAGACGTGCAGCCATCTCGAAGCATACGTAAAGGATCATCCGGACCTGTTCCGGTGCGATGTCTTTGTCATCACGGACATGGGGAAGATAATCGCCGGTGAACCCGTCATCAGCACGACACTGCGGGGCGAAGTCTCCTGCATCGTTACGGTCCGCACGCTTGCCCGCGCCGTCCATTCCGGGATGTTCGGGGGAGCGGCCCCGGACGCACTCGTTGCGCTCATCCGGATCCTTGCGACATTGCACGACGCGAAGGGCGATGTCGCCGTCGCCGGCCTTTCTTCATCTTCCTGGACCGGGGCGGAATACCCGCCTCACCTCTTCCGCCGGCTCGCCGGCATTCTCGATGGTGTCCGTACCATCGGCTCGGGACCGATCAGCACGCAGGTCTGGGCAAAGCCCTCGGTCACCGTGATCGGGATCGATGCCCCGTCCGTCAGGGACGCGACCAACATCCTGATCCCCGAAGCACGGGCAAAGGTGAGCATGCGTATCGCGCCGGGTGCCGACCCGCAGCGTGAGATCCGGCTGCTGGAGTCCCACCTCCGGGCCGCCGCTCCCTGGAACGTCCGGGTCGAGATCGGCAATGCGGGGGGGTCCGCCGGGTTCATCTGCCCGATCCGGGGTCGTGCCGTCGATCTGGCGAAAAAAATTCTTGAATCGGTCTATAACCGCCCGGCACGGGAAGTCGGCGCCGGGGGATCCATACCGCTCCTCTCCTGGCTGCAACAGGCGGTCCCGGGCGCGGAATTCATCCTCTGGGGGTGCGAGGATGACGAGCATTCGCAGATCCACGGGGCGAACGAGAGCGTCGATATGAGCGAACTGGAACGGATGATCGCTGCGCAGGCGTTCCTTCTGCAGGAACTCGGGAAGACCTGAAAACCGGACCCGCCGTTGTGCCGCAGGGTCCTTGCCCCTGCCATGATTTACCGGCAAATACCGGTCGCACCGGGCCACACCCCCGGAAGGACCGCCCGTGCACGACCAAGGATTCCGCAGCCATCCTTTCATTGCCCAGCGGATATCTTAGCTTTAAATAAAAAATCGTCAGAATATTTCATACGATGGCGTTTCCGGTCTTTTCTCGAAAAATGACCGCGGCGCTCGTTCTTCTTCTCATCCTTGTCTTTCTCACCGGCACCTGGCTGCACGTGACCAGCCTCGATACCGGATCCCCGTCCGGGCAACCCGTATTCTCCCCACCGGGCACCCTGCTCACGGTTCAGGAGCAGCGATGGATCGCGGACCACCGGGAGATCGTCGTCTGCCCGGACCCGGAATATCCCCCGTTCGAATTTTACGATGATGCGGGCCAGTACTCCGGGATCACCGCCGACTACCTCCGGATCATCGAGAACAAGACCGGCCTTATCATTATCGATACCCGGCAGGCCGGCTTTTCCACGTGTGTCGACATGGTCCGTTCGCATGAGGCAGATATCCTTGGTGCGGTTTTCACTTCCGATCTCCGGAGGGATTACCTGAACTATACGGACCCGTACTACCAGCCGCCGCTCGTTATCGTCACCCGCGATACCGGTTCGCCGGAGATGACGCTCGATAACCTGAACGGGACGACGATTGTCGCAATCGAGGGGTATACCGTCCATGAACTTTTGAAAAAACAGTACCCGGGCATCACCGTACGGATCGTCCCCAACATACCTGCCGCACTCCGGGGTGTCTCGCTCGGGCTTGCTGATACGTACGTAGGGGATATCGCAACCACGAGCTGGTATGCACGACAGGAAGGTCTCACCAATCTCCGGGTAGCCGGCGAGTACCGGCCTCCCGATCCGCGGCAGTTCCGGCTGGCCATCGGTGTCCGGAACGATGAACCAGTCCTCCGGGACATCCTGAACAAAGGGCTTGCCATGATCACCCCGGAAGAGAAGGAGGCGGTCATCAGCCGCTGGATATCCTCGGACCTCCAGCCAAGACCCTTCGACACTCGTATCTTCCTCATCCTGATCGCCGGGTCGGGGCTCCTTCTCCTGATTGTCGGGGTTACCCTTGCCTGGAACCGTTCGCTGAAACGTGCCGTCGACGAGAAGACCCGCGAGCTCCTGCAGGAACTCGAGGAACGGAAGAGAGCACAGGAGCTGCTGCGGGAGAGCGAGAAGAAGTACCGCACCATCATCGAGACCATCCAGGATGTCTACTACCGTACTGACTGTACCGGCACGGTTGTCATGGTCTCTCCCTCCGCTGCTGCACTGTTCGGGTATGATTCAGCGGACAACATGATCGGGCGCAATATCACCGAACGGTACAACAATCCCGATGACCGGAAGGTGATCGCTTCCGCGATCCGGACGAAGGGGTTCATCCAGGACTTCGAAGTGGTCATGACACGGACAGACGGCTCGCTGATAACCGTCTCCGCAAACAGCCACCTGTACACCCATCCGGACGGCACACCTGCCGGAATTGAAGGGCTGCTCCGCGACATCTCCGCCCAGAAACTTGCCCGGGAAGAGATGGTCAAAAAGAACGAGGAGCTGCGGGCAGCCTACGCGCAGCTGGCAGCGGCACAGGAGGAGCTGAACCGGAATTTCGGGGACCTCGCCCGGAGCCAGGAAGCCCTGAACCAGGCGCGGATGAAGTTAAACCTCCTCAACACCGTCGCCCTGCAGGACATCCAGAACGCTATCTTCTCCCTCTCCGGGTACTTCGAGCTGGAGAAGGATATCCCGAAAGATGCAGCACTGCAGGATTTTCTCGAAAAACAGATCCGGATCGTCCGGACCATCACCGAATCGCTGGAGTTCATCAAAAAATACCAGAACCTCGGGCTCACACCGCCCCGCTGGCAGAACGTGTACCAGACGTTCCTCCTTGCCATTTCGCACCTTGACTTTTCAGCAATCCGGCGCGAGGTGGATGTCGGGGACATCGAGATCTATGCCGACGCGCTCCTCGAGGAGGTCTTTGTGACCCTTGCGGAAAATGTCCTTATCCATGGAAAGCACGCGACCGGAATCCGGTTCTTCTTCCGGGAGGGGGACGAAGGGCTCGTGTTTGTCTTTGAGGATAACGGCACCGGCATCCCCCTCGGGGAGAAGGCGAAGATCTTCGAGCGGAGGAGCGACTACCAGAAAGGCATGGGCCTCTTCCTCGCACATGAGATACTCTCGGTCACCGGCATCTCCATCCGGGAGTGCGGGGAGCCGGGGACCGGTGCCCGGTTCGAGATCACCGTACCGAAGGGAGAATACCGGTTTTTTAAAAGTCCGAACAACCCGGGCGTCCCGTGACCGTGGCAGAAAGTTTTCCTACAATACCCCGGATACCGGAAGAGGACCGAAAAACCTCTGACCACGCGGTACCTACCATGATCCATGCAACCGCAGGGCACTATCCGGACTGAACGGCTGGACCTCGTTCCCGCGACCCGGGAGATGCTCGCAGCCGACCGTGGCGATCGCGGGCACCTGCGCCGGGTCCTTGGTGCAGCTATCCCCCCGTCATGGCCGCCCTCCCTCCTCGATGATGCGACCTGCGCAGAATTCCTGCGGCTCATGACGGACGGGACGGATGACAATTTCCGGGTGTGGTACTGGCTGCTGCGCGGGAACCACGGGAGGGGCCAGACCCTGATCGGGAGCGGGGGGACATCCTCCTGCCCGCAGGAACCGGGCACGGTTATGATCGGGTACTCTGTTGCGGGAGGGTTCGAGGGATCCGGGTACGCCACTGAGGCAGTGCGGCATATGATCCCGGTGATCTTCACCTTCCCGGGCATCCGGCGCATCGTTGCGACCACCTTTCCGGAACTGAAGGGATCGATCCGCGTTCTTGAGAAGAACGGGTTCGTTCCGGTACCTGCACACCATGCCGGAACCGGGATTGGCGAGGGGACGATCGCATTTGTCCGGGAACGACCGGGTTGCCGTTAATCCCCTCTTCCGACCATGGCTCCCTGATATCATTGTTCCGTCGCTGGAACGGGTCACCGTGATTGAAGGGATCGTGAAGATATCATGGGTTCGCCACGCGCCGTGACGGGGACTTCTGGCAATGCAAGTCTGCTTCGCAAATAAATTCTTTTTTATAATGCATCATCCCACGAATCTTATCGCTCAAGCATTACGCAAAGCAATTCAGGTGCACCGTTCGGTGCGCGTTGGTGAGAACAATGGAGATGTCGTCACGAAGAATCATGGCGGAGAACCTGGACATGGTCATCAACCTGCAGGTCCCCCCTACTGTCCAGCGGGCAAACCTCCTGTACCAATGGTTCAGGACAAATCCGGTTGTTGAATCGGGGAGGATGATCGTATGCCGGTAAGCTTACGAAGACGAACCTGTGGGGTAGTCCTGAAGGGAGATCCCACGGGAGCGGAGGATTTCGAATGAAACTCATCGATGACATGAAGATCGGAAAGAAGCTGATCGCCGGCTTCCTGATCCTCGTCATCATCGCGGTCATGATCTCCGCGATCGGCTTTTTTGCCATGGGCAAGATGTCCTCGAACGCCGACACGATGTATGACGAGAACCTGCAGAAACTGGACGCCCTGACGAGTGCAGATGCAAGTTTCCTCAACATGCGGGTGAATACCTACAAGCTGGTCTGGGCAACGGACGAAGCTGCCGAGAAGCTCCCGGAGAGCGCAGCGGAGCTCCAGAACATCCAGGACAAGATCCAGGACTACAAATCCCTGACCCTGAGTGAAGACGAGAAGGTCCAGCTCGCCATATTCGATGAAAACTTCCCCCAGTACGCCGCGGCGTATCAGACGGTTGCCGAAAGTCTCAAGGCAGGGGATACCAAGGGGGCCATTGCCGGGATAAAAGCCGACGGATTCAAAGTCCCGCGGGATGCTGCGGAAGACGCCCTCAAGACCCTCCAGCAGTACAACCGGGATGAGGCGAAGTCCTTAAAAGAGCAGATCAAGTCGGATTACGAGAGCACATCCCTCCTGTTCGCCATTATCACCATTGTTGCAATTTTTCTCGGAATCGGGCTCGGGCTCTACCTCACCCGGAGCATCACGGGGCCGATCGATACCGTGGCACGGAACTTAAAGGAGCTGGGCAACGGCCACTTCGGGAACCGGTTGAGACTGGCCCGGAAGGACGAGATCGGGGAGATGGCGGCAGCGATGGACCAGTTCTCGGACGACCTCCAGAACCAGGTCGTGGGAACAATGAAGAAGATCGCTGTCGGCGACCTGACAACGAACGTCCCGGTCAAAGACAGTAAGGACGAGATCGGACCGGCGCTTGTCCAGATGACGGCGGCAATCAACTTAATGGTCCACGATGTGAATGCGCTCGGGAGAGCGATCGACGAAGGGAAGGTCAACACCCGCGCTGATGCAACGAAACACCAGGGGGACTACCGGAAGATCGTCGAGGGCGTCAATAATGTCTGTAACAATTTCTACAATCCGATGAAAGAGGCAATACGGGTCTCGGGGGAGTATGCACAACAAAACTTTACTGCCCGGTTCGATGAAACGGTGAAGGCCGAAGGTGACATGGTCAAGTTCAAAAACGCGCTGAACAATGTCGGGGAATCGGTCTCGAAGGCAATCAGGAACGTCAACGAACAGACGGCAAACCTCTCCGCGGCATCGCAGGAAGCTGCAGCGAGCCTCAATGAGGTCTCGACCGGCGCGAGCCAGATCGCGAGCGGCACCCAGAAGGTCAACGAGAATGCCGAGCGGTCCAGCCTCGGAATCGCGCAGGTCCTCAAGGCAATGGAGGACATGAGTGCGGGTGTCGAGCAGGTCACCTCCAACATGGAGAATGTCTCCAACCAGTCAAAAGAGACCAACGAGGCGTCAAAGACCGGGGCAGCCATCGTTGGAAACGTCGGGCAGAGTATGGAGGAGATCTCCCAGTCCACGGATACCGTCGTTCAGATTGTGAGGGAGATCGAGACTCAGATGGCCGACATCACCAAGATCGTGGAGCTCATCCGTGATCTCGCCAACCAGACGAACCTCCTGGCGCTCAATGCCGCCATCGAAGCGGCCCGGGCGGGCGATGCGGGACGCGGGTTTGCGGTCGTTGCATCCGAAGTCAAATCTCTTGCCGAGGAGTCCCGGGTCAGCGCCGAGAAGATCGAGCAGATGATTTCGGAACTGAACACCGCAACACGGAGCGCAGCCGCGGCCACGGAAGGGTCAAAGGAACTCGTGGCCAGGGGGGCACAGATGTCAAAGGAAGCTCTTGAGGCCTTCAACAGGATCCGGGAAGGTGCGGAGAACGTTGCCGGAGCAGCATCCGAGGTGGCTGCAGCTGCACAGGAACAGGCGGCGGCAACCGAAGAGATCACGGCAAGTATTCACGAAGTGAGGACCCAGGTCGAGAGCACCAGCCGCGAGGCGAGCAATTCGGCAGCGGCAACGGAGGAGGCGACCGCATCCATCAACGAGATCAACAAAGTCGTGGAAAACCTCAACCGTATCGTCGAAACCGTGTCCCGTGAGATGGCAAAATTCACCGTATAAAATGTGATGTAACCTGAACTACGGAATCCCCATTTTTTATCTTCGGAGATTCCAGGATGAGCCTTACGTCCCACCATACCATCCTTAAAAAAAACTATGATCAGAACCGGAATCGAACCTGAAAAGAGCCTCTCCGTCCATCAGCAGCAGGGATTCCGGAGGACGGTCATCTATTCTGTCCTGTATGTCGATGACGAGGAGTTTCTTCTCGATATCGCCAAACGTTTTCTGGAAAAGGACGGCAGGATGGCGGTAACGACGCTTACGTCAGCACATGCTGCGCTCGCCCGGATCCAGGAGGAATCGTTCGATGCCATCATCTCGGACTACCAGATGCTGGATATGGACGGCATCACACTCTTAAAAGAGGTCCGGTCCCGCGTTCCCGATCTCCCGTTCATCCTCTTCACCCACCGGGGGCGCGACGAGGTGGCGGGGGCAGCATTCAAAAACGGCGCGGATTTTTACATCCAGAAAGGCGGAGACCCCACGGTCCAGTTCGCCGAGCTGACACAGGCAATCCGGCTCGCTGTCGGATACCGCCGCGTAAAACAGGCACTCCGCGAAAGCGAGGACCGGATGTGCCGGGCGCACCGCCAGATCTCGCTGGCAGCTGCTATCACCCGTCACGACATCATCAACGAGGTCACGACGATCCAGGGTTACCTTGGCCGGGCAGAAAAGGAGGAGTCCTGCCCTGAAACGAAGAAATATTTCCGAAAAATCCGGTCGGCAGCAAAGGCAATCCGGGACCATGCCGGTTTTTCCCGGATCTTCGAGAGAGCCGGATTCGAGGACCCACAGTGGCTGGATGTCATAACCGTGCTTGAACAGCAGCCGGTCCCTGATGGCATACTGATAGAGGCGGATCTTCCAAAAATCGAAATTTTCGCAGATCCGCTGCTCGGGAAGGTCTTCTTCAATCTCATGGACAATGCCGCCCGCCACGGGGGCTGTGTCCACACGGTCCATTTCAGCGGCACTGAGAGTCCGGATGGATTCCTGATCCGTGTTGCAGACGACGGGAGCGGGATTTCAGACGACCGGAAAGAGCGGATCTTCGATCGGGGATTCGGCAGGAATACCGGCATGGGACTCTTCCTCGTCCGGGAGATCCTCGCGATCACCGGCATCTCGATCCGGGAGAACGGAGAGGCCGGTGGCGGCGCATCTTTCGAGATTGTTATTCCCCGGGGGAGATACAGGATCCGGCATCCTGACCGGATATCATCCGAATCCCTGCCTGACCAACATCCCGTTTCCGGCCTGCAGGTCGTCACGGATGGCGATCCGCCCCCGGATCCGAAACGATTTTCTGCTTCTTAGAAGTGAGATTCCGGAATGCCGGAAAGACCCTGACCGGTGCCGGAAGAAAAAAAACGCTGAAATAGTCGCGCCTTCAATAGGAAGATATGCGCATCGGGCCCTGGGAGGTGATCAGGTCAACGATCCTCGACCGGCTTTCCGGGCTGAGAGGCGGGGACGCACTCGTCACCCGGGTTTTTACCACGATCGGGTACGCGTTTATCAGCGCCCTTTGCATCCTCGCTGTCGGGTTCCTCATGTACCTGGTCACGCTCATCCCGGTATTCCCCCCGGTACTCCCCACCCTCGTCATCCTCGTCATCGGGTTTGTCCTTGCGGGTACAACGATCACGTATGACGAAGTACCGTTCGCGACACCGAGACTATTGATGATCGCTGCCGGGATCATCTATTTCATGGTGCTCCTGACGACGAATGCCATCTTCCAGCTCGTCTGGTTCCTCCAGTTCCTCGGATTTTTCTTCTACTTCTTCTTCATGACCGTCTTTCTTACCATCGTGTACTGGTTCTTCACCGATTTCTATGCACGGTTTTCCGGGTGACCGGGAGCCGGCGGTCCTTTCCGGCAGATCTTTCCCGCGGACCCGTGCCGGGGGCGATGTGGTCCTTTACCCCAAGAACACGGATCAGATCACCTCCGGATTCCTCCAGCCAGGATCGTTCAGCCGGATGATACCCCCGGCACGCCGGCAGAAGAAGGATATTAATCCTCCTGGCACGATTCCTTCCTTATGAGCACCACCACGCTCGTTGTGGATGGTTCTGAGGAGAACCAGAGGACCTGCAGCAAGTACTGCGGGGCATGCCCGACCTACAAGCGCAATATCCTGGGACGATACCAGCCCGCTGCGCTGTTCTGTTCCCACGGAGTATCGGCGGCACCGTCGAAGATCAAGACGATGGGGTGCTTCTGTCCCGCCTGCGAACTCTTCACGAAACACCGGCTTGTCATCGGCTATTTTTGTGCAAAACGGTAAGGTGCATCTTCCGGAATCGTGCCGGCGTTTTTTAGGTCATCCGTTCTCCGCGATCTGAAATGCGACTCACGTCCCTCACGCCGGAAGAGCCGACCGGCTCCGTTTGGCAGGATACGAATCCCTGCAGAGTTTTCGCATGCGCGATCCAGATCGCGCCCCTGTTTATTAAAAAGGTCGAAAAAAATTCCGGTTACGGGACCGGGAGAGCAGATGTTGTGACGGAAGCGATGAAGAAGTACGATGCGACGAGGATTAGAATAATCAACGGTAGCATGACCGCGATGAAGACCGCGAGGATCGCCCGCGCCATGCTGATCTCCTGCAGTTCGTTGAGCCCGACGACAGCGAGGTACAGCGACCAGAGCGTGAAGAGAAAACCGATGACCGGGATCCACCCGAAGAGAAACTCCGGCGTGCCCCCGTACACGACCGCTTTTGCCGTCATGAAAATTCCTTTCCTCCCCCCAAGGACCGCAACCCAGAAGTGGAGCCACACGCCAAAGACGATCGATCCGGCAAATACGCCGATACCTGCGATGATGAAGACAGCTAATGGCAGGGGAATTCCCACCATCCCCGGTGCGGGAAGAGGACCGGCCATTGGCATGAGTGCAGATACGAGCGCTGAGAAGAACGCAAAGACAAGAGCCAGTGCTAAAAGATACGGGAGAACGATGCCTGGCCCATCGTCCCTGGCATTCCGGAATGTAGCGGTGGGATCGGCCAGGAAGCCCCGGGCCTTTTCAAGGAAGACACGTATCATACAGCATTGGTTGGCCGGCAGAATGTTTAAAGGGGGACACACGCCGGACGGGGTCCCGTTCCGAAAAAGCCGCGCCATCTCCCCGGCGTCGCGGTGCTTCCCCCCACAACAGATATAATCCCGGTACCAAAGTGAATGGTATGAAGTTCGACCGGCGGTACTGGATCCTCATCGGCGCTGCCATATTCTTTGCGACGGTGTCCTCCGCGTCCACGGTCTACCTTGCATCGGTCCAGGAAGGGTTCATGGAGTGCAACTCAGTCGCTGCCGCATGTTTCATAAGGATCGGCATGGTCCCCTGCATGGTCCTCGGCATCCTCTCCCTCATCCCCGTCATGGTTGTCATCCCGTACCTCCTTCGCCAGAATGAACAACCGGGACTCCTTTCGATCCTGATCCTTTCCTGTTTTGTCGTGTATACGGCGTTCGATGCCACAAACAACGTCTCCGCCATCCTCGGGTTCCAGCAGTCGTACCAGATCGCCCATTCCGTGCTCAGCACGACGAACAATGCGACCGGAACAGTCATCGGCACCGGGGAGTCGCTCTGCTGAAATGGTCGTGGCGGTGAAGAGGGAAGAGGAGATGAGTTGGCCTGCTCTTCGGAAAAAGCCCGTTGAGGATCCATGGAGCGATCCGCCGGAAAGGGAACAATCAGGTCAGTAAGCCGTCGGAAACGCCGGCCCGGTCCGGCTCAGCTCGACGATCTCCCTTGTATTGGCAAGCAGCCCCTCAAAATACTCTTTTACCCAAGGGGCGCCCGAATACTCCTCGAACGGGCGGTACGATCCCTGCACAGAGCCGTCCACCTTTATAAATTTCAAGAGCCCGATCGGCGACCCCCCGTTCTTTATGAGCTGGTTCAGGGCCTCGAGCGGCCGACGCTCTGTGCTGAAAACAAACTTTGTTTCCGTATCGAACGCGACCGCGATCGCGATCAGCCACGCGCCTTTTGCCTCGGCGAGCATCTCGTTGACAAGGTCAGCAGTCTTCGTCATACCCGTACTGGAGAAATTGCAGGCCATCCCATAAATACCTCATGAACAAAAATGCCGAGGAGGATCCGGCTCTTCCCCATGCCGGGACCCGGCCGGGCCCGGATCCTGCCGGATAAGACGGCGGGGTGCGGGTGTCGTGCGGGATCGGGGTGGATCAGGACCATGACAGGATATGGGTGGAGATATGAAATAAAAATAAAAAAATATTAATACTCGGGGCGGGATCTCATTCCCTATATGGCGCGCAAGGCACAACTTTTACGGAAGTCCGGCGGGAAAGAAAAATCCCGGAACCCCGGGAAGGAGACGGGAAAACAACGGGCGGTACCCTCTTCCCGCCGGAAAACCCTGCCCGCCCTGCCTGACTCCCGCCACGAGTGCCTTATTATCGGGAGCGAGGGGTCCTGCGAGGACTGGCAGGAGATCCTTGCAGACTACCCGATGATCGATTCCGTACAGCGGGAGGACTTCCCGGAGCATGGCGCCAGTTTTGTCTACCTGGCCCATTTCTACCGTACCGCGGATATGGCGAAGGAGAACACCTGCGCGCAGAAGCAGTTCCGGCAGTTCTTCCAATCGATCGGGTACACGTTCGATTCCGCGGGAACGTTCAAGTCCCGGTGGTTCGAGGGAATCGGTGTCCGTACCGGCTGAGAACCCGCGGCATTTTCTTTTATAACCGTTTTCCTGACCGGATTCCTCCTGCAACAGAAATCATTATTGCCACCTCCCGGTAAGGATTCCCGCATGCCTGTCTATATCATGCTCGGGAACCTGACCCATGCCGCCTTCGACACGATCGGGACGATCGATGAGCGGGACAAGAAAGCAGCGACGATCATCGAAGGACTCGGGGGAAAGCTCATCTCCCTGTACTATACCCTCGGCCAGTACGACTTTGTCCTGATCTTCGAGATGCCGAATAAGGAGATGCTCATTAAGTTCCTTGCGATCATGGGGAAGTACGGGACGGTCCGGACCGAGACCATGGAGACCATCCCCGCATCGATGCTCTATACGGCCGGGAAAGAGATCTAAAGCGTCCCCAAATCGATGCCGGGCTGCCCTTCGCGGCCCGTCAAGAGCGGTGAGCATCCGCCCGCCTGGTGTAATCCGGTTGGAGGTTGCGGGTGCCATGGGATCATTCCGATCCTCCACGCAGGGACGGAGTATTCCGGCATACTGGAGTGCCATTCTGAGCCGGAATATACCGGGCGACTATCCCCCTGAACGGATACCCCGTCCCGGCGAAAAAATGATCTAACTGGGTTTCAGGGTCCACCGCTCCTGGTCCCGCGGCGGAAGCAGGCCCTTGCCCTCCAAAAGTCCGATGATTGTCTGCGTGATGTTCATCCGCTGGGTCGTCCCGATCACCGTCAGCTCGTTCCCCGGTTCGGTGTAGACGGTCTCGTTTACGTACGCGAGGCCGATAACCTCCTGGAGTTCCTCATCCTCATAGATTCGCGGGCCGTACTGGTACCCGGTCTCCTGCAGCCACCAGTCCGGGTATCCCGACAGGGTTGTCGTGCCGTTGGTAAAATCCTGGACCATCAGGTTGCTGTACTTCACGACCAGCTGGTCGGAGAACGCCCACCATGCATTGAGGTTCTTCTCCGCATTTGAGGTGCTGTAGTTGGTGAGGTACGCACGGGCGGCATCCCCGCCCTGCGCGGTAAGGATCTCCTGCGCGTTCTTCTCGATTCCCGGCTGATCGGCGAACTGCCGGTCCTCGATTGCCTGCCGGTTGATCCGTATGTCGGCGATCATCGCGTTGTAGTTGAGCGTCGCCCAGTTGGTGACAAAGTTCCACGCCCACCATGCATCGCCGCGGCTGAAGGTTGACCGGTCGGTCTTCTGCCACGCTTCGGGCACGCTCGTAACGCCGGCATAGAACGGGATGTAGACCGTCTCGGAGGGCGGGGCGAACCCGAACCAGGTTATCCCCCCGATTGGGTCAGGCAGATACGAGCGGCCCTGGTTGATGTAACTGTACCCGCAGAAGATTTCGGAGACCGCCCGTGGCCAGGCGCCGGGTTTGACTTCGCCGGCCTCGAACTGGCCGTGGTCATCGAACTCTCCCCGCCAGCGGTAGGGGTTCCCGAACGGGCCCGCGGCAGAGCCGTTGGTCAGATCAAACACCGTCCCCTCGTAGTGGTCCCGGAAGAGCGCGAAGGCATCCGCGGTCGTCAGTTTCCTGTCCGGTACAACCGAGAACGGGTATGCCCGGGAGTACGTATCGGTCACGTACGGCGTGAAGTTCTGCGAGGGCGCGAGCCGGTGGTAAACACTCCAGAGCCGGGCAAGGGAGTAGTACGGGTGGGCGTATTCGCCATAGCTGACGGTCGTTAACCAGTCGAGGTCCCCCATCGATTCGTTCCACCAGCCGTTCTCCTTCGTGCCGTTGAAGAGGTTTGCCGAGTACATCTGGTCGGGATTTCCCGGGATCACCTCGCGGATCCGGAACGTGTTGGCGGTGACAAAGACCGTGCCGTCCGGCACCTTCTGGGCAACCCAGAACCCGCCAGTGCCGTCGGGTGTTCCGCCAGCCATCTCGATCACCCACGCTTCCTTGGGGTCGGCGAAGAGCAGGGTTTCCCCGGTGCCGTAGAAGCCGTACTGGTCGATGAGCTGACCGACCAGCGTTGCCGCCTCCTTTGCGGTCGTGCACCGTTCCAGCGCAATGTTGGAGAGTTCGGAAGAGTAGAAGAGCCTCTTTTTGGCATCCGCTGAAGGTTCGATCTTCCCTCCCGTCGTCACCTCACCGGCCATCAGCTGGTGCTCGTTCATGATCCCGTAACTGCCGGTGAAATAGGCATAGGTGTGGTTGACTTCCGGGATGTACCCGAGCGGGGTTGTCTCGAAGTCCACGCCCTTGGCGGGTTCGTCAGACCCCGAAGTCGGGTCGAAGTAGACCGGGCGCAGGGATCCCGGGGAATGGTCTGCTGCAGGGACGTACGCGAGCACGGTGCTCTCGTCAACAAAGGCGTGACCGACGACGCCGGAGCCGAACCCGTCGTTCGTGTGCCCGACATACATCGACCCGTCTGCGGAGGCACCCGGGGTGATGATGAAACTCGTGCAGGCGAGAACCGGGGATATCGCCAGCATCACCGCGAGCAGAAACGCGAGCCATCGGAGAGGAGGGAGAAATGTCATGGTAACATTACATCGTGTACGAACAATTTAAGGTTGTATTATTTAATCTCCGGTTTTCCCTGCCGGACAGAGGCTGCAGGTACGCCGGCCCCCGCGGGAAACTCCCCGCATGGTAAAAATCCATTAATACCGTTCTTTCAAATTTTAGAAACGCCCCCCCTGTTTTATCTTCTCCTGCCCTGATAACGTCGCATAACGGTCCGGCCAGAAGGTACGGATCCATCATGGAGAACGCCGGATCACGATAGTCTTCGGCTTGACGTCTGCAAAGAACGATTACGAATTCCTAAAAAGAGGAGACAGTACATATGGACGATCTCACATCACGGGAAGACGAGAAGACAATGGAACGTGCCCGGGAACAGGGGCGCAGGGAAGAGATAGAGCGCGAGCGCGAGCGGGAACGGGCGATGGAACAGGGGAAGAAGATGGGCAAGGAAGAGGAACAGAAACGACAGAAGCAGAGAGGCGGGGGATCGGGACTGAAGCTCCTGCTCCTCCTCATCCTCCTCATTGTCATCATCGCGGTCATTGCAATCGTATCGTTATCGGTTACGGTTACCAACATCGCGCCGGGAGGCCCGCTGCCGTTCATGACCATGTACGGCGTCTCGTTCCCCGAGGGGCAGCCGATCAGCGTCGGGAACACGCAGGTCACCGTCCTGTCGTACGAAAACGAGCTGATCTCGGACATTGGCGGCGACCGCCAGAAACTGGTCATCGGGGAGCAGCGGGTCATCGACCAGCGTCGTGCCACGATCTCGACCCTGGGCTCGGTCAGGCTCATGGAGACCGATTTTCTGATGAATCTCACGTACAAAGGCGAAAGGGATAACCGGGCATACTTCGATATGGCAGTCTATACGTCGCAGCAGGTCCCCGACATGCTCCTCCGGCTGCTGCTCCCGGACGCCATCGATGCGAGGCCGATATGAGAGAGATCGCCCTTCCATCGTTATGCCGTGCCGTAGTGCCGGTCCTGCTGGTTGCAGCGGTCTGCCTCGCCGGGTGCACCGGTACGTCACCGCAGGGAACGCCACTACCGACAACACCGGCAACGGTCGCGACACCGCTACCGACAACGATGGCATCACCCGGCCCGACGCCGGATCCGTTTCCGGATGCTCTTTCGCCAGGTACAAACGTCCCCTTCACCGGAGGGACCGGACAGGGCACGGCGACGGTATACCGGTACCTGGTCAAGTCCGGCTATACCTGGGCGTCGCCATCATGGAACAGCCCGCGGGAACAGACCACAACCGATGTCCTTGGTGTCGGATTCGGGTACAACACCGCGACGCCGCGGGAAGGGAATGTCTTCCTGTTCGTCTTCCTCCGCGTCGCGAGCATCGGCAGCGGGGCGGTGTATGCTCCCTCGCCGGCCCAGTTCACCGTCTCGTTCAACGGGACATCGTACCCGTACTCTTCCGTACAGGGACCTGATGTGACCATTGATACCGTAACCGGAACGCAGTACGACTACCTGCTCGGGTACGGCGGGACGGGCGGATATGTCCAGCCCGGTGAGAGCAACCAGGCCGACGGGTTTCTCATCTTTGAAGTGCCGGCGGGATTTGTACCGGAGAGGACCTATGTCATCGGGAACCTCGATCCGAAGACCCGGGCGGTCTGGAGACTTGGCTGAACCGGGCCGGTCCCCATCCCTCTCTTTTTGGATTTTGCCGGTTTTGACCCGATTGCGCAGAAAAATACCGACGGGAAATGCCATGCATACCCGCAGGAGAATGAACCGGTTTTAATGACACCCGCCCCTACCATATCTCATGAAATTATCACCCGTCTCTCTCCTCTATGCATTCGCTGCCTGCCTCTGTTTCCTTGCCGGCTTCTGCACGCACGGGCTACCGTTGTAATCCTGATCCTCCTCCAGAGACAGGATTCCTGCAAGACAACCTCTTCTGCTTCGGTACTTGACGGGCCGGTCACTACCCCGTGGTACGGAAAAAGCCGCCCGGCATACTGCTGCGATCCGGGCGGGCGAACGGGCATCCAGCCGGCAAGGTTTTTCACCAATCCCGGCGAATACTCGCATGCCTCCGATGTGAATGCCTGATCATCGTTACCAGAAGGGTTGGAAAGACACGCACAACCCATGACATTCCGGAGACGAATGAACGAGAAGATTGGAGAATGGTGAATCACTATGACAGAGGATGTAAGTGCACCGGTATCCGGAGCTGACCATATCCGGCTCCAGACCGCAGAAGCCCTGGAAGAAGCCGCACGCAAGCTCCGCAACGCGGACATGGCACACAGCGGCGAGGAAATCCAGAACATCCTGCACGGTGTGCAGGACAAGATGGAGCACCTGAAGGACGAGATCGGTGCCCGGTACCAAGAGATCGAGGCCGAGTACCACCAGCGGGTCGAACCGGTAGAAAACGTCATCTGCGATCACCCCATCCCCGCCGTGCTCGTGGCGCTGGGCGTCGGGTTCCTCTTCGGCATGCTCATCGGCAAATACCGCGACTGAGGGGGCGCCATGGAACAATCCGCCCCCGGGGAGGGCGAATCGGTAGAAGCGGAGTTTGCGACAACGATCAAGTACCTTGATCTCTACCTCCGGCAGAAGACCGATCTCTTCCTGCAGAACTATGTCTTCGATCCGTTTGAGGCGCTGGGCGTAAAGCTCATGTTCCTCGTCATCGTCCTTACCCTGTTCGGTGCAGGGACGCTGATCGTACTTGCAGGGATCATCCTCCTGCTCGAGACGAGGATGCCGTTGTATGCCGCCCTTCTCATCGTCGGTGTGGCGGTATTTCTGGTCGGGACCATCCTCGCCCGGTACTTCTTCTTTAAGAAGATCGTCCTCCCGACACCGACTGCAACGGAGATGGTGAACCGTGGAAAAGCGTAGGCCGATAACCGAAGATGACATCCTTCTTACGGAGCTGCTCCTCGCGCGGTCGTACGGGCGACTGAAACAGTCTGTCGTCCAGGCCTCATCCGATGCCGTTGGTTCCCTTGGTGCCACGGTCGGGGGAACCATCAGGAAGCACCCCTATGCCACGGCAGGGGCGGCAGTCGGGGCAGGAGCTATCCTGTACGGGCTCTTCCGGCTGATGAACCGCGAACCGGCACGGGGGCACAGCGACAAAAAAACGTCGTTACGGGCCGATATGACCATGGAGGTCATCTCCCTGCTCGCCCCGGTCGTCATGCCCTACGTCACCGCATATCTCGAGGGATACCTGAAAAAGCCGCATTCCCGGGATCGCCGGTAAGACCCGCAGAGCCGGAAGGACCGGAAAAAACTTTTTTGTATCCGCGGGCACTTCCCCCGCGATCACGGCCCGTGTCCCCTCTCGGGGGCCGGCCGAATCACTACAGTATTGTCCCATGAAGACCAAAGGGTATCCTGAACAAAATACCCTGCGATCCAATAAAAGATCCAAGCCGGATCAGGAAGGGCCCCCATGACGACACCCGATGAAAGGACAGGAAAGCATGCCTGCGTCATTGCCGTCGACCTGGGGGCGACCAACCTCCGGGTCGCACTCGTCACCGGGACGGGCATCGCGGAGAGGACCAGGACAGCACAGATGCCGGACAATCCCTCCGGTGCGGCGGCGATCACCGGCCTTCTCATCCGGAATATCCGTGCTCTCGCCCCGCAGGAAGAGATCGCGGCCTGCGCCGGGATCGGGATTGGGGCGGCAGGGCCGGTTGACAAAAACCATACAACGATCGTCCGGCCGCCGAACATTCCCCTCGAATCGGTCCCGCTCGCGGATCCCCTTACGGAAGAATTCGGCCTCCCGGTCCGGCTCGTCAACGACTGCTGTGCCGGCCTCCTCGGGGAGGCATACTTCGGTGCAGGGCGGGAGTACGGCACCTTCGTGTACCTGACCATCTCGACCGGCATCGGGGCCGGGATCATCGCGAACGGGTCCGTCGTTGCCGGCCGGGACGGGAATGCCGGCGAGGTCGGCCATCTCTTCGTCGACAGCGACTACGGCCTCCCCTGCGGGTGTGGCGGGAAGGGGCACTGGGAGGGGTATGCGAGCGGCCGGTTCCTGCCCCGGTTCTACCACGCATGGCGGCGGAAAAAGGGGCTGACAGAAGAACGGGACGTCGTATCGGCTCCGGATGTCTTCCGCAGGGTACGGGACGGACCGGACCCTTCTGCCCACGGGTTCATCCGCGAACTCGGGAGGATCAACGCGCGGGCTATCTCCGATATCATCGTCGCCTACGACCCGGAGGCGATCGTGTTCGACGGTTCGGTCGTACTCAGCAATCCGGATCTGATCCTCCCCCCAATCGAAGAGTATGCAGACCGCTACCTTCCGCTTCCCCGGCTTACCGTCAGCAGTCTCGCCGGCCATGCGCCGCTCCTCGGGGCATCGGTCATTGCCCGGGGATACATGACCCGGTTCGGGCCGGTCGGGTGAAGGAAGGATCCCCTTTATCACGGCGCCGGGCAGCGGGATGGAGAGCCGGTCAGACGCCACGAGTCAGAACCGGACCTCGAACCCGGTATACTCCCCGGTCGGCTCGCCGCGGGCAACATCCAGCGAATCCACCCGGATGACCGGATCGCCCTCGGCACGGACCAGCGTTGCAAACCGCCCGAGCGCCTCATCGCTCCCCTCGGCAACGATCGTAACCGAGCCGTCCGGCATGTTCCGGACGAACCCGGCGACACCGATCTGCCGGGCGCAGTCGATGACAAAATACCGGTACCCCACACCCTGCACCCGCCCTGTTGCACGCGCAGTTATCCGCAGCATTGCGGGAAGGATGGTTGAGGCACCCGTTAAACGTTTTCTTCAGGTTTTTCCCGCCGCGATTCCGGATTGTATCGTCAAAGAACCTTCTGATCCTATCGTCCCCCTGCTCCACGAACGTTCATACGGTTCCTCCGCCCAGTATCTCCCATGGTTGAAAAGGGGGAAGCGGGGGATGAGGAGATCCGGCAGATGTACTGCCGGGCAACCGCCGATGTGTGCGCCGGCCGGTATGCCGATGCCATCCCCGCCTTCGAGACGATCCTCGCCCGCGACCCCGGCAACCTGCCGGCGCTCGTCGCGCTCGCCGCAAGCCTCGACCGGCTCGGGCTCTTTGGCGAAGCCATCGTCTGCTGCGACCAGGCACTCCGCACCGATCCGCGGATGACCGATGCCCTCTTCATCAAGGGGCTTGCCCTCTTCCGCCTCGCCCGGTACACCGAGGCAGTCCCGTGCTTTGACGCTGCGCTCAGGATATCCCCCGATCACGCGGAGGCGCACTTCATGCGGGGCAATGCACTGTACCAGCAGGGTGACCTGACGGGGGCGATCCTGTCGTTTGAGGAGACGCTGCGGGTCCGTCCGAAGTATCCCAAGGCGCTCTACAACAAGGGCGTCGCCCTCGCAGATCTCGGAAGGCTCGATGAAGCGCTCGCCTGCTACGACGCATGCCTCGCGATGAACCCCGGCGTTGCGATCGTGCTGACCAACAAGGGCGTCGTGCTCGCCCGGCTCGGGCGTTACGCCGAGGCAAAAGAGGTCCTGCTCGAGGCGATCGAACACGACCCCGGCGACGCGACTGCGTGGAGCAACCTCGGGATCTGCTACAGCAGGACTGGCCGGGACGACCTCGCCATGCAGGCGTTTTCGAAGGCACGCGAACTCGATGGCGCGAACGATCCCATCGTCCGGTAACGTGTGCCCCCGGATCCATCGGGGGATCCGGGGATACCGTGGCAGCAGGAGGATCCGAAAAGATCGTCCCGAGATCCCGCACGTTTCCGGATCGCACCCGGGTCACGGGCCGGTACGCCGTGTTGCACGCCAGCCGGAGACCAGCAGGAGCACAACGCCGATACCGGTGAGCACCGCGCCGAGTGCCAGCACGGAACGATCCTGCACGCCAAGGAGGAGGACGCACAGGAGGATCCCCACAACCGGGAGGACCGGCAGCCGGCCAAGCGATCCGGGGACCCGGAACGCCCGGTCCGCCCCCGGGGAGTGGTAGCGCAGGGCGATCACCGCAGCATTGATCATGATGAAGGTGACAAAGAGCGTGAAATTGGTCACGTTTGCAATAAAGGCGATGTCGCCGAGGAAAATCAGCGCGACCGTGAGGATCCCGCAGGCGACCGTTGCGGCAATCGGCGTCCTCCTGCCCGGGTGGACGTAGGCAAGGCCGGCCGACAGGGACGAGGATACCGCCATACCGAAGAGGAGCCGGATCGAGGCGTACATCGACATGAGGACGGTGTTTGCCGTAGCGAAGAGCGCGATTACCGCGATGAGGGCGGCCCATTCCGGGCCAAGGGTTGCGGCCACGATGTCGGCAAACGGGGCACCGGACACGGCCAGCTGCTCCCAGCTCAGAACGGAAACGGCGGCAAGGGCGACGAGGATGTAAAGGACGGTGCTTATCGTAAGGGCGAGGAGAAGGGCTCTCGGGATCGTGGACTCGGGGACCTTCGTCTCCTCGGAGAACTTGACCATGGACTCGAATCCCTGGTAAGCGAAGAAGATCAGTGCCGCTGCAGCAAAGAGCCCGGGAATCCCCTGCGGCAGCTCCAGGTAGTTGACGCTTCCCAGGTGCGGCAGGCCGATTGCGATGATGATGACAAGCCCGGCTGCCTCTATCAGCGTTGCGACAACAGCGACCCGGACGGTCTCGCGGATGCCGTACGCGAGAAGGGCGGTGAGGAGCACAAGGAGAACCAATGCGGAGGCGAAAACGGGGACGCCGGTGAGGACGTTGAAGTACCCCCCAAATCCGAGGGCGACCGTGGCGGCGGCAAGGACCCCGGAGAGGAAGACCAGCCAGCCGGTCACGAACGCGAGACGGGCATCAAACGCGTTCCTGACATAGTCATACTCCGCGCCGGCCCTCGGAAACATCGAGGAGAGTTCCGCGTAGCTGAGCCCGGTGACGAGGGCCATCAATGCCGAAACCGCAAACGCCAGCCAGACCGCGTTGCCGCACAGCCCTGCCGCCTGCCCGATGAGGACGTACACGCCCGCACCCAGGATGATCCCTATCCCTGAGACCGTGACGTCGAACAGGTTCAGTTCCCGCCGGAGGGAGGCTTTTGGAGATTCTGCAGCCATACCGTGAACGCTGAGGCGTTCGCCTCCTGATCCCAAAAAGAGTCAGGATGGAACATGGTGAAAAAATGCGGCCATCCCCCGGAATCAGCGCATCACCTCATGGGGGCGCCGGTGGGCCCGGATGCGGAGAAGAAGCCAGCATGATTGAGAGAAAGCAGAATAATCGGGTATAACGTTGGCAAGACAAAGCGATAATGATATATATCATGGAATGATTTTGCACAAATATTTATCAAGCGATACGACGAGGATGAAGTATACGCCGGGGTGCAGTACAGCGGGCGGAAAAATGCCCGTACAAATTTTCACTGCAATACACTCACGATCACGGGATCCCTGCAGGCCGGCCGGAGCCATGATACCATGAAGAACCAGGTACTGTTTGCAGGAATACTCCTGCTCCTGATTGCAATCCTCCCAGCGGCTGCGTCGCCGGTCGTCGGGATCCACGATGACGGGATCTGCTATGTCCTTGATGCGGACGAAGATCTGGTCCCCGCAACATGCCAGACGATTGCCGCGAACCCGTCCGGTGTCGCCGTCCTCGCCTGCGAGGCGAAACTTACGGACGGCGCCGCCCCTGCGGACAGCGTTATCATCTACGATGCCGTCACCGGCGGATCCTGTTCAACGGCGCTCGGCCTGACCACCCGGTGGCAGGAAGTGATCACGTCCGATGGCATCGCCCTGCTGGTCTGCAACAACCAGTACGCCGAGATGCTCTGACCGGATCCCCGTAAAAACTACCGGGCTGCAGAGGCGGGGCTTTTCCATGTATTTCGATGCACGGCCGGAAACCTGTTGTCCCGCCAAAGACAACGTGCGGCGCTGAGCCGGCGATCTCCACGGCCTCTTTTTCCGACGGGACATTCACGATCGCATACCCGGAGAGATCCCCCGGGCGTTTGACAAACTCCCCGGCACCGTGCTGTGAGACCACGTTTCCGGCGTCTTGAAACGGGCTTGCCGATTCCAGTATTCCATTCTTTGCAAGCCCGGCAATCCATTCACGCCTCCGGCGCATCTGGTCCGCTTTCTCGCTCGATTCCCGGGCTTAAGACCGTACGGTCAGGGTCCCCGCCTGCAAACAGGAGCATGTACTTCATGCCACCGTCTTCTTCGCCGCTGATGAAAAAATCTCCCACGCCGGCATTTTTTTGGCGGAGGCGGTACGGAAATGCATCCCCCGTGTTTTTTTATGAAAACGACGAAGATCCAACCATGCATGAGCTCCTCAGGGTCTTTACCGACAGGAAAGGCCTGACCTGGATCGCGGTGACGGCGTTCTTCTCTATCCTCGTCCTCATCCCGTTCAACCAGTACCACGCGGAGATCGCGGGGATCACGCTGCGCCCGGCTGCCGTCCTCCCGCCGGTCTGCGGCATCCTCTGGGGGCCCGCGGGTGCATGGGGCCTCGGGTTTGCAAACATCGCCGGCGACTTCTTCGGGGGCTCGTGGTCGGCAATGAGCATCTTCGGGTTCATCATCAACGTCCTGTACCCTTATCTTGCCTACCGGATATGGCACCGGATGATGCAGGGGCACCCGATGCGCCTCGACATCTTCGCCATCGGATGTTTCTGGATGACGGCCTTTGCGGTCACCCTTGCCTGCATGGTTCTCCTGGCAGCATGCGGCACAATCTTCTTCGCGCGACCGTTCGAGAGCAAGTTCATCAGTTACTTTGGGAACAACATCTTCTGGGTGATGCTTGCCGGCCCGGTTCTGCTCGCGCTCATCTTTGAACCGGCGCGCCGGAACGGGCTCGTGTACGGGGACGCGTGGGACCGGCAGGGGGAGACCGGAAGGATGTGACGATTCTGCGACCGGTCTTCCTTACCGTCCTTCGCCCTTTTCCCGTAACCCCGGTGCTTTTTTCCGTATGAGCCGGGCCAGGTTCTCTGCGCCGGAGAACCCGGCGGTCAGCTCGCTCCCGTGCATGATATCGATATGGTCGATGGAGAGCTCTTTTGCAAGCGGCAGCTCGAGCATCCCGCCGATCAGGAGATCGATGTTGTGTTCCCGGAGTTTCTGCATGATGAGCTCGTGACCGGGCCCAATCAGGACCTCGCCGGTGGGTATTCCCATGCCACGGATTTTTTCCCCAGAAGCAGGATCGGCGTCCACGATGACGAGCCGGGGGACAACTTGGTATTCTGCGAGGAAGCGGACCATGGAGATGGCCCGGGTAGGTCCACTGACAAGTGCAATGCGCCGGGACGCAAGGAACCTGCAGTCCGGGGCATTGGCGTGGCCGGCCGGGAGGCTGCCGGGTGCCGGAACCCCGAGGGCATCCGCAACGCGTTCGAGGAACCGGAGCGAAGAGCGGTACCCTGTGGGGATCTCTTCAACGATATACGGCGTGCCGCAGAGAGTTTTGAGGAGTCCTGCCGCGTCCTTTCCGGACGGTTCGCAGACGACGATGTTGAGGGCTGCATCGCCCAGCCGTTCCAGGTCGGCCCTCCATGATCCGGCGGTGAGTACCGCGCTCACCGAAACGCCGATCATTGCGAGCAGGGAGCGCATCTCTGCAAGGTCGGGACCGGCCCGGAACATGCCGACAAGGTTGACCGACCGGGGGGCAGGGACGGAGGGCTTGTGTGCGAACTCGCGGACAAGCTGGCACAGGGTCTCCCGGTACCCCGCATGCAGATCGCCTTCGAAACCACCGGCAGCGATGGGGACTATCCTTGCCCGGGTCCGGGTATCCCGGACAGCACTGCCGACGTCCTCCCCGATAATCTCGGAAGAGCAGCAGGAGAGGACGAACAGAAGGTCCGGCGAGAGTGTCCGGTCCAGGGAGCGGATCGCCTCCGAAAGTTTCCCTTCGGCCCCGAAGATAACGTCATGCTCGTTGAGCGCCGTGGTGTAGATCTCCGAGGGACGGTCGCCCCGCATGCCGAGGATATAGTTGATATGGTAGACGCAGCCTTTGGGCCCGTGGACAAGGACGACGCTCCGCTGGATCGTACCGAGAGCCTTGATGGCCCCGAAAAGTTTGCAGGTCGTGCGGGGAATTTGTGCGGCAGGGGCACAGGAGGATGTTTCTGCCATCGTCCCTCCGGTAACAATTACTCCGGGGGCTGCATGATAAGCTGTTCGCTCCCTGCAAGGCCGGAAGTGTGCTGCCGCCGGCTCCCGCTGACAGGAACGACGGGATTGGCAAGACGTATCTTCTGAAAGATCCCATGAAGACATGATCATGGCACAACGACAGAAGTGCGAATACTGCGAAAAGGACGCTATCGGCTTCCAGTCCTTCGGGTGCTGCTGCGCGTATGTCTGCAGGGACCACGCGGACACCCTCCTCCTCGCGCTCAGGCCGGGGGAGAAACAGTCCTCCGGCGAATGCTACTTTGAGCGGTACGAGGCTCCGTAAGCACGGAGGATTCCCCTGCCAGATAAATCCGTTGGAACGGCATTGGCGCCCCCGGGCGTGTTTTCAATAAAAAAAAGCGGGAGGGACCGGGATATTACGTCCTGTCCGTATAGATCCCGGACCCGACGAGCCACGTCGCATCGACCGGGGCAACGTAGCAGAGCTTCAGGCCATCCCTTCCGGTGTCCGGGTTGTAATAATCCACGTACACGAACCCGCCGCCGCTCTTTGCGACTGCGATCTCCCACGCCGCGACCTTTACCCCATACCGGTCGGTGAAGCCCGTCCGGTCCGTTCCGATCGTCTCCGGCTGGAACGGCATGGCGAGCGTTGTCCCGTTCATCCCGTACGCAAAGATGTACCGGCTCCCGTCCGCAAACGTGCCGTTGCGGTCGTTGAAGGCCGCGACTGCTGTTGCCTGTCCCTGCTCCTGCGCGTACTGCCGGGCCTCCTTCACCCGCAGGACCAGGGCATCGCGTTCCGTGGCGTTGAATGTCGCCGGAATATCGGGCAGGTAGATCCCCGAACCGACGAACCACGCGTCGTCAACCGGCAGGACGGTGGCGAGCTTGAACTGCTCCGCGTAATTGTCGGCAGGATTTGCGTAGATGTAGGAGACCGGGCCGCCCCCGTCTGCTGCGACCTGTTTCAGCCGGTCGATGAAGAGGACGCCGTTGGGATCGGCTACGCCACTCCGGTCCGTCCCGAGCACGCCCTGCTGGTACGGCAGCGCGAGCGCCGTCCCGTTCCGGTCATAGGCGAAGATGTAGAGGTCCCCGTCAACAAACGACCCGTTGATATCGTTGAACTCTTTCAGCGCCGCCTCCTTCCCGTGCTCCTTCGCGTACGCGGCAGCGTTTTCCACGAATTGGGTGAGGTCCGCGTACCGGGCCTCCGTTGCGAGGCCGGCCGGAGCGGCAGGCGTCGCAGCCGCTGCGGTCGCCATGCTCCTGCCCTCACCAGTCCCCGCCTCCTTTGTCACGACCACGCGCCATTCGGTCCCGGCGATCCCGGCCGTCTCCCAGGCCGCGATCTTGGTGATGGTCCGGTTCCAGTCCCGGTCGTAAAAGGAGTATGTCCCGGTGCCGTTCTGATCAGCAGCGATCCGTACAAGGACCGCGTGCAGCGCGGGATCGGCGTACATCGGGTCGGTCACAATGTTCTTCCCGATCTCCTCGCCGTTGACATCGTAGATCTGGGTCCCGTCAGCCTGGGCCACCCAGACGTCGTACCCGTCCGGGACCGTCACGCCGGCGATCTGCCGTGCGAGGAAGACCCGGGGTTCGTAGGTGATATCATTGTACCCGAGGTACTCGCCGGACGGGGAGAAGACCGGGGAACTCTGGGAGACGCCGGTGAACCCTTCCACCATCGCAAAGACGTCCGAGACCACCGTATCCTTTTGTTCGTTCGCGTGCCGGACCTGCGGCTGCCAGCTCAGGTTTTCGCCGACTGACCCGGCATAGTTTTCCGGTACGGCGGATGCGACGATGCCGTCCTTTGTGATCGAAAACGACGAGACGGCAAACGGGTACTTCAGGAGGTTATCAGAAAGAGCCGCTTCTGCTTCCTTCCCGGCAAGGCCGGTTTTTGAGAGCTTTGCCGATGTGTCCTGCAGGCCGGACTGGAGATCAGCAAGCCCGGCATTGACGGATGCAGCGATCGACCGTGCGACCGCTTTCTGTCCGGAGAGCCCTGCATCCGGTGCCGGGATCTGCCCTGCGGTCGTTGCCGGGGTGGCCGCGCCCGGGGACGTCCCGGTACAACCCGAGGATGCAAGGGACAGTGCGAGAAGGAGGAGAACGAGAACGCCAGAGACCTTCATGCACTACCTGTTGCCGGCGGATTCCCTAAAAGGTTGCCACATGCCGGGCAGACAGGAGGTGTCTTCGCCCGCGAACGATCACGCGGGGGATGGTGAACGCCTCACGGTTCCCTGCACCGGACTGGCCGGTCCCGAACCTTTAATGCCTTGTACGGAAAAGTCCCCGGAAAAAGACGGTGAGAGATGATGGCAAAGAAACTCATGGACTACTTCAACAAGGCCCCGAGGATCGGGACCCTCAGTACTGCCGACAAGACGGGGAAGGTCGACTCGGCGGTCCTGGGATCGCCCCGGATGACCGACGAGAAGACCGTTATCGCCGGTCTGGGAAAGAACCGCTCGCTCATCAACCTCCAGCAGAACCCGCATGCGGTATTCCTTGTCATGGAGCCGGGAACAACGCTTGCCGACTGGAAAGGGGTCCGGCTCTACCTGCGGGTGAAGTCGATTGCAACAACCGGCCCGGCACTTGCTGCCTACAAGGCAGAGGTTGCGAAGATTGCCGGGCAGCAGGCTGCCGACATGATGGCCGCGGCCGTGACATTCTCGGTCGAGGAGATCCGCCCCCTCGTTGACATGGGGCAGGGCTGGGAGAAGTCGATCTAGGGAGAGCCGGACGTTCCCGTATCTTTTTTTTCGTCAGATCTCTTTCTGGTAGATCACGACATCGAGCACGTTGCCGAACTTCTCGCCGACGTTCCGCAGGTGGGCAGCCTTTGTATACCCCGCTTTCTCCATAAGCCGGATACTTGCACAATTCTCCCCGCAGAGGGTCCCGATGAGAATGTGGATTCCCGATCGTTGTGCAGCCGTCTCAAGGCAGCTGAGTGCGGCAGGGCCGATCCCCTTTCCCGTGCACTCGGGTCGCAGGTAGATGGAGAGTTCGGCGGTCCGGTCATATGCCTGCCGGTTCTTGTACCGGGCAAGGAAGCAGTAGCCGATGATCCTCCCGTCCTTGCGGATCGTGAACGACGGGTATTTCGGGTTGTCGATGAAGAGGATCTCCCGCAACCCCATGATGGTGATCGGGATGGAATGGAATGTCGCGGTGGAATTCAGGATATAATAGTCGTAGATCTCCTTGATTACGGGAAGGTCGGCTTCCGCGACCGGCGCGAATTCAGCCATGATCAGTACAATCTTGGAGTGATCCGACGTATTGGTTCCGCAGTACCGGACGGGACAATCCACCGGGGGATGGGGATGGTCATTCCGGCGGCCTTTACGGTCAGGGGGATCGTTGGCCCGGGGTCCCCGGGGGGAGACCGCCGCCTCCCATGAAATAGCCGCCGAGGCCCGTCAGCCAGAAGATGATCGGGTACGCGATCCAGCGTTCTGCACCGCCATCCCCCAGGACCGGCAGGAGAACGGAAAGCCCGAGCAGGGAGAGGAGCGTGATGCACCCGAGGAGTGCCGCGAAATACCGGAACGGCCCGGTAAGTGCCCGCGAGGAGACAACCGCCGCGATCCCGCCAAAAACAAACGTTATCATGGCGCACAGGCCATGCCAGAGACGGACATTGCCGGGAAAGATCCCGACGCCGAGGATCCCCGCCCCCACGATGCCCAGCAGGAACGCGGACCACCGGTCCCAGCCGGCACGGTACGCGAGGAAGGCTCCTGCCAGCGCCAGGATCCCGGTTGCGATCATCGCGCTGTTGAAGATCGTCGCCGAGGGCTGGAAGATGAGCGATTCCGGCGGCCGTGTCGAGCCGAGGTCGCTGATCTCGGAATGCGCGGTCGAGTACTCCGCCGGATAGAATATCTCGCCGGTGATGATGCCCATGAGGGCGATGAAGCCTGCGAGGAAGAGGAAGGCCCCCGCAGCCTTAGTGCCGGATACCTGCATGGCAGGTTATGGGCATCCTTCTGGCTTATTCTTCACGATGTTTTCCGACCACAAACCACTTTTCGTTCGGAAATCCAATCTTTGGTCACTCAAGGTTCAGGTTTTTTCATGGACTCTCCCCGGAAAGGATGCGGGGGACCGCATCCCCTTACCCTCAACGAGCTCGGCTGGACAGAAGAATACGCACAGGCCTTTTCGAAATATTCCGGTCCCTACCGAGCCGGCCGCATCTCCTGCCGGCAGAAGACGGTGTGGGAGGTCCTGACCGGAGGGGATGAGGTCATGGCCGGCATCTCCGGATCGCTCCGGAAGCTCGGCCGGTTCCCCGCGGTCGGCGATTTTGTCGTGCTGCTGGAGGATGCTTCCGGCACGCTTACGATCGTGGATATCCTGCCGCGGAGGACGGTATTCTCCCGGGGCACCCCGGGGCGGGACGGCACCGACCAGGTGATCGCGGCAAACATCGACACCGTCTTCATCGTCACCGCTGCAGGAAGCGACCTGAGTGCCCGGCGGACCGAGCGGTACCTCGCGATCGCCCATGCGTCCGGGGCACGGCCCGTTGTCGTCATCAACAAGGCCGATCTCGCGGATGACCCGGCATCGCTCGAGGAGGAGATCGCCGGCGTATCGCCCGGCATTGCGGCGGTCGCGGTCAGTGCTGCTACCGGCGCAGGGGTCGAACGGCTCGATCCCTTCCTTACGCCCGGCACGACCATCGTCCTTATCGGTTCCTCGGGGGTGGGCAAGTCCACGCTCATCAACCGGCTGCTGGGCCGGCCCGTGCAGGAGACTTCGGGCACCCGGGATTACGACGGGAAGGGCCGGCACACGACGACGGTGCGCCAGCTCTTCATCCTCCATAACGGCGCGCTCATGATCGACAATCCCGGGATCCGTGAGGTCGGGATCGGCACGGCGTCTGCGGGAATCGCGGAGACGTTTCCGGATATCCTCTCGCTCGCACCGGGCTGCCGGTTCTCCGACTGCCGGCACGAACAGGAGCCGGGCTGCGCTGTGCGAACAGCAGTGGAGGAGGGGAAGATCACCGCTTCACGGCTCGAAAACTACCACCGGCTCGTGCGCGAGCGTGCCTTTGAGCAGGAGAAGGCAGAGATCGGGCTTGTCCGGCTCGAGAAGAAGCGGTGGAAAGGGATCGCAAAACGCGTAAAGGAGATCACGAAGAAGGGCGGGAATTTTTAAGGGGGACAGACACGACGGAGGTTGCTGAAACCCGCAATCAATGGTTTTCTTTTAGAACCCGCGACCCTGTCTGCCGTACCCCGACAGCCATCACACCGTAAAGGTTGGTTCAACCGGGACAGGGATTTGCAGGGAGGGAATATTCGCACCTTTGGAATCGCCACGATCCCGGCAAAAACCCCGGTCTACCGCACACTCTCAAGTCTCTCTTCGAGGACGTCGAGCCCTCGCCGGATCTCCCCGATGGTCCTGCCCCCGGTGAGGATGATCTTTCCCGACGAGAAGATGAGGACGACGATCTTCGGGTCCTGGACCCGGTACACGAGGCCGGGGAACTGTTCGGGTTCATACTCGATGTTTTCGAGGTTGAGGGTGACACTCAGCTTGTTGAGGTTGATGTACCGGTTCAGGTTGTAGGAGCAGACCATGTTGGTGACGGCGACCCGGGGCTTATCGAGGGGCTCCATGCCCGCCTTGCGCAACGCTGCGGTAACACGGGCGATGCCGGTATCGAGCGCCGCAAGGTCGCGGATCCCGGTGAGGACGATCTTTCCCGAGGAAAAGACAAGGCAGGCGATCTTCGGATCCGCAATCCGGAACACGGCACCCGGGAACCGTTTCTTGTTGAGATCGCAGTTCCCGGCAGATTCCGAGAACCGTACGAGATCGATGGATTCGGCGATCGTGCCGGATGCAACGATATTCTCGACATGCAGTGATTCGTAGTTTTTCTCAGCCATCTTCCATCCTAGTGAAGCCCTCAGGGGCATAAGGCTATGGACGCGGGCATATGCCAGGGGGAACAATTTCCCGGTGATTTCGTGTTCAAAGCCACTCCCGCGCCGGACAACCACGATGAACGGATGAATTGTGGCGGGGGGTGGGGGGGGGGGGGTGGAACTGCACAGCGGCGCGATAATCCCCCTGCGCGGCGCCCCGAAATCAGGGTTCAGGGGATCGCGGGGCAGGGAGAACGAAAATCGGCGCGGGCAGCGGGACCAAAACTGCTGTCGCCTGCTCCGCGGGAACGCTTCTCTTTAGTATTCGTATTTATGGCGGTCCCTGCGGACCCTTTTGATCGTCCCCGGTTGTCTCGGTTTTTCCCGGAGTTTCGATTTTTCCCGGATGTAGATGATCTTTCCGCGCTGGTCTTTGGACTGGCGTTCATCGACGTCAACGAGATCCAGCGACTGGATCAGGTCGAAGAATTTTTTGAACCCGTAGTTGCGCGAATCGAACTCCGGGCTCTTTTTCTGGAGGTTGTTCCCGACGAGCCCCAGCTCCGCCCAGCCCTGGTCATCCGAAGAATCCTCGATACTGTCCTTTAAGAGCTTGAGAAAATGCCGGTCGTTTTTCACGGTCGTTATATCGGAGGGTTGCGGCTGAACCACCCCTTTTGCCCCTGCCGCTTCGTCAGAGCGCAGGATCTCCGTGTAGATGAACTTGTCGCAGGCATCGACGAAGGGCTTGGGCGTCTTCTTCTCCCCGAACCCATAGACAATCCGGCCCGACTCCCGGATCCTGGATGCGAGCCGGGTAAAATCGCTGTCGCTGGAGACGAGGCAGAAGCCGTCCAGGTTCCCGGCGTGGAGCAGGTCCATCGCATCGATGATAAGCGCGCTGTCCGTCGCATTCTTTCCCGAGGAATAGGTAAACTGCTGGATCGGGACAATGGAGTTCGAGAGCAGGACATCCTTCCACGGCTGGAGCTGCGGGGTCGTCCAGTTCCCGTAGATCCTTTTTACCGAGGCGATCCCGTACTTGGCAACTTCATCCAGCAGGTTCTTGATGATCCCTGCCTGGGCATTTTCAGCGTCGATAAGCACCGCAAGCCTCTTCTGGTGTTCGGCGGTCAGAGAGATGTAGTCCATTCCTGCATCATATCCTTTCGACAAGGTATTTGTTGTTGTCGGTTGCGGCTGACGGCCCGCATCCTCTCCCATCCCGGTTACAGCACCCGTGTTATCGCAAACACGATGACAAAGAACCCCCACGCGAGGTACAGGTGCCGGATCTGCCGGCGCCCTTCCCCGATATCCCCGCTCCGCACGAGAATTAACGAGGAGTGGATCATGAAAAGGTCCATGAGCGCGACGAGCAGGAGGTAGTCGTAGGAGAACCAGCCCGCAAGAAACGGGAGCAGGGTTACTAGAAAGAAGGCGAGGTACATGATCCCGGCGACCTGCATTGCCCGGGCCTTGCCCCAGAGTTTCGCAAGGCTCTGCGAGGGACGCGCCTCGTCTCCCTTAAGGTCCATCGCGTCGGATGCGATCTCTTCGCCGAGGTCGAAGAAGAACGCGAGCGCGGCAAACGTCACGACGATCCCGCTGATGTTGTTGGCAATCAGGCCGCCGGTAATGAAGATCATCCCGAGGCAGGTCGCGACAACGACGTTGCCGAAGAACCCGTACTCCTTGAGCCGGAAGTTGTAGAGGACCGAGATCGCCCAGAAGACGGCGACCAGCACGAGCACTGGCCCCGAGAGGAGCGCTGCGGCAAGGAGCCCGGCCGCGGAGAAGAGGAGGAAGAGCGCCCAGAGGCCCCGGGCCGTGATCCGCCCGGACGGGAGGGGACGGGACGGCAGGTTGATCCGGTCGACCTCGCGGTCGAAGTAATCGTTGGAGATGTTTGCGGACCCGGCGATAAAGAAGAGGGATGCAAACCCGAGGACCACCTCGTCCAGCGGCGGCAGTCCCTGGTATGCAACGATCTCCCCGGCGACGAGGAATGCCCCGGCGCCCAGCGCCAGGTCCATCCGGATGAGATCGGCACAGGCACGAAGGGTCGTCCGGAGGTCCTGTTCCATGATGGGGAATGGCACCTGATATTATTTGGAGTATTTCCTTTCTCCCGGGTTTCAATGATCCCGCGCAGCAGGTGGCTGAAGTGTGCATTCCGGGTATATGAGCACGCCTGATTATCCCGAACCGGAACCCTGCTGCCCCTATCCCCATGATTATCCCCTGTGAAGGTCCAACCGTTGCGGCATGGGAAAGGTGATCGTGTACATCGCTGCAAGCATCGACGGGTTTATCGCCCGGAAGGACGACGACGTCTCCTGGCTCTTTCCCTACAGTTCCGGGGCGGAAGACTACGGCTACGCGGAGTTCATGAACGGGATTGGCACCGCAGTCATGGGAGCACGGACGTACGAAGAGTCGCTCCTCCACCCGGAGCGCCTTCTGAGGCAGGTGAAGAACTACGTGATCTCCAAACGAAAGCTCCCCGTCGCACCTGGCCTCGATTTGGAGGTGTGGCAGGGGGATCCTGCTGAACTTGTCGTACGGGTACGGGGGGAATCGGACAAGGACATCTATGTCGTGGGGGGCGGGCAGATCGTCTCCCGGTTCCTTGCAGATAAGCTTGTCGATGACATCCGGATCTTCGTTGTCCCGGTTCTTCTCGCGGAAGGGATCCCGCTCTTCACCGGTCTTGGGAAAGAGATTGAGCTGAAACTCACGGGCGCCATACCGTACCCGTCCGGCATCGTTGAGCTCCGGTACGTGCCCCGGAAATGACACCGGAAAAAGCTCACGGGAAGAATCCTGGTTGATCGCCGGGTCTTTCCCGTCCCAGATCCGGGGCCTGAAACGGGAATCATACCGGAAATTCACGGACGGGGATGGGTGTCCCGCAGGGAGAATGGGCAGTGAGGGCGGACCTGCACGGTGAAAAGAAGAGAGAGGGGATCTTCGGTGACCCCTTCCGCGATCAGACCGACGACCGGGTCGTGACCCTGACTGCCCGGGTCGCCGTCGCTCCTCCCTTCAGCCAGTCGGAGTTCTCGATGACGATGAAGTACGTGTCGTCCTTTGGCGACGTGAACGTAAACGACTTCGAGACGACGCCGGGGTGCGTAACGATGGTCGATACCCTCATATCGCCCCCGCCCGAGTAGATCTTCTGGAAGACTTCAAAGTTCGCCCGGTCCAGGACCAGCACATCCACCGGCGCGCCGTCCGTATCCAGCGAGAACATCACTTCAGTCTCTTTCGGCATCTCAAACGAATAGGAATACATGAACCCCTTCTCGATGGTGACCGTCTCGGACTTTCCCCCGATACAGCCCGAAGAAACGACCAGGGCCAGTGCACAAAGAACAATGACAAAAAAATTTTTCGTCCATTCCATGGAAAGTTCATGATTATTGATTTATTTATTGTTTTTCCAGAGCGGGTATGTTGATTTTACGTTGAACGCGACAGATGCGCACGTTTCGCGTTTCATGAGCCATTCGCTCGCAGGACAGACAGTTCTTCCTCGAGAATCCGGATCAGGACCTCGCGTTCCGGCGCGTTGTCCGGGTACTCCGTGCTCCAGCGCCGCCAGTGCGGCCGCTTGTGGGCGACCTTGTACTTGGTGCCCTCCATCACCGTCGCGTAGGTGTCCGCATCCAGCTTCTCCACCCGCTGGTGGGCGAGGATGAACCAGTGGTACCGTGTCCCGGGGAGGGCGCCCGAGCCCGCCGGGGCTTTCCGTACCCGCTTCTTTTCGGATGTGAAGGAGAACGTCCAACGATCGGGCGCCACCTTCCGCTCTTCCCAGATGCCGCCGGGGTACTCCCAGAGATGGGTCCCCCCGACCGGCATGCCGGAGTAGACCTGCCCGTGGAACTTTTTGATGTCGTCGAATGCCACGCTCCACGGTATGACACCTCCCCCCATCTGCCTTGGGGAAACGGGGGGTGAAAGTGCGGCCCTGCAGGGCGGAGAAGCAGGCCGCAGGAAAAAAGCCGGATCTCTGATCAGGAAACCAGAACCGCACTATCCGTTCTTCCACCGCTTCAGCTTCGGCAGGATCGTTTCGGCCATGTGCCGCGCCGTCTCTTCCGGCATCCCCATCTTCACGCCGATCTTCACGTTTTTCTCGATCTTCTCCTGCACGGTTATGCAATCATCCAGGAACCTGCCGCCCTGGAAACAATGGCGGCAATACCCGGTGTTTCTGCTCCCGTCCCTGTTCGTGCCGTAGTCTTCCGGTTTCGTACAGGGCATACCACAGCTCTGGCACAAGGGCCCCTGAGGAAATTCCATAGTCACCATTCATTGCCGGTGGTGGATATAATGGGTTGTATAATGGGTTGTCTCCAGCCTTATCCCTGGCCGTTCCTTTCCGGCTCTCTTTCTCCGGTTACCCTTTTCAAAAATCCCCTTCTCTCGTTCATTCCGGAAGGATTTTTCCGATTTTTCCGCCTCTGCCGGACAAGAAAACCGGAAGATCTATTACCCCGGATCATCCACCTCATTGAACATGCTGGATTCGAATAAGCCGGTTGTCGAAGATACCGAAGAGAACCGGCAGATCTGCCGGAAGTACTGCGCGAACTGCCAGAATTACCGGAAGCACGCGCTCGGAGACCACCAGCCGACCGGGCTCTTCTGTGCTCTCGGGAAGTCTTCAGCCCCCAATATGAGGGAGATCGGGTGCTTCTGCCCGGCCTGCGAGCTCTTCACGAAGTACCATTCCCGCGGCGGATACTTCTGCGTACGACGGTAGAGGGGATCACTTTTTTTCGGGACGCAGGCAACGGCGCACCCGATTCCGTCCCGGTCTTTCCGGACCGGACGACGGATAAAAAAAATATCAGAAGCGTTTTTTGGTGTTGACTTTCCGGGTGATATAGCCCGCGATCCGGTTCCGGACCCGCTTGCTGGGAATTGCGGCCGACGATCCCAGCTGCGCCTTGTTCTCATCAAAGTTGTTTGAGAAGTTGTCCCGCTGCGTCTTCATAAGTTCGTTTCCGATGGTCTTGATATAGGACGGTTTGATTCCCATGATGGCTCCGTTCTGGTGTATGGTTAAGATGCGGTCTGGGCTGATAATGATATGGTTGGCATTCACCTGGACCGGATCGCCCGGGGTCCGGTGTGCGGCATCCCTGGGGGATCGTGACGGGGCGGTCCGGCCGGTGACGTCTCCGGATGGGAAGACCTGCCCCAGGACGGGGGAGAAAATCAACTGCCCGGATTCCTGCCGAAAGCCCGTGGGGGAACGCATCAGCGGGCGGCGTTTTTTCGCCAAGCGCGAATCGCAGGCCATCCTGTCGCGCGGAACTAGGTGCGCGGCTCGTGATTGTCAACCCGTTTTGCGGTGAAGCGGGGGCGGATCTTCTCGGAAAAATATTTGTACATCTCGTCGGATTTCATGAGATTCGTGTAGAATTTCTTCGGGACCCTCAGGTAGTGGTAGATCGCCCCGGTCTGGAATTCGAGCTCCAGGATCTTCGTTGTCTCATCATACCCCACCGAGCGCAGGATCCGTGACGGGACGGGCAGTCGTTTCAGGTGTACCACCACACTCTAACACGTTCGATGAATGGTTAATGATTGTTCTGCAATCGCCGGCATCCGGGAACTCCGGCCCCGAACAGGTTCAACGGAAAAATGGAATTTGTTAAAAAAGAGTTCAAAAAGAGAGATCATCAGTACCGGCGAATGTCCGGCAGCCTCTCCGGAAAATTCCCTTACGTTTTGCCAGCAACAATGTCCCGGACGATCTCCTTCAGCAGGTCCCGTATCTCCGGGTCATGCAGCAGCAGTTCGCGCAGCACGTCGCGTTCTTTCTGTACCCGCTCTTCACCGGACTCGTCGCTGGTGTCGAATTTTTCCTTGTCGATCAGCCCCTGCAGGGCGGCGCGCGCGCGTGGGAGGGGGAGGCTGACCGCGCCGGCGAGCCGGTGCAGGAACCCTTCGAACAATTCGGGCGGGATCTGGTTGGGCTCGACGTCGAGGCGCAGCAGTTCCCTGAATACCAGGTCCTCATCCGGGGTCAGGGCATCGTCCATAGGTATCCCTCTCGCTGTCCATTGGGAAAAACCTGCCACATCCGCACTGGAACCTGTGCCGGGCAGGACACCGGGAGGTTTTATCGTTGCCGGGATTCCATGCGATGTCATGCCCGTCACAGATGCAGGCGCCGTTGACAGGGAATCCCTTGCGCAGTTCTTCGACTCCCATGCCGTTGACGAGTTCGCGGTCGTCCCGTCTTCAGCGATAGCCGCCCCGCCCTGCCGGCGCCCCGCCGACCTCCTCCCTGCATGCCGGACCATGATCGTCTTCGGGAAGGTGATGGGCGACGAGCTGTTCGAAGGAAGTGTTGCGGAGACGGCGCCACGAATCGCTGCATTCAAACAGCACCTTGCCGGTATCTCCCATAACCTTTCCCGCATGCTGGAGGAGTCAGGGGCTGCTGCAATGCCGGTAACTTCGGTGGCGGTGAAGGACGGGCGACTTGTGGGCGGGCTCTCCTTCAAACACTGCGCAGCCGATGCCGGGCTCGGGGAGATCGGCGACAACGGCCTGCTCCTCTCACCGCGCTACGGGATCCGCCTCGGTCTCGGCGCTGTCCTCACCGATCGTGAGATCCCGGCAATGACCCCTGCCCGTAATCCCGTCCGGCTCTGCACCCACTGCGGGCTCTGCATCAGGGCATGCCCAACCCGGGCCCTCACCACTGACGGCATCGATTCGTTCCGCTGCCTTAACATCACCGGTGCACTCCCCGGCCCCGTCGCTTCCCTTTTTGAGCGGCTCATGGGAGTGAAGGCGCTGGAGGAGCCCCTGACACGGCTTGCCAACCGGGTCGCTGCAAAGAGTGCGGCGCGGTGCAGCGAGTGTCTTGTGGCCTGCCCGCTGTTCCGGAAATCCGGTGGGAACCAGGTTCCGGTCCGCCCGGAAGAACCGGATGGTTAATACCGATCCGGCACGGACTTCATGCCATGGCTGATCCGGAGATCATCGATCTCACCCCGGATACGATCGCAGAGTACGGGGTCTGCGGGTACAAGGATACCAGAAAGCACGCAGAACTGCGGCGGAAGATCGCCTGGTTCGGGGAGTACTACAAAAAAGGCCTGCGGATCAAGGTCCTCTTCTCTGAAAAAGGCGGCTACCAGGGAATGCTCGAGTACATCCCCGGGGAATACGCCCACCGCCCGGTCGATGCTGCCGGGTACCTGTTCATCCATTGCGTCTTCGTGGGGTTCAACAACGCGTTCAAGGGAAAAGGGTATGCCACCTCGATGATCGGGGAATGCATTGCCGAAGCACGGGAAGCGGGCATGAAGGGTGTCGCCGTCGTGACGAGAAGAGGGTCATTCATGGTAAAACGGGATATCTTCATCAGGATGGGTTTTGTCCCGGTCGATGCGGCGGACCCGGATTTTGAACTGCTCGCCCTGAAATTCAATCCTAAAACGGACAGCCCGAAATTTAAACCGGATCTCAAAAAAAAGCAGGAACGGTATCCCGACGGCCTCACCATCCTCCGCTCGCCCCAGTGCCCGTACTCGGAGAAGAATGTCAACGCTATCATGAAGACCGCGAAGGAAAAATACGGCATCCAGGCGCACCTTGTCGAACTGGATACGGCGGAAGCGGCACAGGACTCCCCCTGCGCATTCGGCACCTTCTGCATCGTGTATAACGGGAAGGTCATCAGCCACCACCCGATCAGCAATGGCCGGTTCGTCAACATCATGGATGGGATCCGGAAATAACCGCCGAGTCCATAGTTCTTTTTTATAACCAGCAGGACCTCCCCGTGTTTTTACCAGCGTTCTGAAGAGATGATCCGGAGGAGGGATTCTCTCCGGACGAATGCCACCGAGGATCGCATGCTGCCCATAAAGGGGCTAAAAAAAAGGCAAGCCTCCCGCTCCTGGACGAACAGGCCCTCCCCCGGCCGACCTTCAACCAGGAACCAACAGAAAATCCCCCGTGACTTTTTATTCACTCCCCGGTGAACGAGAGGAGCGTCGTCCCGTTCGCATCGGCAAGGCTGAGCCGGTTGCCGGCGATAGAAAATCCTCCGGTCTTTTCGAGGGCCGCGAGATACTGCATCTCCTGGAGCATGATGCCCTCGCCGGTGCAGTGCATCTTGGTGGATCCTAATGATCCGATCGAGAGCGAGCTTCCGGTCGTTGTGTATGATCCGAAGTACCGGTTGCACCCGGCCGAGCCGGACACCTTCCCGTCATCGGAAAAGATCGCGGTGATACTCGTGCCGCTGATGACCGAGGAGACGGCGTCGCCTTTGTAGAACGAGTCAAGCGTCCAGTTTGTCCCCACAAGTGGCTGAGGTGCGGGCGGGACCTCGCGGGTGAATGCCAGGATTGTCGTCCCTGCGGAGTCCGAAAACGTGAGGGTGTCGCCGGCAATCGCAACGGTGGCGGCCCGGGGGAGGGTCGTCAGGTACGCGCTCTCCTGTTCCATCACGCCCGGCTCCATACAGGCCATCTCCGTGGAGCCGGCCGGCCCGACGGTGATTGCCGTGCCCCGGAGCCGGTAATCGGCGAAGTAATGGTTGCAGCCGGCCGAACCGCTGATGGTCTCTCCGGTAAATTCCAGCGTGATCGTGGTGCCCGCAAGCGGCGGCGCCAGCGTGCCGTTGGACAGGGAGCCTGAAAGCACCCATTTTGTCCCGTCCAGCACCATATCATTCCCCGTGCACCCCGCGACAACGAGGACGGGGATGACGATCATCAGGCCCGCGAGCACGGGGAGGTGGGGGATCTTCCGGGATCTCTCGATCGGTTCCATGCAGTCCGGATGTGCTGCACGGGGTAATAAAAAGAACTTTGACTTCGAAAAAATTCGGAGTTATGGGTTAGGGGTTATGGGAGATGGAGAGGGATCCGGGTCTGGCAGTACCGGATCTCCCCGTCAGTATCCCGCACCGCGGCGACCGCCATAATTTCACCCCGGATTTATATGATGAACGTGCATATCCCGGTTCATGGTAAAGTTCACCTGGGAAACGAAGCTCGCCATCCTTCTTGTGGCTTTAAGCGTCTGTATCTATACGTTCAAGCTGACGGTGCTGAAAAATCCCGGAGATACCGCGAATTATATCTTCAATGCCCTCGGGTTCCTGCCCATCAATGTCCTCCTCGTCACCATCGTGCTCAACAAACTCCTCGCAATCCGCGCGAAACGTGAACGGATGGAGAAGATGAACATGGTGATCGGCACGTTCTTCACCGAGGTCGGGAACCAGTTGATCCGGGACATCGCGAAGAGTGATCCCGACATCCGCCGGCTGCAGGACTCCCTGATGGTGGGGAATGAATGGGATGCGGAAATGTTCGCGGCGGTCAGGAAGAAGATTGCAGCGCACGACTACGGTGTCGATACCGCGAAGCTTGACCTGTGCCATTTCCATGAGTTCCTCGCATCGCACCGGGATTTCATGCTCCGGCTGCTCGAGAACCCGGTCCTGCTGGAGCACGAATCCTTCACCGACCTGCTGCGGGCCGTCTTCCACCTCACCGAAGAACTGAAGCGCC